>ERZ808242.1866-NODE-1866-length-10516-cov-10.343753_pt1 | contig 10516 bp, 9 predicted proteins | sample MGYA00521244_ERZ808242 | MGnify/ENA primary metagenome ERZ808242 (study PRJEB31516, sample SAMN03275573) | gut metagenome | biome: mammalia-associated habitat; material: feces | host: Papio cynocephalus | place: Kenya | collected 2012-07-27 ... | reverse complement strand
CTTGTCAAGGTGAATAGAGATCAATTGATGAGGATTACAATTGCTGTGTAAGTTGACAACAGATCTATGGAGGTACTATACAAAGCATTGGAGAAGTGGAAATAAATTAGTTGCAGACAATAGTAAGTTCTGTTGTTATAGCTACTTTTATTAATGTCTGCTTCAAGCTTTAAGTGGTAGCATGATGTTTGAGGATGTATATGAAAGCTCTTTCAAAATATTATCCCCACTAGCGAGAGCCTGTTTTATTCCAGAGGAAAGGCGAATATCATAACTGCATTTTTCTGGAGAATTAGAAGTCAAAAAATTCAGGCAGTTGTTCATGACGCAACAAGTTGGAGATATGAATTTGTACAGTTTTGACAAAGTAGGATATTGTTGTTATGACAATAAGACCTAATATTTTGTAGATAATGTGTTTGGATCAAAGATTCAAAGAGGGAAAATGAGTGAGAAGCCCGTGTCAGGTCTACATTAGAGATTCAGTAGTATGGGTCGGGAAGAACGACCATTGTGAGAAAAACGATAACCACAGTTATGTATAAAACATCATGTGGATAAGTTACAGATGATGAACACTTTGCTAAATCCCGCGGTGTTCTGTATTGGTGGTTAGATATAAAAATTTTGTGAGGGGAATATCGCGGAATGGCAAACAAGAAGAATCTACTGATTTACGCTCATTACTATATTCCAGATACTGCGTCAACGGGGCAAATCCTCCGTGAATTGGCGGAGGGTATGCTGGATAAGTTCAACATTACGGTAATCTGTGTGGTGCCGAGTTACTTAGGAACTATTGAAGATAAATATAAGATACAGAAATATTACGAAGAAGAAATCAATGGGGTAAAAGTTTTAAGGATAAGAGTACCGGGATTTAGCAAGACCAATAAGAAGAGTCGTGTGAAGAATATTGTTTCTTATTTCTTTGGAGCAATGGGTGCAACCTTTAAGGTTGGCAAGATGGACTATGTGTTCTCCATTTCTCAGCCTCCAATTTTGGGTGGCTTGCTTGGTGTTTGGGGCAAGTGGATGAAACACGCGAAGTACATCTACAATATTCAGGATTTTAACCCGGAGCAAGTACTGGCTGTTGGCTATATCAAGAACAAGTTCATCATCGATGTTATGATGTGGTTTGACAAGTTTAGCTGCAAGCGTAGCGACCTTGTGATTACAGTTGGACGTGATCTGGTGGATACAGTTGAGAAGCGGTTCAAAGGAAAGAAAGTTCCTAAGACCGTTATGATTAACAACTGGATCGATGAGAATGAAATCTATCCGTTGGATGAGAATAACGAGAAGGTTCTGGCTTTCAAGAAGAAGTATGGTCTGGATGACAAGTTTGTCATCATGTACTCTGGCAACATTGGTCTGTACTACGACCTTGAGAATTTGCTTAAGGTTGTGGAGAAATTCAATGTAGGTACGAAGACAGCAGATGGCCGAGAGGTTATATTTGCATTTGTTGGTGCCGGTTCCGTGTTGGACAAATTGGTGCTTTATGTAAAGCAACATCACATGGACAATGTGGTTTTTATTCCGTATCAGGATAAGGCTGACCTGATTTATAGCTTGAACGCTGGTGATGTTCACTGGTGTGTGAATGTAAAAGGCATTAAAGGCGTGAGCTGTCCATCGAAGGCATACGGAATTATGGCGGTGGCTAAGCCGATTTTGTGTGTCCTCGAATCAGGATCTGAGATTCGATGCTTGATTGAGGATACACACTGTGGTCTTTGCTGTGAGCCGGGTGCGTATGACAAGGTTGAGGAGAACATCCACTGGTTCATTGATAATGCTGGTAATATTGAACTGAAGACAATGGGAGTCAGAGGACGTGAAAATCTGAAAAAAAATCTGACCAGAAATGTAAGTGTGAGAAGGTACGCAGAAGAGATTCTGAAGCTGTAAAGGAGCAAGAGGTATGAATAGTAACTGGTTTAAGCTGGTTATGAAGATGACGAAAGTTGAATATGGAAAGAACCTCTTGCTGAAGGGCGTACCGATTATCTTCAACAAAGGTGGTGCCAAGCTGAAGATTGGTGAGAATGTTACCATTAAGAGCAGCTTTCTCAGTAATCTGGTTGGGCTTTACAGTCGGACGATTATTGTTACTCGTGCTCAGGGAGCGGAGATTGAGATTGGCGATAACGTGGGAATTTCGGGTGCTACGATTTATGCTCGGAAGAAGATCACGATTGGCGAGAATACCTGCATTGGCGGTAACTGCAAGATTCTGGACAACGATTTTCATCCCATTGAAGCAGAGGCGAGAAACAAACTGCTACGAGATGAAAACGGCGGTGACAATGATTTAGTGCCGAGCCGAGAGATTAAGATTGGCAAGAACTGCTTTATCGGATGCAATTCAATAATACTGAAAGGCACAGTGCTGGGTGATGGCTGTGTGGTTGGTGCCGGTGCTGTGGTTGCTGGCAAGTTTGAGAGTAACTGTGTGATTGCTGGAAACCCGGCAAGGATTATTAAGAGGTTGTGAGGAAGGAGATTATCATGCCCCAGATACTATGGATTGGCTGTTTGGAAAGCGATGAAGAATTTAAAATTAAAGCAAAAAAGGGGTATGATTTAGCTTCCGCACAGGTATCTCAAAAAAATTTACTTTATGGAATTGAAGAAGTAGGTAGTATTGTGTGTGACTCTATAAACGGAAGCGTATTGCCGCCTTACCCAGTATATCAAGACAGAATAATTGCACCAGTGACATGGGAGCATAAACCCGGGGCAAAAGATATAAGTGTTGGATATAAGAACGATAAGTACATTAATCGTATAAATTGCAAAAATGCAATGCTTAAAGCCGCTGATGAATGGTGCAGAACAAGGTATAAAGGTAGTGATGTGATTGCTTTTGTATATTCAATGCGTTCTGCAACAATGGCGACTGCTTGTCGTATTAAAGAAAAAATACCACAGGCAAAAATATATCTTATCATTACCGATTTGCCAGAGTTTATGGATTTGGGGCAGAGCCGTATGAAGGCCGCGCTGAAAAAATTTGACTGGCATAGCATAAAGAAAATGCAGAAAAAGTTTGATGGATTTATTCTTTATGCAGAAAAAATGGCAGAATACCTTGAAATTTCGTCTAATAAATGGATTTTGATGGAAGGAAGTTATGATACGGCTGAACAGATTGTTGCTGTCAAGGGGAAAAAGAAAGCTGTTATGTATTCTGGAAAACTGGATGAGCAGTACGGTATAAAAATGCTTGTAAATGCTTTTATGAGCATTCGAGACTCGAATATAGAACTTTGGATAACCGGAGGGGGTAATACTGAAGAATATATTAAGGCGTGCGCAAAGAAAGATAATAGGATTAAATTTTACGGCTTTCTATCAAGCAGGCAAGATGTGTTGCAAAAACAAGCAGAGGCATCTTTGCTGGTAAACATGAGATTGCCGTCCGAACCGGCATCAGGATATTGTTTCCCTTCTAAATTGTTTGAGTATATGGCAACGGGAACACCGGTTCTAAGCTTTGATATCGCAGGCATTCCGAGAGAATATTTGCAACATATCTATGTTGTAAATCAAGAAACAGTAGATGCATTAGCTAAAGCAATAGAAGAAACATTGAGTTTGGATGAAACATCACTGCTAGAGCGTGGAAATGGAGCACAAGAGTTTGTCATAAATGAAAAGAATACTGAAACCCAGTGTTCCAAAATATGGAAGTTTGTAACGAATTAAGGTGAGGAAGATGGAGAAAATGAAAATACTTTGGGTTTGTAATGTGCCAATTCCAAGAATAGCTGTGCACATGAATGTAAATGCTCCTAATATTTGCGGATGGCTTACAGGATTTGCAAATTCGATTGAAAAAATAGATAGCATTGAACTCTATATTTCATTCCCTCAATTGGGAATTAAAGAAATTAAAGAGGGCACGGTTGGAAGAATACACTACTATGCTTTTTCACAGCCCAAATTGTTGGGATTTTTTCCAGTAGAGGATCAAGTGCATGAGTCTAAATATATGAGAGAACATCTTAGAATGATTATCTCTAAGGTGTCACCTGATCTACTACATATTTTTGGAACAGAGTATCCGCATAGTCTGGTGGCAGCCGAGGAATTTAATAACCCAGAAAAAACGGTAGTTAATATACAGGGGTTGCCTTCTTTTTATTGGATGCATTTCAATAACGGTATCCCATATAAGGAATTGAAAAGATTTATATTAAGCAATATCGCAAGGGGAAATCTTCTTCAGCAAGCCGAAAAAATGAAGCGTCGTGGTATGACGGAAATTTCTACTATTAAAGCAGTTAGCCATGTTATTGGAAGAACAGATTGGGATGAAGCTTGTACCAAGGAGATTAATCCAAAAGTACAATACCATTTCTGCAATGAGTCCTTAAGAGACTCTTTTTATTCTGAAAGCTGGAAATATCAGAGGTGCGAAAAGCATTCCATTTTTATGAGCCAAGCGGCAACTCCAATTAAGGGACTTCACTTTATGCTTAGAGCAATGCCGGAAATATTGGAAAATTATCCGGATGCGCATCTGTATGTTGCCGGAAATGATTTAACAAAAACTGATAGTCTTTATGAAAAGTTGAAAATATCCTCATTTGCAAAATATATTAAGAGATTGATTTCTGAATATAGCTTAGAGAAAAAGGTGACTTTTACCGGATCACTGACAGAGCAGAAAATGAAAGAACGTTTTTTAAAGAGTAATATATTTGTCTCCCCCTCAACGATTGAAAATTCCCCAAATTCTTTAGGAGAGGCGATGTTGCTCGGTGTTCCTTGCATTTCTTCAGACGTTGGTGGCGTTAAGAATCTGTTGAAACATGAAGAGGAGGGGTATGTGTATCAAACAGATGCTCCATATATGCTAGCTTATTATGTGAAAAAAATATTTGCTATGGAAAAGCAAGCCGAGAACATTGGAGTAAAGGCAAAAGAACATGCGACAAAAACACACAACCGTGAGAGAAATTTGGAAATGTTACTGAAAATATATGAGAATATATTGAAATGATATTTAGATGGAAAATGGGTGTTCATAAGAGGATAAGCGTTGGAAATCTCACAGAATGGATATGTGTATTATTATTGGTTTTGCTGTCAGGATGTACATACTTTACACAGGCTTATAGAAAAGAAACGGTTGGTTCACTTGTTGTTTTTACGATTTTGTATGTTGGCTTTAGACGTATTAAATTGAAAAAGAAACAATTGATTATATTTGGAATTATAACAATGACTCTTTTTCTTAATTTTGCCGTAAATAGTACTAGCATGGCGACAGAAAATATGATCGATTATTGTTTGATAGTTGCATCTTTAGGTTGCGTAACAATGCTTGCGTCAGGAATGATGTTGGGAGACTTTACAGATAAGTATATATTGATTATGGATATCATAGCGATACTTAGTTTGATTTGTTTTTTCATACAATCAACAAACAGAGCATTAGTATATCGATTGGGTAGTTCAAATGTAGTTGATGGATATATAATCAGTCCATTTCATACATGGGGATGGACATATATATTTGAGCGAAATGCAGGACCTTTTTGGGAACCTGGTGCGTTTCAAGGATATTTAATGTTAGCCATTCTTTTTATTTTGAATGAGAGAAGCATAAGAGGGGGGGGGCATATTAAAAGTGCGATTGTTTTAATGTTGGCAGTTATAACAACAATGTCTACAACGGGGTATATTTTGTTAGCAATCATAATTTGCTATTTTGTGGTGCTATACCTGCAAGAATCGTTAAAAAATGACAAAAATAAAATACTTACTGTTTCTAAGGTATCTGTAATTATCTTTTTGGCCATTATATTGGTTAAAAGTATAATCAGTTCAAGTGTAATTTCAAACAAAATGACAACAAATAATCAATCTTTTTCAATAAGAATGCTACATTTAAAATATGGGTTAGATGTCATTAGTAAAAAGATGATTTTTGGTTTCGGCATAAGCAGCCCAGCACTAATAAATGAAATTAAAATGTATGGAATGAATAGTAATTCTGTTGGCATATTTGCAATACTTGAATATTTTGGAATAATATTCGGGTCGATGTTTATAATTTGGAACTTTTTCAAAACCTGTAAAATATATGGAAATTTAAATTGTGTGGTTGTAGTTTTAATGTTTTTTATCTTACATATGACAGAAGGACTTTTGCTGTTCCCGATATATATGGCTTTTTTGTTCTGGAACACATATCAACAAGAAAGGAAAATCAGTGTAAAACCATTATGAAGAAAATGATTTTAGCAGATTATATTGGTCATAGCGATGCTTTGGGCAAACCAATGGGACATCCTATAAAAGTAATAAACGAGACTTATGCATTGATTAAACCAATATTTCGTGTGCACATAGCTGTGCCTGAATCACATATGCCGTCGATTATAGAAGATGAAGCGACAACTATAGAATTAAAATATAATGTATGTGCTTTTTCAAAACAAAAAGTGCTAAATTTTGTAAAAAAATGGGTGAATCTGAGCCGTATTTTTCATAATCGGGGAGATAGCACGGTTTGGTTCATAAATGTTGACTTTTCGTTGTTCTTGTATTTGTACTTAAGAAAAATAGATAAAGTTTGGATTAATCTTTGTTATAACCCACTTAAAAATGTTTCTGGATGGCGAAATAAAGTAATTCATTCAGTCTTGAAAAATGTTGAAAAGGTAATTCTTACAAATCAGAATTTCGTAAAAAAAATACCGGGTTCAACAGTGTTTATACCAGACTATTATTATAACGAGAAACTATATGATAGATTTCAAGGAGAAAAAAAGTTAGAACAGATGGTTTGCCTTGGAACGATGGGAAAGGAAAAAAAGTTAGAAGATCTTGTTTTAATAATGAAAAAATCTTCTATACCACTTGTGGTGTGTGGAAATTTTAAGCATTCGGAAGAGCGCTATCAGAATTTACAAAAACTCTCAGAAGGACATATTTGTCTGGAAAACAAATTTGTTTCAGATGATGAGTATTATGATTTTATTGCAAAATCACAGTATGTTGTTTTGCCTTATGATATGACTCTTTATGATGAGAGAACGAGTGGTATTCTTATTGAAGCTGTTTTTTTGCATAGTGTACCGGTGGCACCACAACAATTGTTAGAATATAATGGGATTAGTGGAATCGGATATCAAGAGGTAAATGAAATTCCTGGTCTTTTAGGAGATGTGAGGAGAAATGCAAGAATTATTGAGAATAATGATAAGTTGATTGGCAGTGTTTTCTCCGCAGAGTCTATGAGGAAGAGATTATCTATTAAAGGAAATTGAAACGTTAACAGTTTCTTATGAAAAATAGTAAGCAGAAAAAGTGAAAATCATTAATGAGTTGTTTAAAAGGGTTGTGTCATACATATTTCTGAAAACAAAGAAGAAAAGTATAATTCGAAATTTTATTCATGTCCCCTATAAAGTGTTAAGTCAAGGCATCGGAAACCATGTCTATTTGCGAAAGGAAGTTCACTTTGAAGGCTATCCACAACATGTGATAATTGGAGATTATACATACATTAATAGTGCGTATATTTACGATAATGTCCAGATTGGAAAATTTTGTTCAATTGCACATCAAGTTTGTATTGCGCCAGGGGAACATTATATTGATCGATTGACAACTTATCCAATGAAAATCAGAGTACTTGGGGAAGATTGGAATAATGTATTTCCTGAAAAGGAACAGACGATAATTGGAAATGATGTCTGGATAGGTAATAATGTTACGATATTGTCAGGTGTTGATATAGGAGATGGAGCTGTTATAGCTGCGGGAGCAGTTGTCACGAAGGATGTTCCACCATATGCTATAGTAGGTGGTGTACCAGCAAAGGTGTTGAGATATAGGTTTTCAGATGAGGTTATAAAGAAACTAGAACATCTAAAATGGTGGGATAAAGACATAGATTGGGTTGAAAAGTACAAATATATCTTTGAGCTATCAGGTGTGGAGTTAACTGAAAATATCAGAGAAATAGAATAATAAGAGGATGAATAATAATAAAAAAGCAGTAAAGGCAGGAATTGGATATACTGTTAGCAATTATATGTTAAAAGGTTTGGGTTTCTTAACCATCCCGATTTTTACAAGACTCATGTCTACTGCAAACTATGGTACGTTTAATACATATGCGGCATATGATTCGGTATTGTGCATTATCATAGGAATGACTTTGCATTCATGCTTTAAAAGTGCAAAGTATAAGTATGGCAATAAAATAAAAGAGTTTATCTCATCCTGTATTTTGCTGTCGCTTTTTAATCTGTTGGCTTGGCTTGTAATTGTAAATATACTATACCCAGTTATTGGGAAAAGCCTTCAGATGAACCGATTGGTTGTTAATGTCCTTCTATTTAATAGCATTGGAAATGCAATTATCCATTATTATAACTCATATGTTGGTTTGGAATTTGAATATAAGTCTTTTCTTAAAATAGCTGCATTAAATTCATTATCAAGTATCATTTTGTCTGTTATATTGATGATTACATTATGCAACAATGATCGTGCAACAGGAAGAATACTAGGATCAGCAATTCCTGTGATACTCATAGCAATTTGGATTGTTAATTGGTTCTGGAAAAACGGGCGGCCACATATCAATTTAGAATATTGGAAGTATGCACTTAAATTTAGTGGACCTACTATTCCTCACGGACTTTCGCAGGTTGTCCTTTCTCAATTTGACAGAATTATGATTTCGTGCATGTGCGGAAATACACAGGCTGGATTATATAGTTTTGGATATAATATCTATACGTTGATGCTAGTAACGGCCAATTCGTTAGATAGTGTATGGGGACCTTGGTTATTTGAAAGACTGCATAAGAAGAATTATAACAGTGTAAGAAGTGTATCTGGACAATATGCGTTTGGCATACTTGTATTTTCATGCTTAATAATGATGGCAGCTCCTGAAATTATTGTAATACTTGGGACTGAAGAATATAATGACGCAATTTATGTTGTTATTCCTATTGTATTAGGAGGGTTTTATTCGTTCTTATATACTCTTCCGGTACAGGTTGAATATTATTATGAGAAGACTAGATATATTGCACTGTGCAGTTGTGGAGCGGCTATCTTAAATATAATACTGAATTGGATCTTTATTCCTAAATATGGCTATATCGCTGCAGCGTATACAACCGTGGTTACTTATTTAGGGTATTTTATGTCGCACTACATTATTGCTATGAAACTCTCGGATGGGAAGTTATTCAATAATATAGCAATGCTTGGAGTTGTTTTCATTTCAGCAGCATCTGGAATGGTAGCACTTATTCTAATAAATAAAATGATTCTTAGATGGATTATTATTGTGCTGGTTATTTTGAGCTATGGTTTTTGGATGGAGAAAAAATATAAGTTATTAAAAAAAGCGATGAATAAACTTGGGTATTGATTGTTTCTGGAGGAAAAATGGAATTTAATTGTAATGAAGAAACAAGAGATGGTTTTTTTGTGTCTAGTCAAAGAAAACGTTTGTGGAATGTAGAACTTGAAATTTTCAATAATTTTCAAGAAATATGTGAACGACATGAGTTAAATTATTTCTTGATAGGGGGAACGGCAATTGGTGCTGTCCGTCATAAGGGATTCATTCCATGGGATGATGACATGGATATTGGAATGCTAAGAGATGATTTTGATAGACTTATAGAGCATTTGAAAACAGAGTTGAACTCTCAGTATTACGTCCAGTATGGACCATGTGAGAAAGATTTGTTTTCGCCATTGCTTAGAATACGCGATGGAAATACAACGGGAATTTTAAATTGTGATCGTAAGAGCCAGGCTAATCAGGGGATTTTCATTGAAATATATCCATTTGATAATGTTCCTGATAATATACTGCTCCGGAAAATACAACTCTATGAATCTAAAATTCTTTCGAATATTTTGCATTCAAGATTTTATAACATAAAGCTTGGAACAGTATCTAATTTTATAAACTGTTTTTTAAAGAGAAAAACGGTAGAAGAACTTTTTGATATTTGGACACGGATATGCAAGAAGCATAATAGAAAGAATACAAAATATGTCGACACTATTATGCTTCCAATTTATGCTTTACAGGGAATCCACTTATTTGAGAGAAGTGGTTGCAAAACTGTATTCGTACCATATGAAAATACTAAAGTTAGAATACCAATAGAAAATGGAAAGTTTCTAGAACAACAATACGGAGATTACATGAAGCTTCCACCGATTGAAGAACTCGGACGGCACCATGATAATACAGTTTTTTATGATCCTGATCATCCATATACTTTTTGGATCAATAATCAAGGGCTTGATGCTAAATTTAGAAAACAGTGAGTAGAGCAACGTTTTAATGGAAAAGAGCGTATGTTATTAACACTTTCCCAAAATATCGGACTATACAAATTAAGAAAAAAGCTTTTTTTGACAAATAAAAAGTATAAAGCGTAGAGGCTTCATGTATACTAAGACCGTAAATTAGACAGGAGGTGAAAAAACAAAGAACATCTGCTAC
>ERZ808242.1865-NODE-1865-length-10519-cov-5.578651_pt1 | contig 10519 bp, 16 predicted proteins | sample MGYA00521244_ERZ808242 | MGnify/ENA primary metagenome ERZ808242 (study PRJEB31516, sample SAMN03275573) | gut metagenome | biome: mammalia-associated habitat; material: feces | host: Papio cynocephalus | place: Kenya | collected 2012-07-27 ... | reverse complement strand
GGCATTTATCGACCCATGATGGAGATCATGATCAAGACAGCCGGCAAGAGCCTTGCCGCAAAGAAAGACCGCACGCCGGAGGAGGACGATATGCTAAGCATGATGCACCACGGGGGAGAGCGGGTCAGAATAGAAAATTTAAGCGCCGTACTTGATTGGTACAACGCGCAACAGTAAATATCGGAGGAATTTATCATGATGTGTCCGAAATGCGGAAAAGAAATGGAAAAAGGCTGGTTGTTCAGCAGTAAGGATGGCGCTTTCAGCTTCGCAAATGAAGTGCCGAGCGCCTTGGAAAACGCCAAGAATGCAGAAGGTTTTGTGAAACTTACCGGGCTGAAGGTCGGCGGACGCACAAGCGCGGAAGCCTGCCGCTGTGATGTGTGCAGGATGATTCTGATTTCATACGGAGAGGAAGCGGCAAAAATATGAAACTCTATTTTGGAAACGGAGTCACTACGACAACAACGCTTATGATCCTTGCTATGCTCGGATTTATCGGCTGGTCAGCTTTCAACCGCACGAATATTCAGTATTGGGGACGTAGGAGCGCAGTCTTGCTGGTGTTCGGACTTGTCGTATGCTGCTTAGCGGCGGCGCGGGACGGACTGGATAAGACGATCCAGCATACCATCGACGGCAGCTGTGCACCGGGGCTGTTCCCACTCGTCAGTATTCCCACCATCGTCGGCTGTGTCGGTGCGCTGCTGATTATCATTGCCGCCGTTGCCACGTTGATCGCAAAAACGCAAAAGATGCGCGAGGTTTGGTTCTATGTGATGTCGAGCGGTGCGATGCTGAAAATCGTGATGATGGAGATTGCACGGATTATTTTCTGAAAAAGGGGAAACTGTATCTGCCTTCTTCAAACCGGCAGTACATGACCGCATTGACTTTATCGAGAATATTCTGCTGCCGACGATAAACAGACGTACTTTATTCTGAAATATATCCGAACTTTTTCGTACCTCTTGACATTTTACAAAATCCGATTATAATATAACTAACGAACATTAGTTAGTGAGGTGCGAATATGAAACAGGAGGATACAAAGCAAAGAATTCTCAATAAGGCTTTGGAGCTGTTTTCCGCAAAGGGATACGATTCCGTCAGCGTAGGCGAGATTGCAAAAGCAGTCGGCATTAAAGCGCCGTCGCTGTACAATCACTTTACGAGTAAGCAGGCTATTTTTGATGCCATTGTGAAATCCACGGCGGTGCATTATGAGTCTGATACCGATAAGATCGACATCCATGTGCAGGATGCGAGGAAGGATATTCCGATTTTTACACAGACCACGGAGGATGCCCTCTTTGAAAAGGTGAAGCAAATATTTGAATACTCCCTTCACAACGAAACGATCAGCCGTTTCCGCCGCATGATGACCATTGAGCAATTCCGTTCGCCGGAGCTGGCGGCTCTCTATTCGGGGCGCTATGTAGAACGCATCCTGCGCTACCACGCCGGTATTTTCCGTGCCCTGATTGAATCCGGTGAGATTTGCGCTGAAGATCCGGACACGCTTGCCATGATGTATGTCGCACCGGTGCTGACGCTCATCGGCATTTGCGACCGCCAGCCGGAAAGAGAACAAGAGTGCTTGAAAAAGCTCAGAAACCATGTGCGGCTCTTTTTTCGTATGGTTCATGGCGGGAATGCGCAAAGAGGTGAAATCCGTGAGTAGTCCGGAGAAAAAATGGATCCTTTGTCCGGTCTGCGGCGCAAAAACGCGGCTGCGGCTCCTGCAAAGGACGGTGCTGCGCGACTTCCCCCTATTTTGCCCGAAGTGCAAACGGGAGAGCATCATCAGTGCGCAGAATTTCAGGATAGAGATCATAAATCAGCCAGACGCAAAGACGCAGTGCTGACCGTAATTTCTGCGGTCTCGCACTGCATCTTTTTTAGGAGGAAAAACATGAAGAGATCATTGATACAGAAGCTGGGACTGCTCGGCATTGTCAGCTTTCTTTCATACACGGCGGCGGTAGTATTTGCGCCGCTGGCTTACCCCGGCTATAACCCACTGGCACAGGCGGTCAGCGACCTGAGCGCCGCCAATGCGCCGTCGCTGGCGCTTTGGAATCAGCTCAGCGCCCTTTACAATGTGTGCGAGGTCGTATGTGCGACCGTCGTCTGCATTGGTATTCAGAGGCAAAAAACCAAACTGCTCCGTTCAGGTATTTATCTGTTCGCCATCATGGAGTGGATCTCGGCGGTCGGCTATCGGATGTTCCCGCTGTCAAGCAGCGGCTATGCCGGTGCGTTTCAGGATGTGATGCACATGGCCGTCACCGCTTTGGTGGTGTTGCTGTCCATCATGTCGCTGACCGTGATCATCGTCGCCGGGGTAAAAAGCAAGAATTGCCGTTCTTACAGTGTATGCGCAGGTGTTGCTCTCGGCATGATGCTTGTGGGTGCGTTGGGCATGAAAATCGTCCCTACCGAGTATTTCGGCGTGGTCGAGCGTTTCAGTGTGTTTGCTGCTACGGGCTTCAACGCAGCGCTTGGCATTCACCTGTTTTTAATTAAATCAGAATAAAATAATTTTACAAAGGAGCAATTATAATGGAAAATAATATTACTATTCGCCCCGAAACGAAAGACGATTACAGAGCTGTTGAGAATCTGACCCGCGAGTCATTTTGGAATGTCTACCGTCCCGGCTGCATGGAGCACTATGTGCTCCACTGCTATCGTGATGACCCGGCTTTCGTGCCGGAACTGGACTTCGTCATGGAACTGAACGGCGAGCTGATCGGACAGGTCATCTATGTGCGGTCGGAAATTGAATGTGATGATGGACGGAAGGTGCCGATCATGACCTTCGGTCCCATCGGCATTGCGCCCGCATACAAGAGGCAGGGCTACGGAAAGCAGCTGCTCGACTATTCCATGGAAAAAGCGAAGGAAATGGGTGCAGGAGCACTTGCTATCACCGGAAACATTCTGTTTTATGGCAAGTCCGGCTTTGTTCCGGCAAAAACAAAGGGCGTTCGGTACGCTGATTACCCTGAAGCGGATTATTTTCTCATCAAGGAGCTGACACCCGGATTTTTGGACGGTATCTCCGGCACTTACAAAGACCCGGAGGGCTATTTTGTCTGTGAAAAAGATCCGGATGGCTTTGAACAGTTTGAAGCGACCTTCCCGAAGAAGGAAAAGCTGAAGCTGTCGGGACAGTTATTCTGAGTAGGAGGAATTCGAGTATGATCGAGTCAAGATGTGGATTATTGTGCAGCGATTGCAGTTTTCGTGAAGCAATGGGCTGCAAGGGGTGCGTGAATATGGATAAACCCTTCTGGGCGGATAGCTGCCCCGTGAAATCCTGCTGTGAAAAGAAAGGCTTGCAGCATTGCGGCGAATGCGATGACTTCGTTTGCCCTTTATTACATACTTTTGCTTACGACATGGAGCAAAGCGATAATTCACTGTTGGAACCCTGTGTGACCTCACCGCAATCATTACAAACGGTATATGCTTTATGACCACGCTTAATGCAGGTAGAGTCTTCGGCAGGAACATCTGTTGTGTTCAGATGCGAGCAGTTAACTGTCACAAGGCAAGATGCACTGAAGCCGCCGTCCTCGGTAGTAACCGTAATAGTTGTTGTACCCTTTTTGAGAGGTGTTACAATGCCGTTTTCAACAGTTGCAACTGTCTTATCGCTGCTCGCCCAAGTTACGTTTTTATTCGTTGCTGTTTCGGGGGAGAATATCGGTGTCAGCGCCAGGGTTTCGCCGGTTCCGATGCTTGCCGTTTCTCTGTCCAGCGCAATTCCGTTAACAGGGACGGACTTTGCCTTAACCGTTACAGTCGCCGGAACGACGGTGAATGTAACCAAATTTTCATCGTAGTTATATGCCGAACGGAAAATAAATCCAACAGTATAATTTCCCGGAATAACAGACTCATCGACAGTATAAGTTTGTAGGGTATCTGGAACTGCCGAGCCTTTGGAGCAGACACAACTACCGAGAAGAAACCCGCAAGGGCGTTGCCGTGGAATATGTTTCAAACGCACGATCGGCATAACAAAAAAGAGCAGGACAAATTCCTGCTCATACATACAAAGAGGTACAAAAAGGCAAAAAGAAATCGAGTGTCCTCATCCAACTCTCAGGTTGGTTAAGAACACTCGATATGGTCCGAGTGACAGGACTTGAACCTGCGGCCTCTTGACCCCCAGTCAAGCGCGCTACCAGCTGCGCCACACCCGGATATGTACCGGCGTTTTAAGCCGGAGTTGTAATTAAATCAATCAGAAAAGCCTGAATCAACAAGCTCAACAAGTCCGTCAAGCGCTTCCTTTTCATCGCTTCCGTCAGAGATTATACGAATAGTAGCACCGCCGACAATTCCGAGAGAAAGCACGCCTAAAAGGCTCTTGGCATTGACCTTTCTATCGTCCTTTTCTACCCAGATAGAAGACTTGTATTCATTTGCCTTTTGAATGAAAAAGGTTGCAGGGCGGGCATGAAGACCAACCTGATTTTTAATAACAACATCTTTAACGCACATATCAATTCTCCTTATCCTTACAGGTAAAAATCATTTTACGCGATATATAGATTATACCACATTTAATGAAATCGTCAACAATTTGTTAATAAGTTCTAATAATCCCCCAATGATTTCGTAAAAACTAACTTGCTATTTGTTAAAAATGATGTAAAAAAATGTAGCTATTTGGGGCTTTTAAAGCTAAGCCCTAAAAGCTTGCAATCCTTTTTCGAAAGCTCAAGGGCCCCAAAGAGCTCGGGGCGGCGCTCCCTTGTTATTTTAAGCTGTTCGGTTCTCCGCCAGTCGGCGATTTTCGCATGGTCGCCCGATAAAAGAACGGGCGGAACCTCTCTTCCGTTAAATACGGGCGGTCTTGTGTACTGGGGGTATTCAAGCAGGCCGTCAAAATGGCTTTCGTCCTCAAAGCAGATATCCTCGGAAAGCACCTTAGGAAGCATTCTGCAAACCGCGTCGGTTAAAATCATTGCGGGTAATTCTCCGCCGGTCACAACATAATCGCCTACCGAAATTTCCTCGTCTACGATTTCTTCTATGACCCTTTCGTCAATCCCCTCGTAATGGCCGCATAAAATTACTATTCTGTTAAGCTCTGAGAGCTCCCGCACCCTTTTTTGAGTGAGCGTTTTGCCTTTGGGAGACATATAAATCAAATGCGGCTTCGGCTCGTTTTCGCCGTAAAGGCTTTTAAAGCAGTTATAAATCGGGGGAGCCGCCATAATCATACCCATTCCGCCGCCGTAGGGCGAATCGTCCACCTTATTATGTTTATTCCCCGAAAAAGCCCTTATATCCGTGCAAACAATTTCCACTTTAGCGGTCTTTCTCGCTCTGCCGATAATGCTTTCGGATAAAACCGATTCGCACATTTCGGGGAAAAGCGTCATGATGTCAATTCTCATCGTCAAAAATCCCTTTCAGCGGTGAAATTTTAATGATTCCGTTTTCGATGTCCACTTCTTTTACCACATCGTCTATTACGGGGATAAGGTATTCTTTTCCGTTTCGCTCAATATGCCAAACATCGTTGGCGCCCGTTGAAGAAACATCGCTTAAAACTCCGAGCGGTTTTCCGCCCGAAAAATCAAAGACCTTACAGCCTTTCAGCTCGTCAATAAAATACCTGCCCTCGGGAAGAAAAGCGTCCTCCCGTTTTATATAAAAGGTCTTACCCCTTAATTTTTCGGCTTTTTCTATCGAATCAACACCCGAAATGTCAATAAGCGCAACTGCCCCGTGGGGTCTTGCCGAAACGACGGAGAGCTCTTTTTTATCGCCGTCTATAAAAAATCTTTTATAGTTGCATACGCTCTCGCTGCTGTCCGCCCAAGGGTTTAACCTTAAAGTTCCTCTTATTCCGTGAGTACCGACGATTTTCCCTGCTTCAAGATATTCTTTTTTCAAAAAAACCATCCTTTTTTACTGCAAAATTTAATTACCCCCGAAAGAAAGCTTCGGGGGCGTAAAAAAATTATATCAGTCTATCTCAACGGATATTTTTTCACCGCTGCGGTTAGCCGCCGCACGCATAACGGTGCGGATAGCCTTGGCAATTCTGCCCTGCTTTCCGATAACGCGTCCCATATCGTCCTCAGCAACATGAAGATGATAAACTGTTACGCCCTCGTCGTTAGGCTCGTCTGCCGTAACGGAAACAGCCTCAGGCTCTTTTACAAGTCCCGCGGCTATGTTTTTTAAAAGTTCCTGCATAAATAATCTCCTTATTAAAGAACGCCGTTTTTCTTGAGCAATGCTTTAACGGTATCGGTGGGCTGAGCGCCGTTTGATATCCACTGCTTTGCTTTTTCAGCGTCGATCTTTACATCAGCCGGATTTTTGGTAGGATCATAATATCCGATCTCTTCTATAAAGCGGCCGTCACGCGGAAATCTTGAATCTGCAACAACTACACGGTAGAAAGGAGCCTTTTTAGCGCCTAATCTGCGAAGTCTGATTTTAACTGCCATTATTTACACCTCCGAATAAAAAGTAAATATTTAAAAGGCAAAAGCCTTATAAACCGAATTTGCCGGGCATATTTATATTGCGCATATTTCTCATAACATTGCGCCTGCCGCCCTTGCCGCCTAACTGCTTGAACATCTTTTTCATCTGCTCATACTGCCTTAAAAGCCGATTGACCTCCTCAACAGATTGCCCGCAGCCTGCGGCGATTCGCTTTTTCCTCGACCCGTTTATAATATCGGGCTTTTCGCGCTCTTTTTTGGTCATTGATTTTATAATCGCTTCGACTCTCAGCATCTGCCTGTCGTCAATATCGACATTCCTAAGCTTGCTTTCCATTCCGGGAATCATCGAAAGCAGGCTCTTTATGCTTCCCATTTTCTGAATCTGCTGGAACTGGGAAAGCAAATCGTTCATATCAAACTTGTTTTCCTGAAGCCTTTTGGCGGTTTCCTGAGCCTTTTTCTCGTCAAGCTCGTTTTCAACCTTTTCTATAAGCGAGAAAACATCACCCATTCCGAGAATTCTCGAAGCCATGCGGTCGGGGTGGAATTCCTCTAAATCGTCAAGCTTCTCGCCGGTGCCCGCAAAGAGGATAGGCTTGCCTGTAACCGCCTTTACCGAAAGCGCGGCGCCGCCTCTCGTATCGCCGTCAAGCTTAGTGATAATAACGCCGTCAATCTCAAGAATATCGTTAAACGCCTTAGCGACATTTACCGCGTCCTGACCTATCATCGAATCAATTACAAGCAGGGTGTCGGTAACATCGACAGTCTCGGTTATTCGCTTGAGCTCATCCATAAGCTCGGAGTCGATATGAAGTCTGCCCGCGGTATCTAAAATAACATAATCATAACCGTGGTCTTTTGCGTGCTTTACCGCTTCAAGCGCTATTTTTTCGGGCTTTTCGGTTCCCATTTCGAAAACCGGCGCTCCGACAGCGCTTCCGACAACCTTTAACTGCTCAATAGCGGCAGGTCTGTAAATATCGCAGGCGACAAGAAGCGGTCTGCTGCCCTTAGCCTTTAAATATTTTGCAAGCTTTGCGCTGTGGGTTGTTTTACCGGAGCCCTGAAGACCGCACATCATAATAACTGTCGGAATTTTTGAAGAGGTTTTAAGTCTCGCCTGCTCGCTTCCCATAAGCTCGGTCAGCTGGTCGCGGACGATCTTCATAATCATCTGAGCGGCGGTAAGGCTTTCGAAAACATTTTCGCCGACGCATTTTTCGGCAACGGAATTGGTAAAATCCTTTGCAACCTTATAGTTTACATCGGCTTCAAGCAGGGCGAGCCTTACCTCGCGCATTGCCTCTTTTACATCGCTCTCGGAAATTTTTCCCTTATTTCTGAGCTTTTTGAAAATTCCGCCCAATTTATCCTGAAGATTGTTAAAAGCCATATTGCACCGCCCTTCTAAAGTGTGTTTATTATCTTTAAAATCTGTTTGTTTGCGATTTCGTCTCCGTTTTCTGCAGAAGCTGCGAGGGCTTTAAGGGAAGAAAACTTTTTTTCATATCCGCACTGCTTTTCAAGCTCATAAAGCCTTTTTTCGGCGCGCTTTATATGGTCGCACACGCACTGCCTTGTTATTCCCTCGTTCTGCGAGATTTCGGCAAGCGACAGATCGTCGTTAAAATAAAACTCGCAAAGCTCTCTTTGCTTTTTGCTTAAAGCGAACCCGTAAACATCCAGAAGCGAAGAAACATGAAGATCCTTTTGCACGGGAACGCACCTCTTAATTCTTTGATACCATGACATTCTACCACATTTTAAACCGCCTGTCAAGTTTTTTTCTTTACACCTTGAAAAAAGCAACATATTACTATATAATTAAAAACGGTGATATAATGAAAAAGCTTTTAAATTTTTTGTCTTTAATGCTTTGCGGTATAATTTTAATTTCTCTTTGCTCCTGCGGCAAGGCATATTTAAAGGAATGTATATATTTTAATCTTTCAGCCGAACCCGTTTCCTTAGACCCTCAGACCGCGTCGGACGATAATGAGCTTTTAATCGTCCGCAATACCTTTGAGGGGCTCCTCAGAAAGGATAAGGACGGGAAGATTACAAACGGCGTTGCCGAAAGCTATGAAAAAAACGGGCTTACCTATACGTTTAAAATAAAGAAAAATTCCGAATATTTTGACGGAACAAAGCTTACCGCCGCAGATTTCGTTTTTGCATTCAAAAGGGCGGTCGACCCGAAAACAGCCGCGCCCTTTGCAGAGCGGCTTAAAGCCATAGGCAATGCAAAGAGCATTCTTTCAGGCAGTACCGACAAGGAAAGCCTTGCCGTAAAGACCGTAGATAAGTACACGCTTGAAATAACGCTTGACAGCGAGGACGAATTCTTTTTAGATACCCTTACAACCAGCGTCTGCATGCCGTGTAACGAAAAGTTTTTTAATAAAAGCGTCGGGAAATACGGGCTTGAAAAAAAATACGTCCTTGCAAACGGCTCTTATTATATTGGAAGATGGAATACGGACGATTTCGGCATAAGGCTTTATAAGAACAACAATTATAAGGGTTCGTTTTCCGCGCTTAACGCGTCGGTTTTCCTCTCTTTTAACACCGAAAAGCGCGCGCCCGAGCTGATTGCCGACCAAACCGTTGATATGGCGTTTTTAAAAAACGGAGAAACCGAAAGTGCAAAGGAAAAAGGATTAAATGTAAAATCCTGCCAAAACAGCCTTATTGTGATGACTGTAGGTCAGGAATTTTCAAAGGATATTGCGCTTGCGATAAGCTGTGCTACGGGCAGGTCGGTTTATGAAAAGCTTTTGCCTGAGGGCTTTGAAGTCGCAGACGGAATTTATCCCGATATAATTACAGAGGGCTTAAATACGGACCTGCCTGCCTATGAAAGGGAATACAACATCGAAAAGGCTAAGGACCTTATATCCTCGGCCGTAAAAAGAACGGACGACAAGGTATTTCCCTCGGCAACGCTTTATTATTATGACGATGAAAGCATTAAATCCGCGGTTTCCGCAATCGTTTCGCACTGGCAGCAAAATCTCAGCGCGTTTGTAAATATTAAGCCAAGCTCAAATAAGGACGCTTTAATGTCCGAGCTTAAAAATCAGACTTTGCAGTTTGCGGTTTTCCCCGTAAAGGCAAAAAGCTCAAGACCCGAGGAATTTTTGGAGCTTTTCGGGGCTGACGGCTCAGACCTTTCCTCCGCTCAGAAAAAAATCCTAAATTCTAACAGAATAATTCCGCTCGCGTTTTCTTCTGTAAATGCCGCATACCCCGAAAATATTTCAAATGTTTTCTTTGACAGCTCAAACGGATATATAGATTTTTCATTTGTTATTAAAAAGGGGCAGTAATTTTTGAATATTCGTCGGTAAATGTCGCATATCTAATAATTATAATCATTTCCTAGACAGGAGGTGATTATAATTGAATTTAGATATATTTGCATACTTATTATTGCAGATTGTCAATGGAAAAAATTGGAATCCGATTTTCAGGGAAAGCAATAATTATAAAAATTGGATTGCTTCTCTGGATTTAAAGACTTGTCTCGAATGTAAATCATATCACGGGAAAATATGGAACATAAATGAAAGCCCTGATAAAAAACCGCCTTTGCATCCAAACTGCAGATGTTTAATTACACCAATGAAAGCTATAAAATCAGGTACAGCAACAAACATCGGTTTAAACGGTGCAGATTGGTATATAAAAAAATATAATAAATTGCCAAATTATTATATTAGCTTTGAAGAAGCAATTAAAGCAGGTTGGAGAAAAAGCAAGTGGCTTTCTAATTTTCTTCCTAATAAGATGCTTTATGGCGGAATTTATGATAATGTAGATTTTCGTTTGCCTTGTAGCAAAGATCGAATTTGGCATGAAGCAGATTTAAACTATAAAACAGGGAAGAGAAATGGACAAAGAATTTTATGGTCTAATGACGGGCTTGTTTTTGTAAGCTACGACCATTATAAAACATTTTTTGAAATAATTTAGGAGACCAGCTATGAAAAGTCAAGAGGAAATTAAGAATTAACAAGACGGGAAGG
>ERZ808242.1860-NODE-1860-length-10533-cov-3.555354_pt1 | contig 10533 bp, 7 predicted proteins | sample MGYA00521244_ERZ808242 | MGnify/ENA primary metagenome ERZ808242 (study PRJEB31516, sample SAMN03275573) | gut metagenome | biome: mammalia-associated habitat; material: feces | host: Papio cynocephalus | place: Kenya | collected 2012-07-27 ... | reverse complement strand
TATTATAATAGACGCAAGACGCAAAAAGTGCGCAGGTGATAAGATAGCGCGGAAGGGGCCAAAAAGCAAGCGGAATTTTTCGCCGTCCGGGCTATTCTGTAAGCGAAAACAGGCTCCACGGAAAAACGGCGGGCGGCGTCTGGCAGAACGTGACGCGCTCCATGCTCTGCGGGTGCAGAAACGACAGCCGCCACGACCACAGCGCGATATTGCAGCGATCGAATTCTCCTGCGCCGTATTTCCGGTCTCCCAGCAGCGCGTGATCGCGGGCGGAAAACTGGACGCGGATCTGGTGCGTTCTTCCGGTGTGGAGCCGGATCTTGACGAGAGAAGCATTCTCCGCTTCCGAATAGCCCAGCGCCTCGTAGGACAAAAGCGCCCTTTTGACGTCCCTGCCGGGGCCTTCCATGACGCGGGCTTTGCGAAGCGAGCGGTTGTACCAGAGAAGGTCCTCCATCTGCCCTTCCGGCGCTTCGAACGCGCCGCGCACGACGGCGAGGTATTCCTTTTTGAACTCCTTTTCCCGGATCTCTTCCGACAAAATAGAAGCCGCCGCCTGCGAGCGGGCAAAGACCATGAGCCCCGATACCTGCGCGTCGAGCCGGTGCACCGAGCGCACACAGGCCGTTTCGCTTCCGAGCGCTTTGCGCAGAAGATCCACCATCGAGCCCGCTTCGTCTCCGGCGGAAACGACGCCCGCGGGCTTGACGCAGACCAGGATCCGGTTGTCGGCAAATAAAATGTCCATGCGGTTTTCTCCTGAAGGGGGATATCATTTTTATTATACCAGAACTTTCGAAAAAGTCCAAGCTTCTTAAAAATTCTTAAGTTCTGCAAAAATGCGCCCAAGGTGTGATACAATGGAACAAACACGCAAGCGACGGAGGTTTTTATGGAGCAAGCGATTCGTATTCTTGTGGTGGACGATGAGCCGGACATCCGCCGCATCATCCGCATTTTACTGGAAAGCCGGGGCTATGCCGTCACGGAAGCGCCGAATGGGCGGCTTGCGGTGGAGGCGGTCCGCCAGAGCCCCGACCTCGACCTGATCATCCTCGATATCATGATGCCTGAGCTTTCTGGCGTGGATGCCAGCCGGGAGATCCGGAAGCTTTCGAGCGCACCGATCCTGTTTCTGACCGCACGGACGCAGGAGCGAGATAAGCTCGAAGCGTACCAGTCGGGCGGGGACGATTATCTTGCAAAGCCGTTTTCCCATGGCGAGCTTCTGATGAAGGTCGACTCACTTCTGCGGCGCTACCGCGTCTATAAGGGAAAGATCGTGGGCAGACAGCTCAAAAGCGACGTGGTGCTCGATGAAGAAAACCGGCGCATTTTAAGAGGCGGCGAGGCGCTGGAGCTGACGGAGACGGAGTTTTCCATCCTGCAGTTCCTGGCCGATCACAAGGGAAGCGTCGTGTCCGTTGCGCAGATCTATGAGGGCGTGTGGCACGAAAAATATATGCCGGCGTCCAACAACACCGTCATGGTACATATCGTGAACCTGCGCAAAAAGCTCGAGGACGACCCGGCCAACCCCCGCCTGATCCGGACGGTCTGGGGAAAGGGGTACGAGATTGACTAAGGAAAATAGGCCGCATCTGCGGACACTGCACAGAAAGCTTCTGGCGACGATGCTCGCCGCGCTGCTGGCGGCCATCGGCACGTACCTTCTGGTCAACGCCGTGGGAGAGACGCTCATCGATAGAGTCTATATGAGCGAAAAGGCGCAGAACGAGCGAAATCTTGCGACCATCTCGTCGTTTCAGACCTACGCAAGAGAGTTTGACCTTTCCTCGCGCGACACCGAATTTATTTCCCGCTGGGCCATCTCGCAGGAGGATACCTACATATTATTGTATAAGGACCGCCGCCTCGCGTTAGAAGCCGGCTGGTGGGGCATCGACGACGGCACGAACGAGGATATGCAGAGTCTTGACGATCTGTACGATGTGAAGACCTATCCTGTTTACCTGCGCGACGGCGTATTTCAGGCGGTCGTTTACGACTTTTCCGAGTCAAAGCTCTACGACGCTGTGATGCTCAGCGCGATCGCGATGGCGTGCGTGGTGTTTGCAATCTTCATGCTGATCTATAACCGGCGCATTACCCGCGCGATCACGGAAATTTCGCGCGAGGTGCGGCAGATCGGAGATGGAAATCTGCAATTGCAGCTGACCGCGACGGGAGAAGACGAGCTGGCCGGACTCACCCGAAGCGTCGAGGCAATGCGAAAATCGATCCTCAAAAAGACCGCCGAGCAGCAGCAGGCGTTAAAGCAGAACCAGGAGCTCATTTCCGCCATGAGCCACGATATCCGCAATCCCCTCACCGCGCTGCTGGGCTATCTCGATCTTGCCCAGAGCGGGCAGTACCGCACGGAAGAAGAGCGAAGCGGCTATATTCAGGCGGCCTACAGCCGGGCGGTGCAGCTCAAAAGGCTGACGGACGAGCTGTTCCGGTACTCGCTCGTCTTCGGCGCGCAGGAGCTTCCCATTCAGACTGAGCTCTATGAGGCCTCGGCGCTTCTGGACCAGATGGTCGGAGAAGGGCTCGTCATGCTCGAGCAGAAGGGCTACACCATCCGCCGGGCCGTGCAGCCGGTGCACTGCGCCATCGGCGTCGACGCGACGTATTTCAAGCGCGTGCTTGACAATCTGGCCGACAATATCTGCAAATACGCAGACCCGGCCAAACCGGTGACCATTGTCGTGGTGCAGGAAACCGGCGAGCTGATCATTTCCGCCCGCAACGCGATTCTCAAAGACCCCGGACAGGTCGAGAGCAACCGCATCGGCCTTCGCATCTGCGAAAAGATCATGCGCCAGATGGGCGGTACCTTCACCAAAACGCAGACAGACGAGACCTTCACCGTCACGCTCACCCTCCCGGCGCAGAATATTCCGGAATCGGAAGAACAAACCTCTTAAAGAAAAGGAACCACTGCGTCTCTCTCCCGCGGGCTTCGGCGGGTCTTTTGTCCCAATGCCGCAGTTTGGAGCCTTGAAATACAAAAAGTATTCCTGCGGCTCCAAACTTTGCCTTGAAACAAAAACCCTCGCCGAATCCTCTTGGAGACAAACGCAGAGCTTCCTTAAATTTTTCTTAAAAATGGCCCGCGGGGCTTTCAACTTCCCACAAACCCTGCTATGATAGCTCTGAAATGATTTATCAACACAAGATGTGGAGCGTGCGCTCCGCGACGGAAAGGAGTTCCTATGAAAAAGTATCGTATCCTTGCGGCGCTGCTTGCGCTCGTGATGCTGCTGGGCGTGTTCGCCGGATGCAGCAAAAAAGAGCAGGACACGGCCGATCCTGCAAACCCCGGCCAGACCACCGGAACAATGACAGAAACAAACGATGAAAAGGCGGCCAGCACCAGTAAATACGCCTATGAGGCCGCGTATTTCCCCATTCCAGACGAGATCCAGTACGTCTATGCCTCAGCGCTCTCGGGCGACTACCTGTATTTTGCGGGGCAGTTCATCGACGGCAAACAGACCTATACCGACGAGACCGGCGCGGAGGTCGAATATGACAATTACCGCACGAGCCTTTTCAAGATGGACATCGCCACCGGCGAGTGCACGGAGCTGAAGAATTTCCAGCTGCCCGCCGTTCCGGACGGCTGGCTCGGAAGCTCGGACATCAGCAAGCTGCAGGCCGTGTCCGACGGCTCCATCTGGGCAGCCTACAGCACGTACACCTACCGCTACAATCCGCCCGAGGACTTAGCTGCCGACGACAGTATGTACAACTACTATGAGCAGGGCGACCAGTCCTACGGCATCGTCCATCTCGACGCCGACGGCAACGAGCTCAAGCGCATCGATTTTGGAGCCGCGCAGACCGAGGACGATCTCAACGGCGTCAGCTCGTTCTATGTCGACGCCAGCGGCAATGTGTATCTCAGCGACTGGCAGCACGTATTCATCTATGATCAGGACGGCAACAGGAAGGCCACCGTCGATCTGAGCGAGAACGGCGGCGATCTCTGTGAGCTCAAGGCCGGCGTCGTGGGTGTGAGCTACTACAAATACGACGAGGCGAAGCCGGAAGAAGGCGGCCGCGTCTTCCAGCAGATCGATCCGGCGACCGGCAAGCTGAAAGACGAGACCGTGAGCCTGCCGAACGATGCGTACAGCTTCTATCCCGGCGATGATGTGTACGACATCTACTATGACTACAACGGCAACATCTACGGCTACAAGTTTGACACCGGGACGAAGGAAAAGGTCGTCGACTGGATGGACTGCGACATCAACTCCAACAACATCAACAGCTTCTCCCTTCTTTCCGACGGCAGAGTCGTCGCCTTTGAAAGCACCTACGACGAGCAGGCGCAGAAAAACACCATGCAGATGATCGTCCTCACGCGCGTGGACGCGGCGAGCGTCGTCAACAAGACCGTTCTGACCTTCGCTTGTATGTATCTGGACTGGAATATGCGCGACGCGATCGTAAAATTCAACCGCTCGAGCAACACGCACCGCATCGTCGTGCGCGATTATTCCGAGTATAACACCGACGACGATTACACCGCGGGTCTTCAGAAGCTCAACACCGAAATGCTCTCCGGCAAGCTCCCGGACATGATCGCCGTCGACGCGTCCAGTATGCCCATCGAGCAGTATGCCGCCAAGGGCTTTTTGACCGATCTCTACGAGCTCATGGACGCCGACAGCGAAATGGGCCGCGACAGCTTCGTCCAGCCGGTGCTCAAGGCGCTTGAAAGCGCGGACGGCAAGCTCTATCAGCTGCCGCAGACCTTCGCCATCGACACGGCCATCGCGCTCGACAAGGTCGCGGGCGAATATGACACGTGGAACCTCGCGGCGGTCAAGGACGCGATGACGAAATTGCAGGAAGGCGCAACGGTCTTCGAGGTCTACCGCACGAAGTCCGACATTCTCTCGACCTGCATCTCCCGCAACATCGACGCCTTCGTCGACTGGGAGAACGGCAGCGCACACTTTGACTCGGATGAGTTCAAGGCGCTTCTGGAGTTTGCAAATTCCTTCCCGGATACCTACGACTGGAATAACGCGGACCAGGAAGATCAGGATTCCGACCAGAACCGCATGAATTCCGGCAAGCAGCTGATGACCAGCTTCTACGTTTCAGACTTTGAAAGCGTTCTGTACCAGCTGACCGGCTACAGCGGCAAGATCAGGTTCGTCGGCTATCCGTCTGAAAGCGGCACGTCGAACCATACCTTCCAGCTCAGCGGCTCCATTGCCATCTCCTCCACCTGCGCCGACAAGACGGCCGCGTGGAACTTCATGAAGCAGTTCCTGAATGAAGAATACCAGTCCGGCAGCAACGTCTGGTCGTTCCCGATCAACCAGAACGCGTTTGACGCCAAGCTCACCGAAATGATGACCGAGGAGTACCAGAAGGACGAAAACGGCAACATCGTGAAGGATGAAAACGGCGACCCCATCCGCGTCCCGAAGATCACCTACTATGTTGACAACGGCGGCATGGTCGGCTACTCCAGCGGCAGTGTCAGCGTGATGGAAGCGACGGCAGACGGCGAGACGGCCAGCGACCCCAACGAGGTCAACGTCTACGCGATGACGCAGGAGCAGGCGGACGAGATCCTGGATCTGCTTAACAACACCCACTGCGTCTACAGCTACGACAGCAGCATCATGGACATCATCACGGCTGAAGCTGCGGCCTACTTTGCAGGCGACAAGTCCCTCGACGATACGGCGAACATGATCCAGTCGCGCGTCAACCTCTACGTCGCCGAGCAGTCGTAATCTCCAACACACCCATCCGGAAGGGCAGAGCCTCTGCCCTTCCGGAAGTGCGAATTCTCAAGAACACAGAAAGGAACGGAATGAAGCAGGCAAAGAAATTCATAAACGTCGCAAACGCGAAGATCCGGGACTTTCTGGCCTCCCTTTGCTTCTCGGGCCCGAGCTTTCTCGGGATGCTCATCTTCTTCGTGGCCCCATTCTGCGTGGTCATCTACTATTCATTCATCGCGGGTGCGCTGGACCACAGCTTTGTGGGCCTGAAAAACTACATCAACGTCTGGAACAACGGCGCGTTCCAGATCGCGGTCAAAAATACGGCCGTGTTTTCCGGGCTTTCCGTGCCGCTGGCGGTCGTTCTGGCTTTGGTGCTGGCGCTGATGCTCGAGTGCCGCATTCCCTTCAAGAGCCAGTTCCGCACGTTTTTCTTAAGCCCCATGATGGTGCCCGTGGCGTCCATCATTCTCGTGTGGCAGGTGCTGTTCCACTCGAACGGCGTGATCAACGAATTTCTCTCCGTTTTCGGCGTCAAGGCCATCGACTGGCTCAAATCCGATTACTGTATGGTGGTCGTGATCACACTGTTTCTCTGGAAGAACCTCGGCTACAACATGATTTTATTCATGGCCGCGCTCAACAACATTCCCAAAGAGCTTCTCGAGGTCGCGGAGGTCGAGGGCGCGTCGAAGGCCTATCAGTTTTTTCATATCAAGCTGCGCTATCTCTCGCCGACGGTGCTTTTCGTGACGATTTTGTCGATCATCAACTCGTTCAAGGTCTTCCGCGAAATTTACCTGCTGTCCGGCGATTATCCATATGAGGGGCTGTATATGCTGCAGCACTTCATGAACAATATGTACAACAAGAATCTGGACTATCAGCGCCTTTCCGCGTCGGCCATCATGCTGGCCATCGTCATCATCGCGCTCATCGCCCTTCTGTTCGTCATCGAAAATTACTTTGGAAAGGACGTGGAAGGATGAGACGGAAAAAACGCTATTTTTCGCGCGGAATGATGACGCTGCTGGCGGCGGTCTTTGCCTTCCTGTTTTTGATGCCGACGGTGCTCACGATCACGAACTCGTTCATGACGCAGAGCGAAATTACCGCGAACTACGGGCAGGTCTTCCAGAACGCGACCGACGGCAAGAGCTACATCAAAGACAAGATCAGTCTGAAATTCATCCCGGACAAGGTCAGCTTCACGCAGTATTTTACGGTGCTGCTGAAAAGCCCGGATTTCCTCTATAAGTTCTGGAACTCGGTCATTTTAGTTGCGCCCATTGTGCTTGCGCAGTTGGCCGTCGCGTCGGTCGCGGCCTACGGCTTTACGAGGTGGCGCGGGAAAATACGAGACACCATCTTCTTTGCCTACGTCATTCTGATGCTCATGCCGTATCAGGTGACGCTGGTGCCCAATTATCTGGTGTCGGATTTTCTGGGGCTTCTCAACACGCGCTGGGCCATCATCTTACCGGGTGCGTTCGCACCGTTTTCGGTGTTTCTGCTCACAAAGTCCATGCGCCGGATCCCATCTTCACTCATTGAATCGGCGAAGTTAGATGGCGCAGGCGAGTGGCACATTTTCTGGGACATCTGCCTTCCGCAGTGCCGCAGCGCACTGTATTCCATCGCCATTCTGGTGTTCATCGATTACTGGAACATGGTCGAGCAGCCGCTCATCCTGCTGCCCGACGCGTCGAAGCAGCCGCTTTCCGTGTACCTCTCGCAGATCAACGCCGGAGAGATCGGCATCGCGTTTGCCGCGGCGGTCATCTATATGATACCGGGACTTCTGATGTTCCTGTATGGCGAGGCATATCTGGTGGAAGGCATTACATACGCAGGCTCCGTGAAAGGATAGGGAACTATGGATACGAATGTCAAACGACGCGAATGGGTCAAGACCGCGGCCATCATTTTTCTGGCGGTTTTGCTGGTGCTGACCTTCTTTTCAAACACCATTATGAACGCATCCCTTCCGGAGGTTGCGACGCAGCAGGTGACGCAGGGCACGATCAACGCGAAGATCCGCGCCTCGGGCACCATCACGGCCAACGAAACGTACAACGTCAAGCTCACGCAGTCGCGAAAGATCGAGAGCGTCAAGTGCAAGGTCGGAGACACCGTTGCGGCCGGGGACGTGCTGTTTGTCCTCGAGGCGCAGGAGTCGGACGAGCTGAAGCAGGCGAAGGCGGACCTCGAGAGCAAGGAGCTCGAGTATCAGAAGAGCCTGATCACCGCCTCCAACACGACCGCGCAGGAAGACCGCGACGTGCAGAAGCTCCGAGACGCCTATAACGAGGCGCTGACGATTTATAATCAGTACAGCTCCATGGACCCATCCAGCATCGCCGTTGCCAAGATCAAGGCCGAAGAGCGGCTGAAGGAACTGACGAAAGATCAGGAAGAAGCGCAGAAGGCGCTTGATACGATCAAGAACAGCACGGAGTACAAAAATCTTGAAAGCCAGATTGCTGATCTTGAAAAGACGCTTGAACCGCTGAAAACGGCGGCAGATTCTGCAAAAGCAACATTGGAAGCAACGATTGAATCGTTGTATACCGGTGATTGGGACAGGATTAGTGAGGTCGAAGACGTCATTGATGACTGCAATGATAGAATCAAGAGCGCTCAAAACGCTATTGAAAGAACGCTTTCCTCCGACCCTAACGTTAATCTGAACCGTTATCTTTACTTGGTCGATAAGTACGAAGAGGACTACTTGCTTGTTGTAAGAATTTTCGGTGGCAAACGAGAAGATGCAAAGGATGCTATTGACAATAATCGGTTTGAACAGGAATTAGTCGATAGAGGATATGCAACAAAGGATACAGCCGCTACAACGGCAGAACCGTTGATTACTGCGTTTAATAGTCTGGATGAGTACTACAGCCGCGTGAAAGATGATGTGACAAAGCTTTCTAAGGCTAAAGCCGAGCTTGCCTATGCCGAAGCGTATCTTGCCTACAAGAAGGCGGCGATTGGCTCCGAAGACTTACAGAGTAAATACAAGGCAAAGCAGGCTGAAATTGAGCGGTATGAGCTCGATGTTGAGCGTGCACAGGAAGACGTTGATGATCAGAAAGATACAGTCGAGAAGCTGACTTCTGCGGCAACGGCTGCCGATACGCTGAAATCGGCCAAGACGGCCCTCGAGGACAAGCTGTTTGAGGTCAATCAGGGAGACACCGCGGCTCTGGATATGCAGGCGGCGAAGAAGGCCATTGAGGACGCGAAGCAGAACGTTGCCAACCTGACCAAGGACGCCGACGCGCAGGAGGTCACGGCCAAGGTCGCGGGCACGATCGCCTCTGTCAGCGTCACCGCAGGCGACACCGCCGGCGCAGACACGCCCATTGCGACCATCAACCAGACCGACCGCGGCTACACCGTGAAAATTTCCGTCACCAACGAGCAGGCCAAGAAGGTCAAGGCCGGCGATACCGCCGAGCTCGTCAACTATTGGGGAGACGCCACGGCGACCCTGGAGTCGATCGGCAATGATCCCCAGAACCCCGCCAAGAACCGGCAGCTCACCTTCACGCTCACCGGCAGCGATATCCAGCCGGACAGCAACATCACCCTCGCCATCGGCCAGAAGAGCGCAAGCTACGACGCCATCGTCCCCACGTCCGCCATCCGGCAGGACAACAACGGCTCGTTTGTGCTGGCCATCGTGTCCAAATCCACGCCCCTTTCCACGCGCTATACGGCCACGCGCGTCGATGTGCAGGTGCTCGCGAGCGACGATAAGAGCTCTGCCGTCTCCGGCATCGGCTCGGGCGAGTTCGTCATCACGACTTCTACCAAGCCCATCGAGGCCGGGACCCAGGTCCGCCTGGCGGAGGACGGATGAGCGGCGGCAAATTTGCGCGGAAACGCGAGAGAAAACCGCTTCCGCTGAAGCTTCTGGCACTGCTTTTGCTGAACGCCGTATTTGTGGTGCTGGCCGTGATCTTTGCGGTGAAGCTGCACCATGTGACGAATCTTCTCATCACGCAGTCGGCGGCCGAGGCGTGGAAGGGACAGAGCGAAGAAAACTTCGTGCAGGTCTCGGCGTTCCAGCCCGTGGACGCGGATTTGACCGAAACGCAGATCGAAACGTTCCACCAGACGCTCGAGCAGAAATTTGTCGACGCGTCTTTAGAAGCGCCCGAAAACGGAAGCCTCTATCAGGACGCGTATGCCACGCGCGCCCAGGATATCACCGTTTCGACCGATGCGCTCACCTATACAGCCAAAACCATCGGCGTGGGCGGGGACTTCTTCCTGTTCCATCCGCTGCCGCTTCGCTCGGGGAGCTATATTTCCAGCCGCGACTTTACCTATGACCGCGTCGTTCTCGACGAAGAGCTCTCGTGGGCGCTTTTTGGAAGCTATGATGTGGCGGGCCAGACGGTCTGGATCGGAAACGAGCCGTATGTCGTCGCCGGTGTTGTGACGCGCGAAACCGACAAGGCAAGCGAAAAGGCCTACACCGACGGCGCGGGAATGTTCATCAGCTATTCTGCCATGCAGCATATCACCGGCGGCGAGGAGGGCACGCAGCCCGCGATCTCCAGCTACGAGATCGTCATGGCAGAGCCCATCACAGGCTTCGGCTTATCCGTTTTGCAGGAGAGCTTCCCGACGAAGGACGTCAGCGTCATCGTCCAGAACACGAACCGCTACAGCCTCAAAAACTTACTCACGATCGTCTCGCAGTTCGGCGAACGCTCGATGAACACGGCGGGCGTCATTTTCCCCTACTGGGAAAACGCAGCCA
>ERZ808242.1859-NODE-1859-length-10534-cov-3.283233_pt1 | contig 10534 bp, 10 predicted proteins | sample MGYA00521244_ERZ808242 | MGnify/ENA primary metagenome ERZ808242 (study PRJEB31516, sample SAMN03275573) | gut metagenome | biome: mammalia-associated habitat; material: feces | host: Papio cynocephalus | place: Kenya | collected 2012-07-27 ... | reverse complement strand
AAAGGAAATTGATTTTGTAGTACAAAGAGGCAGTGAAAAAATCTATATTCAGGTAAGTGACAATATATCCGGACAGGATACTTTTGAACGGGAAGTATCGCCATTACTGCAGATTCGAGATGCTTACCCGAAAATACTTCTTGCTAGAACAAGGCATGATGAGTATCAGTATGAGGGGATTAGAATAATCGATATTGCAGACTGGCTGTTGAATAGAAGAGAAGAATAATTTCCATTTGTTTTCCACATACTAACTCCAAATCTAATATATAGCAAAAAGAGTGGTGAAGCGCTCTGGCTAAAATATGAAATTGGAGGAAAATGAATTGAAAGCGACAGGTATTGTACGAAGAATAGATGATCTGGGGCGCATTGTCATTCCAAAGGAGATCCGAAGAACTTTGCGGATCCGCGAAAGCGATCCATTGGAAATTTTTACTGATCGAGAAGGCGAGATCATCCTGAAGAAATATTCACCGATCGGTGAAATGACAACTTTTGCCAAACAATATGCGGAAAGTCTGGCGCAGGTGTCCGGCAAGATCGCACTCATTGCAGACAGAGATCAGTTTATTGCAGCAGCAGGCGGGCTGAAAAACTTACTTGGAAAATCAATCAGCCACAGAATGGAAGAAAAGTTAAATGATAGGGAGATCCTGCTTCTGTCAAAGGCAGATAAGAACTTTATTGAAATTGCAAGTGAACCTTTACCGGATCTGACGCAGTATGTGTCTGCTCCGATCCTGGCGGAAGGAGATGTGATTGGTGCTGTTATCCTTGCTGCAAATGATGAGAAGGAAAAACTTGGTGAAGTAGAAAAGAAGCTCGTGTTATCCGCTGCCGGTTTTCTGGGCAGGCAGATGGAGCAGTAGAGGCGGACGGAATGAAAAATCCCCGGTGCTAAGCATCGGGGATTTTCTATGTGCTATGGCATATTCTTTATTCTGTTGTTTTGTCAGAATGACATCTTATATGGTGCTAAAATTGACGATTTTGCGGAAAAACGGCAAAATAAAAATAACGATTTTGCGAAAAAACATCAAAACAAAATTGACGATTTTGCGGAAATACAGTAATATAAAATTAACGATTTTGCAGACGGGAGATTTCTGTATATGTTTAAAAGAAAAATATATGATCAGCTATTACGCTGGAAAAGCACATCAAATGGAAAAACTGCTGTTTTAATAGAAGGTCCGAGACGTGTGGGAAAATCCACTGTAGTAGAGGAATTTGCAAAAAATGAATATGAAAGTTATATTATTGTGGATTTTTACAGAGCATCTTCTGCTACAAAGCAGTTATTTGATGATCTTTCAGATTTAAACTATATTTTCTTACAATTACAGCTTACCTATCAAACAAGTCTGCAAGATAGAAAGTCTTGTATTGTATTTGATGAAGTTCAATTATGCCCTAAAGCAAGGCAGGCAATAAAAGCCCTGGTCAAGGATGGAAGGTATGATTATATTGAAACAGGATCTTTGATATCCATTCATAAAAATGTAAAAGATATTTTAATTCCGAGTGAGGAAAGAAAGCTTCATATGTATCCAATGGATTATGAAGAATTCAGATGGGCTCTTAATGATACGATATCAGTTACTATGTTAAAACAGTTTTATGATGCAAAAAGACCTCTGGGACAGGCGGCAAATCGCAAGATGTTGCGGGATTTCAGATTATATATGCTTGTTGGGGGTATGCCACAGGCGGTTGAGACTTATATAGAGACAAATGATCTGAGAAAGGTTGATGAAATAAAGAGAGATATTCTTACACTGTATGAGGACGATTTCAGAAAAATTGATCCAACAGGAAAGATTTCAGCATTATTTGATGCAATTCCGGCTCAGCTTATGGGAAATGCTGCAAGATATCAGGTTTCAAGTGTTTTATCTGGCAGCAGAGCGGGAGATATTTTAGAACAGATTGCGGAACTGAAGGATTCCGGGACAGTACTTGTAGCATATCATGCGAATGATCCGGGGGCTGGAATGGCACAAAATAAAGATCTGGAAAGATTTAAACTTTTTACTGCAGACATTGGATTATTTGTAACACTTGCATTTAAGGACAGAAGTTTTACGGAAAATGATATATATTCACGTTTACTAAATGATACTCTGCAAGCTAATTTGGGGTATCTTTATGAAAATGTGATTGCGCAGACATTGGCAACAAATGGACATGAACTGTATTATCATACGTTTCTGAATGCGAAAACACGACATAATTATGAGATAGACTTTTTAATAACTGAAAAGAACAAGATATGCCCAATTGAAGTAAAAAGCTCCGGATATAAGAGTCATGCATCAATAGACGCATTCTCTCAAAAATTTTCATCTAAAATTATTCGTAAAATTATGCTTTATACGAAAGATTATATGCGTGATGGAGATATGGAATGTATTCCGGTTTATATGGCACAGTTTTTGTGAAAGCGATTATAGCTGTTTTATTATCCGTAATAGTTAAAACCTATTACGGATAATTTTTTTTATATATTACCGGTGATAGGGAAACAAATGTTATACTGCAAGCAAAAAAGAAAGACAATCGTGAAAAGGAGCAGAAAATATATGGAACAGAATACATACGAAAAGCACTTGTTTAAAATCGGGAAAAAATACAGACGCGAGACACCAAAGAGCCCGGAAGAATATCTCAGAATAGCGGAAAAGGTTTCTAACAGCCTGAAAAAGATAGAATTTCAAATAGAGGATGGGCTTTATTTTGATACAAGTATTGGAGACAAGTATTTAAGAAATGTCAGACCGCAACTGGCACAATATGGACCGGGAGAGCGACCGGTGGAGCTGCTGGATCTGAGCCTTTATGGAGGAACCGCAGGTATCGTATATTATCTTCTGACGTTGTACCGTGTGAACGGAGATCAGGAACTGCTGGAGACAGCAAAGCAGGCACTTTCGCTGATCTGTAAGGATTTTCGTTCTATTTTCAGTTATCAGCATATCAGTGTGCCGGATGCAAAAAACGGGTTTTATTTCGGAATCGGTGGAGTCGGTTCTGTGATCATGATCGCAGATGATGTGATAGGGGATCCGTTATATCGAAAGACGATTGAAGAGATTGTGACCTATCTGGATCAGACAAAGATTGAGACAGAAGCAGGTATTTACTGGGGACATCAGACCGGTCTGATCGGGGATCCGGGTGTGATCCTTTTCCTTCTGGAAGCTGCAGAGAAGTACCATCTGCCAAAGGCACTGGAGCTGGCACGCAAGGGAGGAGATTATATTGAAACCTACAGAGAGAAGACACCATACGGTATAAAATGCGACACAAAGCCATTGTATGGAAGCGATTGCCCGAATTATGTCTATGGTCCATCCGGAACCGGATTTGTCCTGACCAGATTATATGAGGTCAGTGGAGATACAAAGTATCTGACACTGGCAAAGGAGCTGGCAGAATACCTGATGAATCTTGCAGTAGATACCGGTGACGGAAAACTGATCCCATATATCTTAGGCGAAGAAGAAACTATTTTCTATGTAAATGCCTGCCACGGTCCTGCAGGAACCGGTCGTTTCTTCTATACACTGTATCGTGCAACGGGAGAAGCGGTATACCATGATTTTGCGATCGCATTATGCAAGGGAGTGCTGGCAACAGGAGCACCGGCGGTGCAGGGAAAAACATTGTGGAATAATGTAACCTACTGCTGCGGTGCGGCGGGATTGCTCCACTATTTCATTTCTCTTTATATCACAGAACAGGATGAACAATATCTGGAACTTGCAAAGACCTGTGGAGAAATCATTCTGGGTGAACGGGAAGAAACGGAGCAGGAAGTATTCTGGCCAACTGCATTTGCACGGATCGATCCGCATACAGTCGATGTGAAATACAGCTTTTATGATGGCAGTACGGGAATTGCAACCAGCCTGATAGAACTGTATCTGCTTTTGACCGGTCAGTATCATGCCTACAGACTTGCAGATGATCCATTTCCGGAGAAACTGGAATAGGATGAAACTGTTATAGCTGAAAACTATACCCGGTAAAGTGAAAAAAGTATAACGCGTGGAATTGACAAAACGGAAAAGTTAGATTATGATACGCACATAAAACATATAATTCCTACAAAAATAATATGGAAAGTATGAATGGAAAGTGGGACAGGTTATAAGAAAGGACAGATTACAAAATGGTTTCAATTAATACCCCTGAATTATATATCAATGAATCGGGAGCAATTCATAAAGTGGCTGATTATACGGAGCTGGCGATCGGTAATAGGAATAAAAGAGCATATATTATCTGGTCAAAGACCCCCAGAAAGCTAGTAAAGGAAATCTTTGCTACAGAATTTAGTGACAAGGGAATTTCTTATGAAGAACAGTTATTTGAAGGGTTTCCGACTGATGCAAAGGCACGCAGTTTTGCAGAAAAGGCAAAAGAAGTCGGAGCAGAGGTGATCATAGGTGTCGGTGGTGGACGCGTTATGGATGTCACGAAGGCGACCGGTACTTATGCGGAGCTGCCGGTGATCACAGTGCCTACCGTTGCAGCAACCTGTGCAGCCTGGGCGGCGGTATCGATCATATATACCGATAAAGGGGATTTTGATAAGTTTCTGTTTAATCCGAAGTCTGCAAAATATATTGTAGCGGACACGGATATCATTGCAAAAGCACCGATTCGGTTTTTAAAATCCGGTATTGTAGATACATTTGCAAAATGGTATGAACCGTTTTACAGAGAAACACCATCTTTCACGATGCAGATTTCTACCTATACTGCAAGACTTGCCTTTGATTTCCTGCGTACCAAAGGTCCGCAGGTCGTAGAACAGGTAGAGAAAGGTATTGTAAATGAGGATACGGTTTCTGTCATTGATTCCATTATTTATCTTGCAGGAAATATCGGAAGCTTTGTAGGAAAAGAAGCATTCTCCGGACTGGCACATCCGTTTTATCATTCGTCCAGAAGATATGGTTCCACTTATATCAGGCTGCACGGAGAAATCGTAGCCTTTGCATTGGTCATGCAGGGCGTTTATGAAAAGCGTTCCGATGAGGAAATCGCAGAACGTATCCAGATCCTTCAGAAATTTGATAATGCCTATACGTTGGAGGAACTGGGACTTTCTGAGGAGGAGCAGCTTATCACGATTGCGGAACGAATGCAGTCTGAATTTGAAGGAAAGCAGATTACCAAAGAGGAGACGGAAAAGCTGGTAGCGGCTATGAAGGAAACGGACCGTCTGGTAAAGGAGAGCCGTGCAAAATGAGCGTAAATGAAAAAGCTGCATTAAAGGAGATCACTTTATATAAAGCTGCTGCGACCATTGAATCGGTGGTAAAGCAGTACGGATATGCGCCGGAAGAGATTATTAAACTGGAAGGTAATGAGAATCGCATGGGATGCTCGCCGAAGGTGGCTGATGCGGTGGCGGAGGAAATACGGAAAGCTTCGTTCTATCCGGATCTGAATGTGACGAAGCTGAGAAAGAAACTGGCAGATCGTTTGCAGATCTCAGGTGACAATCTGATCTTTGGAAACGGCTCTTTTGAACTGTTATCGATCATCGCAGATGCTTATGTGGAAGAGGGGGAAGAAGCGATCATACCGGTTCCGTCCTTTAACTGGTATACCAATGTGACACTGATCAATGGCGGGAAACCGGTGTACATAAACGTAAATGAGGATTTTACGATTGATCCGGATAAAATACTGAATGCTATTACAGAACATACCAAAGTGGTCTTTCTGTGTAATCCGAATAATCCAACCGGACTGCTCATGAAAAAAGAAGATCTGGAGAGATTGATCCGGGAGATCCCTAAGCGGGTATTACTGGTGATAGACGAGGCCTACCTGGATTTTGCAGAAGGGGAATATCTGGATACGACAGCACTTGCGATCAAACAGGAAAATCTGATCCTGCTCAGAACCTTTTCAAAGAGCTATGGACTGGCCGGTCTGCGGATCGGGTATGGAATCGCCTCCGAGGCAGTCATAGATATACTTTCCAAGGTAAAAATTCCATTGAATGTCAGTTCAGTCGCGCAGGCAGCAGCGATTGCCGCAGTAGAGGACGATTCCTATTTGCAGCAGGTACTTGATAGTAATCGCCGGAGCAGGGAATTGTATTATGAAACATTCCGGGAACTGGGCTTTGATTATCTGGAAAGCAGTACCAATTTTATATTTGTACATACCGGGTTAGATGCCGCATGGCTGCAGCAGGAGTTTTTGAAACATGCGATCATGATCCGAAGCGGTCTGGATTATGGGTATCGGGACTGGATACGGATTTCAATGGGAACTTATGAAGAAAATCAGAAAGTTGTCCGGGTTTTAAAAGAAATCGTGCAGAAGGCAAAGGAGAACTAGGATGGCAGAAGAAAAGATATGTATGTTAAAGGCAGAGGGAATCAAAAAATCCTTTGGCAGCAACCATATTTTAAAAGGGGTAGATCTGGAAGTTGATAAGGGTGATGTTGTTGTCATCCTGGGGCCGAGCGGAGCTGGAAAAACAACATTTTTGCGATGTCTGAATTTTTTGGAAAAGCCAAATTCCGGCAAAATTACGATCGATGACCTGACTGTGGATGCGCACAATATAAATAAAAAGGATATCGTTAAACTTCGCAGGAAAACCGGAATGGTTTTTCAACAATATAATCTGTTTAAAAACAGGACAGCTCTGCAGAATGTAACAGAAGGTCTGATACAGGTACAGAAGAAATCCAAGGAGGAGGCCGAGCAGATTGCAAAGGACTATCTGGACAGGGTAGGGTTGTCCCAGAAGTATGATGCATATCCGGCAAATCTTTCCGGCGGACAGCAGCAGCGGGTAGGCATTGCAAGAGCATTGGCATTGCGGCCGGATGTCATATTGTTTGACGAACCGACTTCCGCACTGGATCCTGAGCTGGTAGGGGAAGTGTTGTCGGTCATGCGTAAAATTGCAAAAGAGGGGATCACCATGGTGGTGGTTACACATGAAATACAGTTTGCGATGGATATCGCAACAAAGGTTGTTGTAATGGATGAAGGAAAGGTCATCGAACAGGGCAGTGCAAGGGATATCTTCCAGAATGCGAAGGAAGAACGCACGCGCCAGTTTTTACAAAAGATAATTCCGGAATATTCATATGTGATTTAAAAAGAAGGAGAAAGAACGATGAAAAGAAATGCAGGTAAGTTGATTCAGAAATTAGGAGCAGTAGCAGTAGCAGGCGTTTTAGGAGCAGCACTCCTTACAGGGTGCGGTGCACAGGCAGACAATGGAGCAGAAAGTGCAGATAGTATGGACAGCGTGCAGAAGGTTGTAGTGGGAACGACCGGATTATATGCACTTCAGTCCTTTATCAATGAGGATGGGGAGCTGGACGGAGCAGAAATCGCAGTCTGCAAGGCAATTGATGAAAAATTACCGCAGTATGAATTTGAATACAGCACAATGGAATTTGCAGCAATCCTTCCGGCGGTGGATGCAGGAAAGGTACAGATCGCATGCTCTAATTTAAGAAGAACGGAAGACAGAGATGCTAATTACATTCATTCCAAAGAAGCTTATATCACATCCCCATATTATATTATCGTGTTAGGTGACAATACAGATATCAACGGAATCGATGACCTGAATGGTAAGAAGCTGGGAATCAATGAAGGCTCCACACAGGCGGGCATCTTAGAGTCATACATTGAAAAGTCAGGTGCAGATATTGAACTGGTTTATTCTTCCGATCCAGTACCGGATCTGGTTGCAGGCAGAATTGATGCGATCGTTGATCCGCAGAGATATGTGCTGAGCTTAAATTCCAGCTATGAAGATGCACAGTTTAAGACCGTTGGCGATCCGATCGATAACCTTGCAGAAGAAGGCAGTGTTGTAGCGGATTACAATGCATATCTGTGGTTCTCACCACAGGATACAGAGCTTCGTGATGCTGTTGATACAGCACTGGCAGAATTATATGCAGATGGTACACTGGGAGAGATCTCTAAAGAGTACTATGGCGAAGATTACGCAAAAGATATTAACAGAGAGTATGTAGAGAGCTTTCAGTAAAAAGTAAGCAGCATACGCAGAAGGACATATTATGAAGATTTTTGAATGGAAGTACATCTTTATATTTCTGCCAAAGCTATTGCCCATGCTTCCCATCACACTGCTGATCTGGGTATTGTCTGTTGTGGGAGCAGTCATTCTGGGAGCAGGGTTTATGGTGATCCGTGAAAAAAAGATTCCGGTTCTGGCACAGCTGGTCCGGGTGATCATTTCGATCGTCCGGGGATTTCCGCCTTTGACACAGTTATTTGTATTTTATTACGGACTGCCAAAGATCCTGTCTCTCGTTGGGATCGACGTCAATGACTGGGCTCCGATCGTATTTGTGGTACTGGCATATGCACTGGGGCAGAGTGCAACTGTGATGGAAACATTTCGCTCTGCATTTACAAGTGTCGGAAAAGGGCAGAAGGAAGCGGCTTATTCTATTGGCATGACAAACCGGATGGCATTTTTCAGGGTGGTCTTACCACAGGCAATGGTAGTTGCACTTCCTAATTTTTCCAATTTATGCATATCCACTTTGAAGAATACGTCTATTGCGTTCTCAGTCGGTGTTGTTGAGATCGTAGCAAGGGCAAACCAGCTTTCCGGGGCTATGCAGCATAAAATGGAAAGCTATATTGCACTGGCGATCATTTACTATGTTATATATCTGTTTCTGAAAAAAGGATTTAACATACTGGAAAACAGATTTTCTTTTGAAAAATACTAGAGGAGGAGCGCAAATGGTTTTCAATTTTGAATTTTGTCTGGAAGTCTTGAAAAAATGTGTGCAGGCGATTCCTCTTACTTTGTATCTGACGCTGGGGGCTTTTCTGATCGGAATGATCATTGCAGTTGTAATTGCACTGATCCGCTACAAAGAGGTTCCGATATTTGATAAAATATTTCAGTTCTATGTATCGTTTATTCGTGGAACGCCGGTCATGCTGCAGTTATATATCGTATATTATATGATTCCGATGGCACTGGATTCTGTTCTGGAAAAGACGAATCTGTCATTCCGTACCAATCAGATTGAAATTAAGGTGCTGGTGCTGATCGCACTGACATTGAATGTATCGGCGTATTTGTCCGAAATTATCCGTGGCGGTCTGGTATCGCTTGGAAAGGGAGAGATTGAGGCAGCCTATTCCATAGGCATGACACCTGCAATGGTAATCCGCAGAGTGATCATTCCACAGGTATTTGTTTTATGTATTCCCAATTTTTCGGCAAACCTGATCAGTGTTTTACAGGCGTCTTCGCTGGCATATTTCGTATCCCTGCAGGAGGTTACGGGAACTGCCAAGATCATGGCAAGCAACAACTGGAAATACTTTGAAGCGTTTGTTGCGACCGGTATTATTTACTGGCTTTTGACAGTTATGATCGAACTTATCACTTATGGACTGGAACGTATTGCTGAAAGAAAAGGTTATCAGTTAAAGAAACAATAAAATTATTTTGACATCATACCTAAAATGTGCTATTTTACCACTTGAGCGTTATTCGAAAGAAAATGCATCAAGAAGAAAATGGATATCTTACACATCATATATGACATATGGAGCAGACGCAGAAAAGCAGGAATTGCCTGCGGCGTCTGTGAAATAAGAGATGACCTTATGGCATCTACTTGCAAGATAGTGACAATTCTGTTTGGTGTATCTGCCGGGGTTCCCGGACTTTTCCCTATAACACTTATTCCCCAAAATAAAAGAATTCTGAAAGGCAGGGGACAATAGCCGCTTTATCAGAGAAAAAGGAGATTTGTTATGACACAGAAAAAGAATTTTGACACGAAATTTATGGTGGAGCTTGCTTTGATGATCGCGATCATTATCATCATGTCGCTGACACCGCTTGGCTATATCCGCACACCCGGATTATCCATCACACTCCTGACAGTACCGGTTGCTGTCGGTGCAGTGCTGCTTGGTCCGACCGGTGGTGCAATCTGCGGACTGGCATTCGGTCTGACCAGCTTTTATATGGCACTGACCGGTGAATCCGCATTTTCTTCCATGCTTTTAAGCATCAGTCCTGTTGGAACCGTTGTGACATGTATCGTTCCGCGTGTTCTGGAAGGATGGCTTTCAGGCCTGCTTTTTAAGGCAATGTACAAGGGGGGCGCATCCAGAAAGTTTTCTTATTTTGCAGCAAGCCTGGCCTGCCCGCTTTTAAATACCCTGCTTTTCATGTCCTCTTTATGTATCTTTTTCTACAATACAGAGTACATTCAGGGCATGGTAAGTACATTTGGCGTAAGCAATCCGTTTTTATTTGTAATCGCATTTGTAGGCATGCAGGGACTCATTGAAGCTGTGATCTGCTTTGTCGTGGCATCCATCATCTCACGTGCCCTCTTCGCAGCCCTTAAAAGGTAAATATCAAAGGAGAATCAAATTATGACTGGCAGCAAGGAAATTCAGGTAACAGACATAAAAGGTATTTCCATCGGACACGCCCAGAATTATGAAGCCGGAACAGGTGTGA
>ERZ808242.1858-NODE-1858-length-10535-cov-3.402958_pt1 | contig 10535 bp, 7 predicted proteins | sample MGYA00521244_ERZ808242 | MGnify/ENA primary metagenome ERZ808242 (study PRJEB31516, sample SAMN03275573) | gut metagenome | biome: mammalia-associated habitat; material: feces | host: Papio cynocephalus | place: Kenya | collected 2012-07-27 ... | reverse complement strand
TGCCTTGCCAAGGCAAATGTCGCGAGTTCGAATCTCGTTTCCCGCTCCACTCAAAAACGACAGGTATTTTACCTGTCGTTTTTCGTTTCGCGGGAAAACGAGATTCGAACTAAAACAACAAAACACAAAAAATTGTTGCGCGCCCCGTGTGAACAGAACGTGCAACAAAAAGGAGAAAAGAGAGTGAGTGTGCTATTTGAATAAGCCGAGGACTAAGCCGATGACTATCGAACGCATTTTTTCGTAGTCGACGTATTCATGCTTGTCAAAAACGGCTTCGTGGGCGAACGACTGAATCATTTCCATTGTGAAATGAACTTTTTCGGTTAAGGAATCGGAATCGTAATCGCAATCGCGAAGAGCTTGAACGATTCTAAGCGTAACTTGCCGTTCGAGTTCCATAAATTTGTCGTTTACAGCCTTATCGGTGGGCGTTAAAGAATAAAGGGCTTGATGAATTGCTTCGTTCTTTTTGTGCGCTTCGACGGCTTTATCGATAATCTCGGGAACGAGCGTTTCGAAAGATATCGGAGCGGTAAGCGTTTCGAACTCTGCAAAGACGGGGCGATAGACGTTTTCGACGTAGATATCGAGAACCTCTAACATTATGTCCCTTTTGTCGCGAAAATATCCGTATACGATGCCGGTGGAAACTTTTGCTTCCTTGGCGATTTCCGCGGTGTTGGTGTTAAAGTACCCTTGTTTGGCGAAAAGGCGATAGCCGGCTTCGATTATTCTGCGTTTTTTATCTATCGAGCGTTGTTGCTGCGGCTCTCTGACTTGTTCTGCCATCTTGTTAACCTAACCTTTGAGTTAATTATACACTAATTAAAACAAAAAATCAAGGCTTTTTTATAAGTTTTGCGAAACAAAATTCATATTTAACTGCTTTTATTATAAAAAATCAAGAATTTTTGGATTTTCTCAAATCAAAAAGTGAACGACAAAATTTTACCGAAATGTCGGTTTAAGGAAAATCGAGAAAAATATTTTTTTGTATGCAAAAACCCGCAAGCTTGATGCCTGCGGGCTTAAATGGTGTCGAGGATGAGACTTGAACTCACACGGGTGAACCATACGCCCCTCAAACGTACGCGTCTGCCTATTCCGCCACCCCGACGACTTGAATTTTGACCTTGCAAAACGCTTTCCGCGCCGCAAGTGTTTATATAATACAATTTTTTTTTGATATTGTCAAACATTTTAATCATTTATTTGATAATTTTTTTAAATTGTGGTAAGATATTTTTATCAAATTATTTTCAAGGCAAAAACTTATGAATGAATACGGATTTTTCGGAGAAAAAGGACCCGAGGACGAAAAAACGGGCGAAAAAAATTTTTACGGAAGCGATAACGGCGGCGGAAACGGCGCGGGAAACGAGTCGAGCGGGTACTCTCAAAATGGCTTTTACGGCGATGTGAGGTATAGCGGCGAAAACTTTGCTATGCGGCGCAACAAGTCGGCTTTAAAATTAAGCGTTGTTTCGCTTATACTTGCTTGCCTCGGCGGGCTCGGAATATTTTTAGCGATTCCCGCGCTTGTGAGGGCGACTTCCTTGTCGAAAGAAACCAAAAGCGAAACGGTAAGGTGGGCGAAGACGATAGCTTTGATTTCCGTTATGCTCAACCTCGTTGTGTTTATTGTTTCCGTCGTATACTTTGCGGGGCATTATCAACCTATCGAGTTGCCGAGCGATTCTTCCGGGAGTTCATCCGATTTTAGCGGGTCTGCTACGGAAAACGGCGCGGCTTTGATTAGTTTTTTACTTGGAAGCTTATAATAATATAAGTTAAAAATGGAAAGTTGAAAGGTGAAAGTTGTTGACAATCTTTTTAAAATTTTAATTCGTCCTTATCTTTCAATTTTCAACTCTCAATTTTCAATTTACGATATTCGCGCGAAGCGCGAGTGAGTTAAAAATGGATAAATTTGTTTTAAAAAGTAAATTCAAGCCGACGGGGGACCAACCGCAGGCTATAGAAAAATTGACCGAAGGAGTGCTTGACGGGTTCAGAACGCAAGTTCTCGTCGGCGTTACGGGGAGCGGCAAAACGTTCACGATGGCTAACGTTATAAAAAACGTAAATCGACCGACCCTCGTTATCGCGCACAACAAAACGCTTGCGGCGCAGCTATGCAGCGAATTCAAGGAATTCTTCCCGGAAAACAGAGTGGAATACTTTGTTTCCTACTACGATTATTATCAACCGGAGTCTTATATTCCGAGTTCCGACACCTATATCGAAAAGGATTTGGCGGTAAACGACGAGATAGACAAACTGAGAAACAGCGCGACTTGCGCGCTTTCCGAGAGGCGGGACGTTATAGTCGTCGCTTCCGTTTCGTGTATATACGGCTTGGGCGCGCCCGAAGAGTATATGCGGCTTATGATTTCTATCCGCGAGGGAATGGACATAAAGCCGGACGAGCTTATGCGCAAGCTTATCGAAATTCAGTACACGAGAAACGACGTGGATTTTCAGCGTTCGACTTTCCGTAAGCGCGGCGACGTGCTTGACGTTTTTCCCGCTTCAAACTCCGAAACGGCGATTAGAGTTGAGTTTTTCGGCGATACCGTGGACAGAATTTGCGAAATTGACGCGCTGACGGGCAAGGTTACGGCGGAGCTTAAACATGCGGCGATATTCCCCGCAAGCCATTATGCGGTGGGGTCCGACAAGCTCGAAGGCGCGCTTGCCGAGATAAAAGCCGATATGGAAAAGGAAGTGGCGGCGTTCGAACGCGACGGAAAATTGCTCGAAGCGCAAAGGCTTAGACAGCGCACGCAGTACGATATCGAAATGATACGCGAAATAGGGTATTGCAGCGGAATTGAAAATTACAGCAGATATTTTGACGGTAGGCTCCCGGGTCAGCCGCCGTATACTCTCCTCGACTACTTCCCCGACGATTTTATAGTTTTCGTGGACGAATCGCATATGACGTTGCCGCAGCTAAGGGCTATGTACAACGGCGACAGAGCGAGAAAAGACAACCTCGTCGGTTACGGTTTCAGACTAAAAAGTGCGTATGACAACAGACCCTTGACGTTTGACGAATTCAATTCCAAAATCAACCAGATTATCTGCGTTTCGGCTACTCCTAACGAATACGAAACGAAGCTTTCCGACAACACCGTTGAGCAGCTTATCCGCCCGACGGGGCTTTTGGACCCGCCCGTTACCGTTGTGCCGACCAAGGGGCAAATCGACCACCTTTACGGCGAGATAAAAAAGGTTATCGCGGACGGCGGGCGAATACTTGTTACGACGATGACCAAGAAAATGGCGGAAAACCTTTCGGAATATTTTTCGGAACACGGGCTGAAAGTAAGGTACATGCACAGCGACATCGACACGCTTGACAGAATAGACATTATCAACGAACTTCGCCGCGGGGATATCGACGTTTTGGTCGGAATCAACCTTTTGCGTGAAGGCTTGGATATACCGGAAGTCAAGCTTGTGGCGATACTCGACGCGGACAAGGAAGGCTTTTTAAGGAGCGACACCGCGCTTATTCAGACGATAGGCAGAACGGCGCGAAACGCCGAGGGGCGGGTCATCATGTATGCCGACGTTATTACGGGGAGCATGAAGCGCGCTATGGACGAAACGGCGCGCAGAAGAGCCGTTCAGCAAAAGTACAACGAGGAACACGGAATTATTCCGAAAACAATCGTGAAAGAGGTGCGCGACAATCTTGAAATAACAAAGAAAGCCGACAGAACCAAAGATATTAAGGCGAAAGACATACCGGAAGAAATAGAGAAACTGAAAGGACTTTTGAAAGTGTTCTCGGCGCAGTGCGACTTCGAACGCTGCATAGAGATACGCGACACTATTAACGAATTAAGGAAGAAATTAAGGAAGTAACGATGCACAATTATATTTCGGTAAGAGGCGCGAGAGAAAATAACCTCAAAAACATAGATATAGACATACCGCGCGAAAAGCTCGTAGTTTTTACGGGGCTTTCGGGAAGCGGAAAATCGACGCTTGCGTTCGACACTATTTTTGCCGAGGGGCAAAGAAGATACGTCGAAAGCTTGTCAAGCTACGCGAGAATGTTTTTAGGACAGATGGCAAAGCCCGACGTAGACAAGATAGAAGGGCTTTCGCCGGCTATTGCAATAGACCAGAAAACTACAAACAACAACCCGCGTTCGACCGTCGGAACGGTGACGGAAATTTACGATTATCTCAGACTTTTATACGCACGGCTCGGCGTTCCGCATTGCCCTAAGTGCGGTAGGGAAATCACGAGGCAGACTGTTGACGAGATAGTCGATAAGGTTATGGCTATGCCGGAAGGCAGCAAAATTTACGTCAACGCGCCCGTCGTGAGAGGAAGAAAAGGCGAATTCCAAAAGGATTTTGAAAGCTACCGTAAAAGCGGGTTCGTGCGCGTGGAAGTAGACGGAATAGTTTACGGGCTTGACGAGGAGATAAAGCTCGAAAAGAACGTAAAGCACAACGTTAACGTTGTTATAGACAGGCTCGTTGTGAAAGCGGGCATACAAAAAAGGCTTACGGAAAGCATTGAAACGGCTGTTAAGCTTGCAAACGGCATTGTCGTTATAGAATGCGACGGCAATTCCGTTTTGTATTCCACGAAATATTCCTGCCCCGATTGCGGAACCGCGGTGGAAGAGATTGAGCCGAGGTTATTTTCGTTCAACAATCCTTTCGGCGCATGTCCCGAATGCACGGGGCTCGGGTACAAACAGAGCTTCGACGTAAACAAGATTGTAAAAGATTGGAACAAGTCCATAAACGAGGGCGCGCTGACCGTTTCGGGGTGGAACCTCGACATAGGCAAAATCGCCGAGATGAAGTTTGCCGCATTGTCGCGCTATTACGGGTTTTCGCTCGATACGCCCGTTAAGGATTTGCCTAAGGATATTCTCGATATCCTCTTATACGGCAACGACGGCGAAAAGATTGAGATGAACTACGAAACGAAAACCTTTTCAAGCAAGTACGTGGCTTCGTTCGAAGGGGTTATACCTAACCTCGAAAGGCGGTACAGAGAAACGACGAGCGACTATATTAAGGGCGAACTCGAAAAGTACATGGTGACTACGCCTTGCGACGCTTGTAAGGGTAAAAGGCTCAATAAGACCGCGCTTTCTGTTACGGTGGCGGGGTATAACATTGCAGACCTTTGCGAACTTTCGGTAGTTAAAATTCTTAAGATTATAAGCGAGTTAACGCTTACGGAAAGTCAAAAAATAATCGCCGAACCTATCGTCAAGGAACTCAAAGCAAGGCTCGGGTTTTTGATAAACGTGGGACTCGATTATCTCAACCTTTCGCGCTCGGCTTCGACGCTTTCGGGCGGGGAATCGCAGAGAATAAGGCTTGCTACCCAGATAGGCAGCGGGCTTACGGGAGTGTTGTATATACTCGACGAACCGAGCATAGGGCTGCACCAACGCGACAACGAAAAACTGCTTGCTACCCTCAAAAATTTGCGCGATATCGGCAATACGCTTATAGTCGTAGAGCATGACGAGGACACTATACGGGCGGCGGACTTCGTAGTCGATATCGGACCTAAAGCGGGCGTGCATGGCGGCGAGGTTGTGTGCGCGGGAACGCCCGCGCAAATTGCGGCGTGCAAAAAATCCATTACGGGCGATTATCTTGCAGGGCGGCGGAAAATAGAAGTGCCTACGGTGAGAAAAGCGCAAGACGGAAGATTTTTGACGGTTAAAAACGCCGTAACCAACAACCTTAAAGGCATAAACGTTTCGTTTCCGGTAGGGCTTTTAACGGTAGTTACGGGCGTTAGCGGAAGCGGCAAAAGTTCGCTCGTAAACGAAACGCTTTACCCGAGCGTGAACGCGAAAATCAACCACAGAAAGGACTTTACGGTCGGTTGCGACGGCGTTGACGGGGTGGAATACTTCGACAAGATTATAAACATAGACCAGTCGCCGATAGGCAGAACGCCGAGGTCCAACCCCGCGACTTACACGGGCGTTTTCGGAACGATACGCGAACTTTACGCTTCTACCCCGGACGCGAAAGAAAGGGGATATAGGAGCGGAAGATTTTCCTTTAACGTTTCGGGCGGACGGTGCGAAAACTGCCAGGGCGACGGCATAATCAAAATACCGATGAACTTTTTGCCCGACGTGTTCGTTCCGTGCGAAGTATGCCACGGAAAGAGATATAACCGCGAAACTTTGCAAGTAAAATATAAAGGTAAGTCTATTTCCGACGTACTCGACATGACTGTGGACGAGGCAGTCGACTTCTTCCAAAACGTTACGTCAATTTACAACAAGATAAAAAGTTTGCAAGACGTGGGGCTCGGGTATATCAAATTAGGTCAGCCCGCAACGACCCTTTCGGGCGGCGAAGCGCAGAGAGTGAAGCTTGCGACCGAGCTAAGTAAGCGTGCGACCGGCAAGACTTTGTATATTTTCGACGAGCCTACGACGGGGCTTTCTACTTACGACGTGTCTAAGCTTATCGATATACTTTATAGGTTGCGCGACGGCGGAAACACTATTATAGTTATCGAACACAATCTCGACGTAATAAAGGTTGCCGACTACATTGTCGATATAGGCAAAGAGGGCGGCGAACGCGGCGGCGAAGTGTTGTGCGCGGGTACGCCCGAGCAAGTTGCAAAATGCGCCGAAAGCTATACGGGAATGTTTTTGAAGAAAATATTGTAAAAAAGTTATCGCAAACGGGTGTTTGCGATAACTTTTTTACAGTTGAAAATTGAAAGCTATGCGCACAAAGTGCGCAAGTTGAAAGGTGAAAGTTGAAAGGTAAAAGGTATGGATGGTATTATATAATATTTTCCGACCGCAACTTTCAATTTTCAATTCTCAATTTTCAACTTGACCATCGGCAATCGATATTCACGCTACGCGTGAGCGGAATTTGTCAAAACAAGTTTTCTATCCGTATAAGGAAGGTTTTTGGAATTTGTTCGAAGAGTTCGAGGACGACTTCTACTTTGTCGCCGGCTTCTTCGTAGTTGCCCGCGCGGGCGTAAAAAAGACATTCCGATACCCAGAGGTCGACTTCCTTTATTTCCGTGTGCGGAATGAAAACATGCAAGCTTTTCTTTTTGTTAAGCCACGCCGTTTGCGCCGCCGTGACGTCTGTTTCGCTGACGCTTTCGGCGTTTATTTTGTCCTCTACGGTCGAAAACACTTCCGTTAAGTCGGAAAAGGTTTGTTTTAAATAAAGATTTTCGTACGCGCCGCAAGCGACGGTTAAAAGGGTCGCTACGATTATAGATACGATTGACCTTACCATTTTTGCGTTTCCTCCGTAAGCGTTACTTCGAATGTTTTATAAGGCTTGTTTTTGGCTTTAAAGTATACGTTTCCGTCGCTGTCAAGCGTTAAAACCTCTACGTTTTTCAATTTTTCGCCCCGCTCTTTCGCTATTCTTTCCGCAAAGTTCTTTTCAAGGTGAGCAAGCTCTATGTTTTTTAAATTGACTTTGCCCTCGGACACGATTAAAAGCGGCAGTTTTTCGTTTTGTTTTTGCTCGTTTTTTAAGACGGAAAGTTTGCCGTTGGCTTCGTAGACGGCGTAAAGGACGGAATCGAGGGAAAAGTTGCCCGTGTTGCGCATAGATTCGATTAAATCGTCAACGCCCATGTTGTTGCGGCGCAGTTCTTTTACGTCCACGCCGTCAAGATTGATAACGACGGACGGTTTGCCGCTTATAACATGGCGGAGCTTGTCGCTCGACTGCTCCAAAACGGTAAGGAGCTGATGCAGAATGAACACGGCGAGAACGGAAACTATTCCGTACAAAAGGGGAATGGAAACGTCCGCCATAGGCACGCATGCAAGCTCGGCGATTAAAAGGGTGATTATAAATTCAAACGGCTGCATTTCGCCTATCTGGCGTTTGCCCATAAGCCGCATTACGAATAAAAGAGTTATTAAAAGAATTACCGCGCGAAAAAATATAATAGCCATTTACGACTATTTTGCGTAGCAAAACTTCGTTTATACCTTTGTATCGACAAAAATTGCTTTTCAATATATATAAGAAATTTCCGAAAGTCCGTAAAAAACAATTGCAAAAACGGTGAATTCGTATTACAATGGAAAAAGTCGAATAAAAGCCGAGAGTATCGGCGAAGGAGAAAAGATGCTTTCTCTCGTTAAAAGCTACGCCCTCTACGGGCTTAACGGAATACCCGTCGAAGTGGAAGTCGACGTCAACCCCAACAGCGACGACGATACGCTTTCCATCGTCGGCTTGCCCGACGCGGCGGTAAAAGAATCGAAAGACAGAGTTCGCTCGGCGATACGCAACTCGGGCGCAAAGGTGCCTAAGGGCGCGATAACCATTAACCTTGCGCCGGCGGACGTTAAAAAAGAGGGCGCTTCACTCGACCTTGCGATTGCATGCGCCATAATAAAGAACGCGGACAAAACTTGCGTTCGCGATTTAGGCGACCTGTTTATGCTCGGCGAACTTTCGCTCGAAGGCAAGATAAGAAAGGTTTCGGGCGTGTTGCCGATGGTGCTTTCCGCAAAGGAAAACGGTTTTAAGCGCGTTATCATACCTTACGACAACGCGAAAGAAGCGGCTCTCGTGGACGGTATAGAAGTTTACGGCGCGGAAACGCTTAAAGAAGTTATTGCCTTTATGCGCGGAGAAGAGATGAACGTTTTTCCGCATACTTCTTTTAAACCCGAAAGGGGCGAAAACGCTTTCGGAAGCGACTTAAAGTACGTTAAGGGGCAGTTTGCCGCAAAGCGCGCTCTCGAAGTCGCCGTAAGCGGCGGACACAATATGCTTATGACGGGCGCACCCGGCGCGGGCAAAACTATGCTTGCAAAGTGCATACCGACGATTATGCCCGACATGACGTTTGAAGAAGCCCTCGAAACGACGGCTATACATTCCGTGTACGGAGATATGAGCTTTGACGGCGTGGTAACTTCCCGTCCGTTCGTAACGCCGCACCACACGGCTTCGTCCGTTTCTCTTATCGGCGGCGGCTCGTCCATAAAACCGGGGCTTATAAGCCTTGCGCACAACGGCGTACTTTATCTCGACGAAATGCCGGAATATCCGCGCGGCGCGCTCGAATGTCTGCGCCAACCGCTCGAAGACGGAATGGTTACCGTTTCCCGCGCAAGAGGCAACGTTAGATACCCCGCGGAGTTTATGCTCGTAGCGAGCATGAATCCCTGTCCGTGCGGAAACTTGGGGAGCGACAACCCCGCGAAAAAATGCACTTGCACCGATACGCAGATAAGAAAGTATCGTTCAAGGATATCGGGTCCGCTTCTCGACAGAATAGACATTCAGGTTCAGGTCGACGGCGTAAATTACGAGGACCTTTCAAGCAAGGAAGAAGCCGAACCGAGCGAAAAGGTTCGCGCAAGAGTTAATAAAGCGCGTATGATACAAGCCGAACGGTTTAGTAGCGACGGAATACTCCTTAACGCGCGAATGAAAGAAAGCCATTTGGCAAAGTATTGCGCGCTCGATAGTAAGTGCGAAGAGATACTCAAAAACTCTTTCAAAACGCTGGGGCTTTCGGCGAGGGCAAGGAGCAGAATATTGAAAGTTGCGCGCACGATAGCCGACCTCGATTATTCCGAAAACATACAGAAAAAACATTTGCTCGAAGCGATAGGTTATCGTTCTCTCGACAATAACGAAGTGTAATTATGGATTACTCATTAAGCGAAAAGGCAATATTTCTGCTCGATTCACTCGAAGGACTCGAATACAAGCACAAAGCCGCTATATTAGAGCGCGCGGGCAAACCCGAAAATTTGTTCGATATGCGGATAAGAGGCGGCGACGCGCTTACGGGAATTATGGACGAAGCAAAGATAAAAACGGTTTTTGCGGCGTTCGACGAGGATTACGCGGAATATACGCTCGAAAAATACGAAGAAGCGGGAACGGTCGTTATAACGAGAGGTTCCGAAAATTATCCCGAGAGCCTTGAAAACATTTCCGCGCCGCCTTTGTGCTTATACTGTAACGGCGACGTAACGCTTTTGAAAAGCAAGTGTTTTGCGATAGTCGGGTCAAGAAAATGCCCGCCTTACGCAACGGCTTTAATAAAAGAGCATGCGGAAGTGCTTGCGAAAAACGGCGTTACGGTAGTTACGGGGAGCGCGGGCGGAGCCGACAAAGCGGCGATAGAAGGCAGCCTTGCGGGCGGCGGAAAGGTTATTTCCGTGCTTGCGGGCGGAATAAAACACATTTACCCCGAATACAACAAAAACCTTATAAAGGAAGTTTCCGAAAAGGGGCTTGTAGTGAGCGAACACAATCCGTTTGTCGCGCCTAAGCCTTGGATGTTCCCCGTAAGAAACAGAATAATAGCGGGGCTTGCGGAAGGAGTGTTGATTGCCGCCGGCGAAAGACAGAGCGGAGCAAGGCACACCGCGACTTTTGCGCTCGAATACGGCAAGGAAGTTTTCGCTTATCCCTACTCTATCGGCATATCGTCGGGAGAGCTTAACAACGAACTTATAAAGGACGGCGCGTCCTTATGCGACAGCGCGGAC
>ERZ808242.1857-NODE-1857-length-10538-cov-17.695698_pt1 | contig 10538 bp, 7 predicted proteins | sample MGYA00521244_ERZ808242 | MGnify/ENA primary metagenome ERZ808242 (study PRJEB31516, sample SAMN03275573) | gut metagenome | biome: mammalia-associated habitat; material: feces | host: Papio cynocephalus | place: Kenya | collected 2012-07-27 ... | reverse complement strand
ACATCTATCCTTCTACCGTTCGCTTGAGCATCGGTATCGAGAATATCGACGACTTGATAGATGCGCTCGACGAGGCATTCACTTATGTAAAGTAAAAACAATGTTGAATGTTAAGTGTTAAATGTTAAATTGTCACACGGATAACACATAATAAGGCAAATGCCTAACTTAACATTTAACATTCAGCACTTAACATTTTTAAAAGAATATCGCTATGGCAAAGATATATAAGCAGATTACCGACCTCATCGGTAAAACCCCTTTGGTGGAACTGAACAAGTACTCAGCTTCCCGAGGACTAGAGAACCCAGTCATCGCTAAGGTAGAGTTCTTCAACCCTGGCGGCAGTGTAAAGGACCGCATCGCCCTCGCTATGATCGAGGACGCAGAGAAGAAGGGTATCCTGAAACCAGGTGCCACCATCATCGAACCTACCAGTGGTAATACAGGTGTGGGCTTGGCTCTCGTATCAGCGGTCAAGGGCTATCACTTGATTCTGACGATGCCTGAGACCATGAGTATCGAGCGCAGAAATCTTGTGAAGGCTTACGGCGCACAGGTGAAGTTGACCAGCGGCAAGGACGGAATGCCTGGTGCCATCAAGGCTGCCGAAGAACTCCGCGACTCTATCCCTGGCTCTGTTATCCTGGAGCAGTTTGAGAATCCAGCCAACCCAGCCAAGCACTATGCTACCACAGGTCCTGAGATTTGGGAAGACACCGATGGCAAGATCGACATCTTCGTGGCTGGTGTAGGTACTGGTGGTACCATCTCTGGTATCGGCAAATACTTGAAGGAGCAGAACCCTAACGTGAAGATCATCGCCGTAGAGCCAGCCACTTCTCCAGTATTGAATGGCGGTCAGAGCGGTCCTCACAAGATTCAGGGCATCGGTGCCGGCTTCATCCCTAAGACTTACTCTCCTGAGTATATCGACGAGGTATTCGATGTGCAGAACGACGATGCCATCAAGGCAGGTCGTGAGTTGGCACAGATTGAGGGTCTCTTGGTGGGCATCTCTTCTGGTGCAGCTGCCTTTGCAGCCACCGAGATTGCCAAGCGCCCAGAGAACAAGGGCAAGAAGATTGTTGCCCTCTTGCCTGATACAGGCGAGCGTTACTTAAGCACTGTACTCTATGCTTTCGAGGAGTATCCACTCTAAGAAAGCTATGTCAAAATAGGTATGAAATAAAACCTAAAAAGGGAGCGTGTCAGCGATTGACATGCTCCCTTTATTTTTTTTGTTTTTTTACTAAACCTAAACTTTCGGGGTTAGAATACCTTCACCAGTCGGTCGATGTCGATAGACAAACCTACTGAGATGGTGCGACCTGTGGTCATCGCCGAACTCCAATAATAAGCCTTAGGCTTGTAATTGAAGAGGTTGTCGATATTGAAGTTCAAGTTCACGGCATCGAGGAAACGCTGCTGGAGGGTGAACTTCCAAAGCTGATAGCTACTGTCATGCTTCTCGATGTTGGTATCTGGAGAAGACAAGTAGCGACCCGAAAGGGCTGCATTGATGCGATAGAACGAACAGAGCTGACGATCGTAGTCGAGGCGCCAGGTAGCAGAATGAGGACGAGGCTGCGAGAACTGTGAATCCACGCTTCTGCCACCCACATGGAGATAGCTATAGTCGAGTTTCACGCCCAATCCCATATCCGAACGATACTGGGCACTGAAGTCGATGCCGCTCACCTTCACACCATCCTCGTTGCAATAGCGAGAGGCTACATCAGGCTGACCTTCGCCTGGCTGATAGTCCTCGTAATCCTCGGTGGTGATACGCTTGTCGTACTTATTGTAGTAGCCCATCAAGGTGAGGCTATACTGACCTGTGAAGAAACCTGCGCTCTTGATTCTGCCTGTATGCTCCAAAGCCAAATTGAAGTTGTTGCTCTTCTCTGGCTCCAAGTCCGGGTTACCATAAATCATCTGCATGCCTGCCATGTCGAAGCTCATGTACATCTCCTTCAAGGTTGGAGCTCGGAATCCGCCGGCATAGTTGGCACGGATGGAAAAGCCCTTCCACTTGGTCATCAAAGCCAAACGACCAGTAGTGGCGTTTTGGCTCGATGCGGAGAAGTAATCATGACGAAGACTTGCTACGATGTTCAACCACTCCAAAGGATTGTAGTCGAACTGAGCGAAGGCATCGTATGAGTTCTGGGTATGCGATGTGTTGTCGGTAAACTGATAGGTGGTGAGATAATCGTTCAGGAAATCGGCACCTGCCGTCAAGGTATTCTTGCCGAAGATGTGGGAATAGAGGGCACGTACCGTATTCTGGCGATTGGTGTAATCGTGGTCGTGGGTACGCTCATCGTTCACATAGCGAGCCTTGTCGTACTGGTCGAAGCCGTATGAAATCTCCAGGTTGTCGTTTTGTGAGAGGTTCATCACGGTCTTCAAGCCAGCAGAGTAATCCTTGTAGTGGTCGTCGTAGTTGCTGCGATTGCTGATACGAGCGAAATAGCCACCGCGACCTATCAACTTCACCTTGTCTGAAAGCTTGTAGGTGAGACGCTCCTTCACATTGAAGGTCTCGCCGCCATAGATATGGAGGATGTTCGACTCGGTGTCGAATGGACTGGTGAGCTGCACCTCGTCCGATGTGGTGCGCTGTAGGCTGGTCTGCGAGTTCCACTTGCCAGCGTTGAAGCTGAACGAACCGCCATGTCGCCACTCCTTGTTGAAGTCGTTGTAACGAGTGTTCACGTTAGCAGTCCAAGGTTCGCTGTTCTCACGAGAGATTACGTTCACCACACCAGCCACGGCATTGGCACCATAGAGGGCAGAGGCAGCGCCTTTCACGATTTCGATGCGCCCCACGTTGTCGAGGTTCAAACGGCTGTAATCCACATTGTCCATCGTCTCGCCAGCCAAACGCTCGCCATCCACGAGGAAGAGCACGGCATTGCCACCGAAGCCATTCATATTGAGCGAAGTCTCCTGGTTCATCGCATAGCCAAATTCCAAACCAGGCATCTGCTCGGTGAGGAGGTCCTGGATATTGGTAGCATCAGCTATCTTGATGTCGTTGGCAGTAATCAGTCGGGTTACCACAGGGGCATCCTTCAATGCCTTCGGAGTACGAGTGGCAGTTACCACCACCTGGTCGAGCGCCGTAGCATCAGGCTGAAGGCGGAGCACATGCTGTTCGCCATGCTTCTTATCGTCAGTTCTCAAGATGAAAGTTTGGGTCTGGAAGCCCACATAACTCACCTTTACTCTCACCGCGCCTTCCTTGCTATAAGGAATGCGGAAATATCCATCCTCGTCGGTTGTCACCCCACCCTTGGCGTGCATCAGCTGAACGGTAGCACCAATCAAAGGTGTGCCCGAATCATCGAGCACTCGACCCACGACATCGCCCTGGGTCTCTGCCTTCAGATTCAGGCACAATCCGCAAAGGATTAGGAATATTGCGAATATCTTTTGTTTCATCAATAATTACTTCTTCGATAATTATTTACGACTTGTATTTGTCCGATTACTTCTTAGTTGATACGAACTTACCAATCATTGGCATAGGCATCTTGCCGTACTGCAACTGATAATTCAAGGTAAGCTGACCATTAACGAAGGCACCAGAGAGGGTTACGGTATATTCTTTAGTTGCACCATTTACCTCGATAGAACCTTTGTAAGACTCTACAGCAAAAGCGTATGAGCCATTAGAACCTGTCACCTTGAGCGCAGGAATGGTCAATGAAGGCAATGCCATCTGTCCCTCGCCAGCTTCAGGCAAAACCACGTTAACTGTATTATCATCAACCTTCTCTACCTTGATTTCAGCATTCTCGTAAGTAGAAGTTTCGCCCATTACGGTCATCACAAGTGTATTCACATAAGAACCAGCTACGTATTCAGCAGCAGGAGTCACCTTGTCATCATCATCGTCGCTGCTGCAAGAGCTGAATGCTACACACATACCTACCAAAGCCATCATCATGACCAACATTGTCTTAAACTTTTTCATTTTTCTTTTAATCTTACTTTTAGTTACTTATTATTATTTACTTTTTTCCTTATTTATCCTCAGGAACATAGATAATCTCGCCATTGTCAAGCTGGTAGGCGATACCCACCTTCTTGCCCTTGTTGCCCGACTTCTTGCTTTGGTCCTCGGAAGGGGTATAGCGATTTATCTTCTGTCCGTCCTTGGTAATAATTTCCATGTTCTCCTTGCCAGGATTCTTCACCATTGTGAAATCATCCTTGCTGAACATCTCGGTCATATTATAGCGTGAAACGAGAGCCACCATCAATGCCAAGGCGAATACCATCGCCACATCGAAGAGGTTGCTCACCACGCTCATTGGGTCGTCGTCCTCGCCATCATGCGAGAGACGGCTTCTGCGTCTTTGTCTCATAACCTATACCTTATTATATATATAGATAGTTTTGTTTTACTTCGCCTCGTCGATGAGATCTGCCATAAACTCTAGGTTACTCATATCCTCGGTGTACCAGCGATTCTTAGTCTGCTTGGTAACAAAACCAATGGCTGCAGAGAACAAGCCCACTACGGTTGTGGCGAAAGCCACCTGCATATTGTAAGCCATCGAAGCGATGTCGCCCGTAGAAAGCCCCACCAAGGCTGGACCCATCGGAATCAAAGTACCCATCAATCCGAGCATCGGTCCCATCTTCAAGAGGGTGGATGGCAGGGAGAGGTCCTTATCGACGAACTGCGCATACTGGTCGAGGATACGGTTCACCTGTGCCTTGCTCTGACGATTCTCCACCAGTTTCTTCATATAGCTTACGATAACCGCCTGCTTGTTCTTTGGCAATCGCTCGCCGAGCGAGTCGATGTTTTCGAGAGATAGACCATTCATCTGCTCACGAATCTCAGCTCCCGTCTTACGCTTCACGAGATACTGACCGAAGAAACCACCGAGGAGCAACAAGGCTCTGAGGAAGAAGAAAATCAATAAAATAATCACAGGAACCAGCATGCCTGTGGAAATCCAAAACAATACGTCTGATATGTAATTCATTTTTTTTTAATGTTGAATGTTAAATGTTGAATGTTAAGTTGGGCTTGCGCCGCTATGCTTTTAGCTTGCGCCATTATAACTTGCCACTATTTTTTTGCAATCACTTACAGCGTTATACCTTGCCACTAAGTTTTTGCATTCGGATGCGATAGATGCCCCAACCTAGCGCCATACCCACGATGACGATGGCGACAACTCCGAGGAGCGACATCGCATCGAAACTATCGATGCCTGCCACGGCTGTCCTGCCGTTCACCGTACCGATGATGCCCATCAAACCGAGCAATACCTCCACCAAGAAGAGCAACTCCAAGCGGATAGGGCGCTCTGGCAAGAGCCATCTTAACCCATAGGTCAAGGCGGGTGTCAACACGAGCAGCACGACCGCCAAAGCCCAAGCCGCTACCTGAAACGACATACCCGGAAGCATGAAGATGAGCATCACCAAGAGGCTGAATAGCACAGGGAAAATCAGCAAGCCCGGAAAATACTTCAGAGCTATGTAGAACATCCACTTGCGACGGCTCACATGCTCGGATGTCTTCAAATCCACATGATGCACACAAAACAGCATCGTGAGCGCCACGTCGATGCTCAGCAATACTGCCATATCGAGCATCAACTTCTGGTCGGCTATCCAAGCCGCTATCTGCGTCTTCGACTGCTCGATGGCAAAGGGCCAAGTCATTCCCACGAAGAAGGCGATAATGACTGAGATCATCATAATCTCCTTCACTCCGTGGAAGGTCTGCTTCAGCACAAAACTGAAACAAACCAATATCATCATTACTAAAACTAATGTCTCCACTCTTTTTTCAATGTTAAATGTTGAATGTTAAGTGTTGAATGATTTAGTCGAAGGGGATTTGCAATCCCCGACATTTATTCATCCACCAAGTTCTTTCTGCGACGGCGAACCAAGATGGCGAGCAAGACGAAAGCCACGATGACGATGACTCCCACTACGATACCGCTTACCACGGTAGTGGTCTTCTGCGCCTCATCGCTGAGCGTCTCCTTCTTCATCACCATGCCCTTGTCGTTGCTGTTGTCGGCATCAGGCTTCTGCTCCAAAGTCTGCTTATACTCCTTGGCAGAAGCAACATCCGTCTTATTGGCTATATAGTCACGAAGCTTGGAGTCGCTCTGCACGAAACCTGTGGCAGAAAGCTTATGCTTGTTCACCGTCTCGGTATGGAGCTTGGCTATCTCGGCGAGCTGCTGAGGGGTAGCCTTCCACATACCCTTGCGGGCGCTCTCCATCATCACGGCGGTCATCTCCATCAAGGCGGCAGGGTTCTGCTTGTCGAAGAACTCCTTGGTACCGAGATTGTATTTGTCCTTGACATATACATTATATATCTCGTCCCACATTTCCTTGTCTATCGCCTTTGGCTTCATCACGTTCCAGCCATAGGTGTTGCTTACGATTTCGGCGAAGGTGCTGGCACTGCTGGCTCCGCCCTTCATCTTCTCCTTGATGTAGGCAGGATTGAAGATAGTGGTGCGGCTCTCTACGCCGATGGCCTCCTTCACCTCCTGCATACGCATGTTGCTATGATTGCGATAGTCGGCGAGATAAGCATCCGGATCCTTGCCTGTTACATTGCGAACGGCAAGGTTCATACCGCCCATAAACTCATATACGTGGTCGAGGCTCAAGGCTCCCCAGGTATTGCTCTGGCGTGGCTGAATCACCACATCGGTGCGAGTGAGGGCAGCCTCGAAGGCAGCCTTGCGAACCGATTCCCAGTTCTTCTCATCGCCATAGTAGGCACCCATATTGTTCATATACACCTCGGCTATCTGGCTCTCCTTGTCCCAACGGTCGCCGGCTGCCACCATCTCCTGGATGCCTGTGCCGTAGTTGCCGTTCACACCTCCGAAGACACGATACATACTTACCTCGCGCGCCTCCTTAGGCGACATTCCTTTCTCTACGAGCAACTTCTCAGATTCGGTAACGCCCGCCTTCACCAGGTTGTCGTACTTATCGTCCTTGGCATTTGCCGCCATCTCTATCGCCTTGTTGATAAGGAAGAGACGAGAGGCAGCCAAGTCGCGAAGCTGACCAGAGGTCTGCACCACCACATCGATGCGAGGACGACCGAGTTGCTTGGATGGAATCAAGCGAAGGTCGGTGACACGCCCGAAGGCATCTCTCAAAGGTTCTACACCGAGCATATATAATATTTGGGCAATGGTAGCACCCTCGGTCTCTATGAATTCGCTGCTCCAGAGCGTGTAGCTCACCTTGCGAGGATATTCGCCGTTATGGCGCTCACGATACATCTTGATTGTGTTATCACACAATTCCTTCGCCTTCTCCCACGCATCCTCCGAAGGGGTGTTCTCCACATTGATGGAGAAAAGATTGCGACCAGTTGGCAATGTATTTGGATTCACGATGAGGTCGCCACCTGGAGTAGGAGCTGTATAGCCACCATTCAGGGCGTTCATCAAAGAACTCATCTCGATGGATGGACTCTGGCGAAGGGCATCCGAATACTTGCCTACATTCTGCAGGGCATGTTCCACGGTAGTGATAGCCTGCGCCAAATGTATCTGCTGGCGAGTATATTTCGGAGTTTTCGACATCATATCGCCCATTCCCTTCTTATCGTTGCCGGAAGCCTTGCCGTTTGCACCCTTGCCATTTACAGTCTTGCCATTTGCACCCTTTCCGTTCTTGGCAGAGGCTTTCGCCATCTGGGCCTTCTTCAGGTCGTCCTGGTACCACTTCTGACCTTTCTTGATGGCATCCATCATCTTGTCTGGGAAGCGACCGCTCTGTTCCATTTTTTCGAAAGCCTCACGACTCATCTGCGGAATCTTCTTCTTGTGAGAAACCTTGGCGGCACGCAGTTCGCTTACGGTGCGATGATCCACCTTCTTAGGTTTCTCCTTCACGCCCCCCATCTGGTCTGCCATCTGCATCATCATCTGGATAGGGTCTGGGGCTGCCTGCATCGCCTCCACCTTGCGGGCCATCGCCAGTTCGGCAGGAGTGATGCCCACGTATTTGCAAATATATTCATCACTCACCGTTGCACTGCCCAAGAGCTGGGTCACGGTGTTGCGAGCCTTGCTCAGATAGAGTCGGTCGAAGAGCTGTTTATGCTTCTCCACATTAGCCTGGGCACGACCTTTCAACTTATCCACCGCCAACATACCATAGGCGATAGGGTCGGTAGCCATCGCATAGACGCTGGTGCGAATATCCTCCGGACTATAAGGCACGCCCATCGTGTAAAGCTGACCTGTAATCTTCTCGTTAGCCAATTCCTCGGCATAGTTCTCCACACGAGCCACATCGTCGGCAGAGTAAGGCTTGTTCATCTGCTTACTGTCGAGACCGAGTTCACGGGCGATGCCCATCTTCACGGTCAGCGCCTTCACCTTGAGCGACTGCTCTGTGGATGGCTTCTTGTCGTAAGCGGCAATGGCATCGCTGAGCTGCTTGTAAGTATTGCGAAGCTCACTCTCCTTGAATGGAGCGGTGAGGTAGCTCTGTGTCTGTGCGTAGGTACGGCGCTTGGCTATCATCGCCTCGCCCACATTGCTGATGGTATATATATAAAGATGTGGAATCGTACCCACCAACTTATCTGGCCAATCATTGCTGCTGAGCGCCACCTGCTTGCGAGGGGTGTATTCCAAGGAACCGTGGGTTCCGAAATGGATGAGCGCATCGGCATGGAAACTCTTCTGTATCCACTCGTATGCGGCAATGTAAGCTTTCGCAGGATCCTGGTCGGTGCCATGGATGAGCTTGAAAGTATCATCTCCCTTGCCTGGCAATGGCTGAGGCAACAAGGCGATATTGCCGAATTGCAAGCGAACTACCTTGGTATCATTCTCCTCGCCATCGGCATAAGGCTGGAACACAGAACCATACTTCTGAATTAAAGCTCCCAGCTCAGCGGTACTGGCAGGCATCTTGCCCACGTTGTAGCCTTCGTTCTTCAGTCGAACCAAGAGATTGTAGAGCGAAGGAACCACCTCCATGCCCGATGCGGTCAAGGCATTCTGACCTGGTCCCTTGAAATAGACGATGGCGATGCGCTTGTCGCTGTTCTTCTTGGTTTTCAGGTTCACATACCCCTGTACGCTCTGCACGAACTTGTCCATACGCTCTGGGATGCCATAAACCTCCTGCAAGCCCTCCTTATTGACACGATGGCCGAACACCACGTAAGGGCGAATGGCACCATCAATCTCTGGGGTGACGATGCTCTGCGACATGAAACCTCCGTTCATGCCCTGCTTGTCGTTCTCCCACTCTTCGGTCAGTCGGTTGACATTGAGCGGAGTAAACAGTGGGATGTTCTTCTGTTTCAAGAACTCTACAAAGTAGTCGCCCAGTCGGCCGTGCGCCATATTGACCACGGCATTCGCCTGAATGCTGTCGGCATGATGACCTGCGATAAAGCTTTGGAGCTTATTGATGCGATACACGATGAAGCCTTTCTCCTCGAAAGCTTTCTCCAGGTCGGGAGCCGCGCCCATAAAACCCGTCAGCATTATGGTAGGCGCATCCTTCTTATATAATCCGTTCTTTGCCAAGAAAGCATTGTACTCACGGATGCTATTGAAGCCCAGCTCGTCGCCCTTCTCGTCTTTTGGGTCGAAATGGGTCAAGAGATAGTCAGGACGCTCATCCACACGCTCTGGCTCAGGAGCCTGGAACTTCTTGCCGTCGATAAACTTACGGATGTAAGAGAGCATATTGCGATAGTTCTTCTTGCCGCCGTTCTCGATGTATTGCATCAGATAGTCGGCATCGAAGTTATCCACCGACACGATGTTGTTGGCAGGGTTGGTGGCGGCGTGGGTCAAGGTAGGCACCTTGTAAGAAGCCTCCTCCAACTGCTTGCGCTGGTTCTCGTCGATACGGAGTCCCATACCGTTTACGAGAATCATATCATAATCGGTAAGATGATCGAAATCATCGGTAGTTATCTCACTGAGTTTGATCATTCCATTGTCGTTGGCATTAGAAATCTGCCCGAGCGCAATGGCCTGATAGTTGAGGAAAGCGATGCGGGTAGTACCTATCCAGGCACTATAGGCTTTCGCCAAACCTCCCAATACAATCACGGCTAGTATAGCCAAGAAGATATGTTTCTTCTTTATCTTCTTTGTCGTTTTTGTCATTTTGAATTTTCCTAATCCTAATTTCATATATTATTTCTTATTCCTTTTGCTATTGTTTCTTTTGGGGCTGCAAAGGTAAGGCTTATTCCGAAAATCTACAATACCGAGAAATAATGATTTTAACGTTTGTTATACCTAGTTATCAGTAGTAAAGGTTTGCCAAAGCCGCTCATCGTACCAAGAAATTATGAATAATTTTCTGCTTTCTAGAAAGAAATCTCTGCGGCCGAACCATCAATCCAGAGAAAAATGGAAGCTAAAAGTGGATTTCTTTGCTTTATTTTTCACCTTTGTCCCCATAATTTTGTACCTTTGTCCCCGAAATCATTAATCGACATAGAAATGAAGAAACTATTTCTCAGCGCCGCTCTC
>ERZ808242.1856-NODE-1856-length-10544-cov-4.735151_pt1 | contig 10544 bp, 9 predicted proteins | sample MGYA00521244_ERZ808242 | MGnify/ENA primary metagenome ERZ808242 (study PRJEB31516, sample SAMN03275573) | gut metagenome | biome: mammalia-associated habitat; material: feces | host: Papio cynocephalus | place: Kenya | collected 2012-07-27 ... | reverse complement strand
GTATCCAAATATGCAATTGCCTCATTTATCATGTTAAGCAGTGTGCCTTCAAAGATGACGTCCTTTATAACATTCATTTCTGTTCCAAATTTTTCTTCGGTTCCCTCATAACGTATAAAACGAATCCTTGCACGAGGAAAGAAATTTTGCGGATTCTTTCCAAATAACAGAATTGCAGCGGTACTGATTTGAATCTCACCATCTTTTTCTTTTATAAAACCTCTGTTTTCTTTAAGATATTCCAAAGGACTTTTCCCGTAATCAATCTTATTTGTATATTCTTTTACAAAGTCCATATCTATATCATCTATCGTAGCATCAGGCACAGCCCTATCTTCAAAGTACCGTTCGCCCTTATCATAATTAAGCTGAAGGCGTTCTTCAAATGTCTGCAATTTAGATTTATCGCCAACTCTTAAGAATACATCATCTGCCTGATTTGCATGCACTTGCGGACTCGCTTCAATATGCATTACAAGGACATGATTATCTCTTCCCTTTTCATCAACACACGGAACTTTTTCTATTCCAACTTTAATCGTTGGATTGCAGAAATCAAATGGCACTCTTAGAAGTTCATTTAACTTCTTGCTTTCAAAATCAACGCCTTCAATTCTTCTTGTCTTATCGGTTATGCCTATTGCAATATCTCCGCCATCCGCATTAGCAAATGCAACAATCGGTATTGCTAAATCCTTTGGAGAAATATTTATACTCTTTCTATCAAATGTCTGATTTTCTTCCTTTGATAAAATTTCTTCAATCGTCATTGCATTCACCTTTCTATAGCTTCCACATTTTATTGGCTTCAATCTTGAACTAATTCTATCTTTAGTCTAAGCAAAAAAGCCGCTGTTTATCTGCATTTTTTCTTCCATCTTGGACTAAAAATATAATTACTTGAACTATTTTAGTCCAAAAGCTCTTTTTAATTATTATCATAACATATTTTTTAAATAATTGCTTTAACAATTCCAATATGAATATGAGTTTTTCAAGATTCTAATAAATACTAAAGCAAGACATATAATAACATATAACAATACCGCTAATATCTCTTTTTTGTACTCATTAATATCTGTGGTACTATCAAAACAGGTATCATATAGGTATCACGATAAAGAAAAAGCCCCATAAATGGCTTGTTTACGCCATTTATGAAGCTCTGTTTACTATTCAAACTCGATATTAGAAACTATATATTGTATCTAGCCGAATTATAGATTGGCATATTTTGTATAATTATTCTTGGTATTCTATGTATTCTTTATCGTTTTGAGACTTTTTGCAAGCATTTTGCAATCACGTTCAATGTATAAGAGCTATTCCCATAAATCTAATTCCTCTTCCGTATAATTTTCTTCTCCATTTTGTATGCCACTTTTTGCCTTATCATAATCACCTTGATTAGTCGGAAATTGTGATCCTATTTCATTCGCTTGGCTCATTTCGCTCTGAATTTCCTCGGCCCTTTTCATAACATCCTGTTCTGACAACAATTTATCCTTAATAAAATTCAATGTAAGACTAATCTTTTTACTAATTCTTAGATACATATCTGCAGCTTTTGCATTTCCCTGAGCTTGTTTTTCATAATCGCATATTTTTTGTATACTCGCCAATATAGTTGCTATTATAGTCAATATTAGGGCAATTATTTCAGCTATTTTACTTCCTTTACCAAACACTACTGTAAGCAAAGTAGTCCCCGTAATTGCATTTAAAAATATTTGTATAAAAGATAATATTCTATAATATCTACGTTTTCTTTCAGCAGCATTGTAATGCTTTTTCTTTTCGTAAATTGCGTCTGCTTTAAACTGCTTTAACTGTTTAACTATACTATCCATCAGTTCCCCTTTCTATCATATATTCTTTTTAATTCTATCAAAATTTCTTTACACTCAGTCTTAAGACCTGCATTCATTACCTTCATTAATATATCCCCATGACAATTTCTTAACCTTTTTCCACTTCCACAAGGGCATAACAAGTGACCTCTATATGAAGAATTCGCTATAAAATGCATAATATCAAAGACTTGTCCCCATTCTTTAACCTTAAACAATTCCTTTATATATTCCAAATCTCCCATAATACCATGCGATCTCTCTCCAAATGGATATATACCATATTCTTCATAATAACGATATGTATATAAGTAAGGTACTATATACATATCAACAAAGCTACTTATATCTGTATTTTGTGAAAAATACATCTTTAGCTCAAAATCAGAAGCCAAACACAACTGCCCATCATCGTACCGATGAGGATAATTTTTATCAATCCTATTTGATACCTCTTTTACTACTGGTATTTGCGAAGAACTATCACATAAAACTGTAATTTCCAAATTAAATTTTCCAGTCAGCCGAACATCATTATAAATATGATCCAGGTCAAATTCTCCTGTAAAAATATATTCTTTTTCATGTTCAATAATTTTAAGCGTAGGATACTTTTCTCTCATGGTTACAATATCACGATTATCAATTTTCATAGGCTACTTTCCCCATGGTTTAGGTGTATTAATAATGACATTTGGCACCACACTATCATAGTCTTCCAATTTTACATTCTTCTTCACATAGTCTATTCCAAAATTATTTTCTAGCAATGCTACAAAATCATTATCTTCAAGATTCATTGAATCTAGACAATCTTTTTTCATTGCTTTTACCCATTTAAAGAATATTTGTGCCTTTTCCGGGTTATCATTCCATGAATCAGCCAAATTATCCTTTGGATTGACAGGATTTATAATATACCATATACCTTTACGTTTACGAATAATATTTTTATCTATATATTGCCTAGAGAACTCTTCTTCTTGCAATGTTTGATTATAAGAATAAATCTCAAAATCATTGGCAATTGCTTGCAGTAATTCAAACACATTCATTGATGGATTCATACCATATGCAATTTCTGCACAAATTGTAGTAATTATAGCAGAAGTTGGTTTTAAATTTTCTTTTTTAATTCTACAATAATATACATCTCTATGATGCTTCAAAATCTGTATAACGCGTTGCAATGATGAACGTTCTAAACCTTCTGGTATTTCTTCAATACTATTATAAATTGTTCTATTCTTTTCCAAAAGAATCTTTTTCCTATTTTCCCGATTAAAATCCAAAAAAGGCTTATTTATTGTTTCAAACCAATTTTTATATGCTCTCGGATTACTTGTGAACCAATAATAGTTCTCTCCTCTTTTATCTGTAATCGCAACCGCAAGTTCAGCGTTTTCTCGAGATACCCCAAGATTTATCATTGATTGAACAACATCATTTGATTCAGAAACACCCGGTACAATGTCAATATTAAATCCTATACCATTAACTTCAGCATATTCCAAAGTCCAACATTTATCCCACTCTCTATTCTGTAATTTTTCTTTATATACTTCCGATTTACAAATAGTTTCTTTTATGATATTTTTCACATATTTAGCAGTTGTTTTTTCCTTTAACTTTCCAAGACAACAAATAAAATCCAAATCATAATCCGCTTCTTTAGATTCCCTATATGGACGAACTACTGTACCTAAGCTAAAAGAACCTTGTGGGAAAATATCACATTCTACCCCTTGCTCCTGTAAATATGTACCAACAGCCTTGTATTTATCCGTTGCATTTTTATACATAGTCGGTGATATATCCAACCCTTCAATCAATTTTAATATATCCTGTTGTCTTAATTCCGTCTTTCTCATATAAATCCTACTCCTCTATTTGCATATTAATCTTCTCAATCCACCTACTGTCATCACTCTCAAACAGCTTTATAAACTTTCCAAAATTACTGCTACCAGTAACAGTATCATCTAAATCCAGCTTATTCACCCTCTTACTCATATCTTTATAATTCTCCACAGTAACGTATTCCATAACCTCTTCAATCTGGTCTGCTCTTCCTTTGTAATTTTCAACTCCGGTATATTTCTTTATCAAAGGAGCATTCACTGGTTTTGCCGGAGATTTCAAATTATCATCAGTCCAGTGCTTAGATATAATCTGCATTGTACAAGGATTACCAAACATAATCACTTCATCTGCTGCATTATCCACGCCATGAAACTCATTAATCTTACGTTTAATGTCTTCATACTGCTCGTGAGGTTTCTTTTCCGTATCACAGAACACAAGCACAAGTTCATCTGCTCCATTTTGATATCGGTCCTGATACCTCGCCGGGATATTACCATTTCCACCAGCATTGACCAATGAAATATCATATTGCTCATTCCATACTTTTAATTTTTTTAATCGGTTTAGATACTCATATTCCTCATTGCCTTCACAGATAATGCAGATTTTATGATTATCCAAAAACTTAGGGAGTTTATTTGGCATCGGCATCATCCCCCTTTACATTACCTTTAATACTAAGCAAAGAGTTAATCAATTCAGGATCAGGCAAAGCACCAAGTGCACCTTTTCTATATTTTTCCATAACATCTGTCGTATCCCTCACTCCCTGCTGTGCAGTAAAATCAGCAAGCGAATATACATATACACCTTCCTCATCTTTATGCACAAACCAAATCTGCTCCTTCCGGAACATTCTCTTGCAATCCATGAGATTTATATCATGAACTGTAAATATCATCTGTGCACTTGTATTCAATTCATTATTAAACATAGCAACAATCGCCCTAGTAAGCTTAAAATGAATACTGCTATCCAACTCATCCACGACTAAAATCCTGCCTTGTTCAAGTGCTTCAATTACATAGCTGGCAATAGCCGCAATCTTCTTTGTTCCTGTGGAGTCAAACATCATGCTTGGCACATGGACTCCCTTATAAGTGGATACCAATCTGATTTGATCCATAATGTTCTCTGGAATATCTAGCACTTTCTCATCTGGCTTTTCGACATCTTCACCAGTTTTCAGCTGTATCCTATCCATATCCACATATTCAAAATTATCCATGTATAAGTCAGCATTTTTTATGAACCCAACAACCTTCTGCTGCAACTGATTCTTATTCTTCATGAGTTCAATCGTGTGCTGCATAGGTATGTTATTCATATTGATGATATCAATTTTTTCTGCAAATCCGACAAGAATCTGCTTCATCTCATTGATATGTTCAAATTTACTTGTATCTACCACATAGCATAACAAATTATTCTTTGATACAACTGAAATCATAGTCTGAACAGATTCATCAATACACTCATATATTTCACTAACAGTATCTTTTTTCAACCAACAAACTTCCTTTTCGTTGTTGTACTTATCTTTAAATATCTCCGAAAATGACTCATATATATATTCTTCTTTTTCTGCGTCATACTTAAAATCATAAGAAAATTTTCTTCCAGATGCCATAAATGTAACACCTAATTCGCATACATCACTATTAGTAAATATATTCGGCATCAGTCCATTTTTCTTATTTAAAAGCACATTTCTTATTGCCCTAATACACTTAATTAAACATGTTTTCCCTGCATTGTTTGGTCCATATATTCCTACCGTTTTAAGGACATTAAAATTGTTCTCTTTATGAACATTGGCTCCAAATTTCTTATTTCGCATATCTGCTTTCATTGAAAATGTAATATCATCCTCAAATGCATAACAGTTTTTTGCTCTTATCTCTATAATCATGGCTCATTCCTCCAAGTCACTTTTCTTCTTTACTTATCATTATTATATCATTAATTATTTTTTATGCAACTTTTTTTCACAAAAAATATAATTAAGAGATTAATTAAACTTAACATAGCAAAAAGGACAGCCTCCCAGCCGCCCTCTACATCACACATACATCACCTCCCTCACCACAATCTCCTCAGCACAAGCAATAAGATTATTCATCTTCCCCACCCACATCATCTGATTCTCTGCTTTCAATTTCTCTGTCACACCTTGCTTTTCCTTCATCTGTTCCACAAGTCTGTCCCGCATCTCATAACATTCCACGTCACTCTCATGCAGATATTCATTTAGTCTTCCATCAAGTAACAGCTCCATATAATATCCATGTTTGAACTCTTTCAGATACTCACATCTCATATGTCCAAACTTTCCGATATTATAATTTGTTCCCTCCGGTAACTGTAAATCCGGATAATAAATATCATCATCACCTAACACATAAGTAATACCATTCTCTACAATAACTTTCTCCAATTTTTCCATAACTTTCATCCACCTTTCTGCGATATTTCTCACACCTCAACATCAATAATAGCCTCTGGCTCTTTTACAGCCTTTCACATACACTCTGATTCCAACATATACTGACTGAACTAATAACAATAAAGCAACAAGATTCAGCCTTGCTAATGCCTTTATCCAATCTCCAAAATACACTACCAAAGCTAAACTCGTTACCGTCACTCCAACGCTAATCACATCCCAACAATTCTCCCGATATAGCTTCGTTACTTTCTTTTCAATAATCACTATAAGTATACCCACAACAGCTATTGCTCCAACAATTACTATAATAAACAATAACCAATGCACCATAATCGCTATCATCTCATTCGGCATCCTATGCCCCACCTGTGCCAACGCTTTTGCTACACCGACAATCCATTTGCAAGACTGACGAATACCATTCCATAGTGCATCAAAAATTGCTGTAAAATCATCTAAAAATATATCAGACCTCATTGCCGCAAATATAGTCGTTACAATTGCATACCACCATAAAATTACAACCAGAGCATCAAATCCAGCAGTTTTTACCTTATACCTCTTTTCCAACCATTCTCTTTTCTTCTCATATTGATTCTTCGCCTGCTGATATGCTTTATGGTTGCAATTCTGACACCTTTCGTAGAGTACCGGCTTTTCAACCGGTATCTCTAATTTCTTCTGATTTGTGAGTGCATATTCCTTTTCCTGCTCAGCTTGTCGTAGTTTATCTTGACATTCCTCTATTATGCTGTCGGCTCTTTTCTTTTTCTCTTTCTCGCTCTGCAACAATTCTCTTGTTTGCTTCAATTCGTTCTTTAAGGCTTGTACGTTCTCGGCTTTGTTCTCGCTGTTCAGCTTCTCGCATAAGTTCAGCGATTCGTTCAGTTGCTCCTGTAGTATTTGTATCTCGTTGTCCTTCTTCTGGAGAATTGTATCTTTCTGTGTCAGTTCCTTCTCCATGCTCTCCAACACATCCAGCATTTCCTCCATCCGCTCGTCTTGCTTTGAGCTTCTTAAATCGTTCATCCACATCCCTCGCTTTCTCTAGTCGGTTTTGCAGTTCAACAATTCCTCGTTCTGTCTCTGCAATGGATGATTATTCACTTGGTTACTCTGGTGGGGATGGCCAATCTCTAGGAGTAGTTCTTACCCCTAGCCATATTACCGACTTATTTTGTGAATTAGTAGATTTAAAACCTACCGATGTTATTTTAGATCCATGTTGTGGCACGGGTGGTTTTTTAATTTCTGGAATGCATAAAATGTTAAAAGAAACAAAAAATACTTCGAAACGATTACATATAAAGCAACATCAAATACATGGTATTGAAATTCGTGATGATATGTTTTCCATTGCCACTACAAACATGATCCTACGTGGTGATGGTCAAAGTAATTTAATCTGTGAAGATTTCCTTGCTCAAGACCCAGGAGAACTCCAGTTAAGAGGAGGCGGTATAACTGTTGGTTTTATGAACCCTCCTTATTCACAAGCCAAAAACAAAGACACTGCAAATTTATCAGAATTATGCTTTATTCGTCATCTATTAAATTCTATAACAGAAGGCGGTCGTGCTGCAGTCATTGTTCCTGTATCTGCAATGATTGGAAAAACCAAAGATGACAAAGCAATCAAAAAAGAAATATTAAAGGATCATACTTTAGAAGGTGTTATTAGTCTGAACAAAGATACATTTTATCGAGTAGGAACAGTACCATGTATTGCAGTATTTACTACAGGAATACCACATCCAACTGAAAAAAAAGCAAAATTTATTAATTTTGAAGATGATGGATATGAAGTAAAGAAACATTTAGGTCTTGTGGAAACTGAGCGTGCGAAAGATAAACGACAATATTTGCTTGATTGCTGGCATGGAAAAATAACAGATTTTCCATCAAGTTTTATGGTTGAAACAACTGTTGAAGATACAGATGAATGGATACACTCTTTTTATTACTATAATGATGAAATACCAACAGAAGAAGATTTTATGAACAGTATTGGAGATTATTTAACTTTTGAATTCAACATGATTACTCATGGCAAAGGCTATCTATTTGAGCAAAGAGGTGATGCTGAAAATGCTTAATTTACACGACAGAGACTGGAAAGAATTTTATATTAAAGATATTTTTTTCATTAATCCAGGTAAACGCTTAACTAAAAGTAATATGCTTGATGGAAATAAACCTTTTATTGGTGCAACAGATTCGAATAACGGAGTAACTGCCTTTGTATCAAATTCTAATATATCTGAGGATAGAAATGTTTTAGGTGTAAACTATAATGGCAGCGTAGTCGAGAGCTTTTATCATCCGTATTCGTGCTTATTTTCAGATGATGTTAAACGTTTTAAACTAAAAGCTATATCGGGAACAAAATATCACTATTTATTTTTCAAAACTGTAATTTTACAACAAAAATGCAAATATGCTTATGGCTATAAATTTAACGAACAAAGAATGCAAAAACAAATGATATTGCTGCCCGTTACCAATAGTGGCTCTCCTGATTATGATTTTATGGAAAAGTACATCAAAGAACGAGAACAAAAGATCACACAAAACTACATATCTTTTATTTACAATGATTTACAAGAAGAAAAAACACCTCTTTCTCTAGAACAAAAGAAATGGAAAACATTTTTTGTTGGTGATTTATTTACCATAAGAAGACCACAAGCTCGTTCTGAAAAACAATACCAGTTTGGTCCAATTCCATTTATTGCGTCTGGTAATACAAACAACGGTCTTACTAAGTGCTGTATGCCAAAAAAGGAAGAGATTCTGGATGAAGGAAACTGTATTACAATTAGTCCTGTTGATGGCAGTTCTTTTTATCAAGAAACTACTTTTCTTGGCAGAGGGGGTGCTGGCTCTTCTATTCTGATATTATACAATTCTAATATGAACAGATTTTCAGGTTTATTTATAGCAAGAATGTTAAGGCAAACTTGTTCAAAATATTCTTATGGAAAAATGGGAAATAAAGAAAGTATAAAACGTGAGAAAATAATGCTTCCAATCAACGATAATGGTAAACCCGATTATCTCTTTATGGAACAGTATATAAAATATATAATATTAAAACTAAAAACAAAATACCTTAAAGAAAAATAAATATATAACACTTAATTTCTAAAATTATACTAAAATGCATAAATACTAGGAGGTCTGACATGATAAATAATTTTATATATGATGATGTTTCTAATGCGATATTAAATGCGAATACTGCTCTTAACGAGATTACCAATTCTATCACTAGTGCTACAGCAAAACCATATTTTATTTATGCTTATTCTTTATTTGAAAGTACCATTACAGAAATTACGAGATATTATATAAAGGCTTTTCCTCATAAGATTGACAAGAACATCTCTGTCAATAAGGATTTATTTCTTACATCCCCAAGATCAAGCGACATAATAGATACCATAATAGATCAAAACATACGAAAATACTCATGCAAGTCACTTTATGAATATATACATTTTTTCATATCCATACAAGATTTAGATTTATCTCTGAATGAATATAAAATTAGAGAAATATCTGATTTGCGTAATTCTATTGTTCATGATGACATCAAAAACTCATTAATGTACAAGCACACAAACAACACTAAAAGCTATAATAAAAATCCACCTACCTCATTATACAAAGACCACATTTGCTATTTTATTAAAATTCTTGATTTGTACAACACATGCATTGAAAAAAAATACCATGAATATACTCTTGATAAGTTAGCACGTTCAATTTGGAAAAATACTTTTTCAACACCATTACTTTCTTTCGATGCCGTTTGGGAATATCATTCTGAAGGTTATTTAACAATTAGGGATATAAATGACTTAAAGTCAAGAGCAGCTTCTCTATCAAAAAGCGAGCATTTATTCCTTGCAATTTTTCTTCAGCAATATAATAACGATTTAAATAGTTATATTAACAACTTCAATCAAATACCATCGCTTGTAAGTATAGATACGCATAATAAAGCAAAGCTTGTAGAACTTATTGATTTCTTTGATTCATTTCCATTACTTTTTAATGGTGAAAGAATCAGACAAACAGAATCAAAATAAAATGCAAGCATTTTGCAAGCACAAACCGCGGAAAGCCGCATATATGCTTGCTCTCCGCGGTTTTTATGTCACTCAAACTCTTCCCAAAGGAAGTATCATCAAATCAAAAATGCTGATTTTATGCGGCATTCCACCGCATCTATTTCATCAAATATTACTCTTTTCATATGGTTTTCAAAAACTTTAGTAGCAAATTAGTTGCAATAATTCCATGTTGCTTCTATGAAATCCATGGCAGATATAATCTACTTTTACTACTAAAAACGAATAATCAAATGTGGCTTG
>ERZ808242.1853-NODE-1853-length-10556-cov-27.822588_pt1 | contig 10556 bp, 8 predicted proteins | sample MGYA00521244_ERZ808242 | MGnify/ENA primary metagenome ERZ808242 (study PRJEB31516, sample SAMN03275573) | gut metagenome | biome: mammalia-associated habitat; material: feces | host: Papio cynocephalus | place: Kenya | collected 2012-07-27 ... | reverse complement strand
GAGTATGGATGATGGAGATGGAAGTTCCCTTCTTGCCGGCACGACCTGTACGACCCGAACGATGGGTGTAGCTAGCTACATCGTCTGGCAAACCATAGTTGATGACGTGGGTAAGGTCATCAACGTCCAATCCACGGGCAGCCACATCGGTTGCCACCAAGAACTGCACGGTATGGTTGCGGAACTTCTGCATGGTGAGGTCACGCTGCTGCTGACTCAAGTCGCCGTGCAAGGCCTCGGCGTTGTAGCCGTCCTTGATGAGCTTGTCGGCGATGTCCTGCGTCTCCAACTTGGTGCGGCAGAAGATAATCGCAAAGATGCGTGGATAGAAATCGACGATACGCTTCAGGGCAAGATATTTGTCCTTGGCGTTCACGAGATAGTAGATATGGTTAACGTGCTCGGCACCCTCGTTGCGAGAGCCCACCACGATTTCCTTGTGGTCGTGCAGATAGTTGAGGGCTATCTTCTCGATGTCCTTGCTCATGGTGGCAGAGAAGAGAAGGGTGTTTCTATCCTCTGGCACATTCTCGAAGATGGCATTGATGCTCTCCGAGAAACCCATGTTGAGCATCTCGTCAGCCTCATCCAGCACCACGTTGTTCACGTGCTCCAACTGAGCCACGCCACGATTGATCAAGTCGAGCAGACGGCCCGGTGTGGCAACGATAATCTGCACACCATGCTTGAGGGTGCGAATCTGGCTTCCGATGTCGGTACCGCCATAGACAGCGGCAATGTGCAAACCGTCGATATACTTGGCGAAGCTGTTCAAATCATCAGCTATCTGGAGACAAAGCTCACGGGTAGGACTAAGGATGATGGCTTGCGTCTGCTTGCTGGTGGCATCGGTCTTCTGGATGACAGGGATACCATAAGAGGCAGTCTTGCCCGTACCCGTCTGCGCCAAGGCGATGACATCATTTTTATTACCAAGCAAATAAGGGATTACTTCCTCCTGAACTGGCATTGGATTCTCAAATCCAAGCTCTTCGATGGCACGGCGAATCTCTTCGCTCACGCCCAATTCTTCAAATGTCTTCAAAATGTTTCTTTTTACCTTAATTCATTCTAATCTAAAATGGAAGGCCGAATTCACCCTCCCAGCCATGAATTAGGGTGCAAAATCCTTCCGAAACGCTTGCGGCAACCTAGCTTATCGCAATAAGCATCAATACGTATTGCCTAAATTCGAGTGCAAAGTTACGATTATTTTCTGAAAAAATGCCCGAAATAGCAAGAAAACAACAAAAAGAAGTAAAAAAAGAAGTCTCCCGATTCGTTTTTTCATCCGAATTCATTATCTTTGCAGTTAATTCGGGCGAAACTTCGCACCGAACGGCTAACAAGAGAAAATAATAACAACCGAGAATAACGACGATCGCATCACAACGAAACATCGATTATAACCTCGAATAACAAACAATCGAACGATATGAAAAAGGTAATTTTCACCCAAGAGTGGATGGCTATGCATCCATACGAGAAACCAGACGACGTGGATCAGTACTATACTGAACTTGCCAACGAAATATACCACGCTCTCGACGAGGCGTGCTTCACCCATCAATTCAAGAACGTGGAGGATGCCAAGCAGTTGGCGCTCTGCATCGCTGGATACTTCGAGGATGTCATCTCCGGCACTTGCGTTTGGAAGACTTTCACCGCCGAATGCAAGAAGCGCTATGGCTCTTATATCCCTTTCTATGAGCACGAGGATGAGTTCATCAAGAACACCTTGAACGAGAGCGAACCTCCATACGACCCAGACGAAATCAACTTCGCCGACATCAAGTTCCTTTGCTGGCACCATTACCAGCAGAGCACTTACGTTCAGGAAGCCGTGCCTTTTCTCTTCAGCACCATGGAGTTGGCGGCAAAGCTCGCCTACAACGTGCTCGACAAGGAATACGAGACAGCGCCAGAGAACACTCGCCTCTATGATTTCCTCTGCGAACTGCCTACCGACGAGGAGCATTTCTATGAATACCGCGACGCCTTGGCTTGGTTCCACTATGGTTGCTTCTTCAACATCAACAACCGCAAGCGCCTGCAGTTCGAGCTAGAGAACCTCGCCCGCTCTCCTCAGGGCTTCAACGAGATCATCGCCTACTCCATCCAGATAGAGCATACGATGAACAGTCGCAACAACCTCCTCGCCCTCACCTCTGCCGAATGGCTTGCCAAGGTGAGCGAGCATCACGAGAAGCACAAGCTCTGGACGGACATCGACTACAAGAGCACCCGTGCCTTCAAGATGGAGAAGGAAGATGAGAAATACTTCTATCTGAAGGACCTCTACGAGGAGACTTCGGAAGAAGAGTCTTCGGAAAACTCTTCTGAAAAACCTTCGGAAGACAACAAGGATGCAGCAGAAACAAAGACTGCCTCAAACGAGGAATCTCTCATCCCTGTACTAAAGGAATCTACCCAAATCGAGGATGCCTCCGCCTTCCTCAGTGGTGAGCAAATCCTCATCACCAACCTCTTCAAGTTTGGCGGTGAATGGTGGCAGACGGGTGCCTTACTCAACCCTCTCTATGCAGAGAACAAGGAGCAGATTGAGGCTGAGAAGGCTCGTCTTAATCACAAGCAGGGCATCCACGACTACAACTTGCTCAAGGCGAAGGGCTACGGCGACAAGTTCATCTTCCTGGAGGACGTGAAGACCTTGAAGGAGTTCTTGAAGGAGATTGGCTTCGAGCTTTCGAAGGACATCCGATTCCCTCAGAAGTATGAGAAGGGCATCATCCTGTGCGGAAGTCCATATACGGGCATCAACATCAGCTTCGGCTTGGCGCATTGCATCGCATCGCCAGAGAATCCATATTACAGCACAGAGCGTGCCGCAGAAGATTGCTTCAATATCGTCTCTGGCAATGGTCGCCCATTCCCTTACGAGATTGTTTGCAAGCTGATAGAGAACAACATGATTCCTGACGCCAACATCTTCACCAGCCGATATGTAAAGGAAGAGGGCTTGAAGATTACGCAAGCCAACCTCCAGTTCTTGGCTGATTACTATCTGATGGGCAGAAAGGACAAGGATTTGTCGCCAAAGGAATTGTGGTAAGGAATCAAAAAGTCCACTACGATAACTGTATTTTTCAGATGGTTAGCGTAGTGAACTTTTAATATCAATCACAGAAAAGAGCGGAAAACAAACTGTTAACTGTTGACACTGTTAACTTGCAGTTTGCTTTCCGCTCTTTATTTATCTTCTTACTTTTTATTTCAGATTCTTATCCAAGAACTCCAGCATCTTCTCCTGCGCCTTTACGCCACAAGAATGGGGGATGTCCCAAAGCCCGGTGTCGAGTTTGTCATCAGCCCCCTGGCTCTTCCAAACCTTGTGCATCTCGGCAAAGGCATTCTTCACGCCTGGCACAGGGAAGAGATGGTCTTTCGTGCCATTGATGAAGAGCATCGGCTTCGGACAAGCGAGCGAGGCAATATGAGGATAGTCGAGATATTGGCGAAGCCCGGGAATGCAGTTGGCAAAACCTCCATTCTCCTTGCGCCCGAAGCGTTTGGTGAGTTGGGCATCCGTGGTAATCATCCAGCAGATGGCTGCACCAGCCTTAATCTTGTCGCTCAGCGCAGAGAGCATCCACGAACGATAAGCCCCCATCGAACAACCCACACAACCGATTCTCCCTGCATCCACCATCGGCAGGGAAGCCAAGAAATCGGTGCTGGCCAGGTCGTCGTAGGTCATAAAGGCAGAAAGGTCTCTACCGAGCATCATCATATTACCAGCGATGAGGTCGTACTTGTTTCTGTCCACCCCCTCCTTGCGTCCTCGCTCACCCCACATCGGAGCATCTATCGAGAGCACCACATAGCCGTGTTTCGCCAAGTAGTCGCCCACATATTGACCTTCGTAGAGCTGCTTCGCCCAAGCATCGGCATCATCCAAGATTTCCTGGTTCAAGGCTTTCCTTGACAAAGAAGCATTCCCATCGGCATCCTTCTCTTCCGACTCTCCCAACGAAGTAAAAAAAGGGCGAATCATCTTTTCCTTCCCGATGAAGAGATGGGCACCATGGTCGTGAAGGGCAACTATCGCGGGGAATTTTGCTTTCTGCTCCTTCATCTTCTGTGGATTGTGAGTAAAAGCCGTATAATCGACCTCGCAAGAATCTGGTATCAGGAGATACGCCGTGATGCGAGAATAGGCATTGATGTTGAAGGCGATTTTTTGCGCCTTATATCCGTCTCGTTGCTCCTCACCCAACACTTCCATATTCCAAGAAGCCGCAGCTTTCGGTGGAGTCATCATGCACTCGAAGACTTTCGCCCTTGCCATTTTCTTCCACTTCTTGAAGTTCTTGACAGGACTGTTGCCCCAAGCCATCGGATAAGTCAACTCCTTCTTCAAAGTCTCCACGTAGGTCGGGATTTCCCCATCCCATTCGTATGCCTCCCGCTTCTGAAGCTTCGGCTTGGTACTTTGCGCAAACATCACAGATGACTGTAATAATGCGATAATTGTATATGCGATGATTCGTTTCATTTGTTTTGAGATTAGTTATTGCGTGCAAAATTAAGAAAATATCTGCAAAAGATGAAGCTTATCTCGAAGTTTTTGCGTACCTTTGTAGAAAAATTAAGAGAAAACAGATATGAAAATAGCAGTATTTTGTTCGGCTAACGAACACATAGACCCAGACTTCTTCGCCATGACGGAGGAGATGGGCAAGTGGATGGCAGAGAACCATCACGACTTGATTTTCGGTGGAACCAACCAGGGCTTGATGAACTGCATCGCCAAGGCAGTGAAGGAGAACGGCGGTCATACCATCGGCGTGGTTCCATCGCTCGTAGAGAAGGGAGGCAGAGTTTCCCAATACCTCGACGTAGATATTCCTACCGACAGCCTCAGCGACCGCAAGGACTTGATGATTAACCAGTGCGACGTCGTAGTGGCTCTGCCAGGCGGTGTGGGTACGCTCGATGAAATCTTCTGCGTGGCCGCCTCCCATTGCATAGGCTATCACCACAAGAAGGTCATCCTCTACAACATGAAGGGTTTCTGGAATTCCACCATCGCCCTGATGGAAGACATGCAGCAGAAGGGCATGATTCGTGGCGAATGGCACGAGATGATAGACGTGGCTAACGACTTCGAGCAACTGAAGAAGGAAATCGAGGAACTTGCATAAGTTCTCGTTTCCCCCTTTGCCCACCCTTTACCCAGAGTTCTTTGTGCATCTTGCATGGGCTTAGGCAAATCTCTGCTCGGCTTCTTCAAGATTATGCCTTTCGCTGTTCCGATTTCTGCCTCGCCTGGGCATAACACTGCCCTGGCTGAGGCAGTATTATGCCCTGACCGGGGCAGTGTTTTGCCATAGCCTAACAAGAAAGAACTACATTCATCGGAAAAAGAAGAGAAAGCCCAACTCATCTCATCGTACAACACCGCTTCCTTTTTCTATTACACACTACACCAAATCTTCGTTAAGTTACAGAAATTCAACTAATTATGCGAGTGCAGCATTATCTTTCACAGTACACCCACACTACACCACACTACACCCTTTTCGCTTCCGCCCCCTTGCACAAGCCCATTTTGCTTTCAGCTAGCGCTTTTTTACTCCGTAAAAATCTGGCAATGGTGTAATGTGGTGTAGTGTGGGTGAAATGTCGGCACAGACACTACACCACCCAACTTTCTGTATTTCAGAATATTAAATATATGATGTGTAGTGTGTAGTAGTTTTTGTAATCTTATGACGACGGTGAAGGGTAAAACCTTCATTTTAAAAGTTCTGTATATTCCTTAACCATGTCATTTTAGAGTGTAAATATAACGTGTTTTTTCTTATTTTGCAAGATTTGTGCAGATTAAGCTTTATTTTTTATGCTTAATCTGCGCTTTTGGGCAATTTAGCGATTAAATGTTCGCTTCTTGATTAGGATGCAAAAAGGGGTACGAGAACTCGTACCCCTTGGCTGAAATCTTTAAGAAGACAAGTACAGCCATCGTTGTCTAATCGACGAGATGCGAAAACGCATCAAGATCTAAAACATTTTTATTTGCCATAGCAAATTGCAAAGAATGCTTTTAAAGCTTAACAAATACGTGTACTCTGACACATACCATTAAAACTAATGTTAGAATTATTTGTTCTATCATCATTTTAAAATTTAAGTTGTTAAAAATATTCATCTGCGTATCTTAGATTCATCTATAATCCGACATATTTTGTCGAACTAATCTCTTTGTGAAGCCATTGCACTAAGACTTTGACTCTTTCTTTTGTTTTATTTCCTCAAATTCCCTGCACAAACAATTGTAGAGTTGTTCCCACCAAACAATATCCTTTAAAGGTATTACGCCTCCTGTCGCCTCTACTCCCACTTGTAGAGGGTCTCTGTAAATGCCAGAAAAGCTATAGGTATTTCCTTGATAGTGAATAGCATCAAAAGATTCGAAGTCCCTATCCCCCTCATATTTAATAGAACAAATCCCAACAAGGTGTGAACGTTCCAAACTCACCAAACCTTTTCTGTTCTTTGGATTAAAGAAATACTCCCTTTTAACCATACCATAGCTACAGAATTCCTTTGTCAACAGCGACAACAGTTTCAGAACAGCTCTAGCATAGACTTTACAAAAATCATCCATGGCACTACTTATGTATGATGGTCTTAGCTCATCAATTGCCACAAACTGTTTAAGTATAAAACTACTATCCATCTCCATATTCTGTAATAATTTTGAAAATCTATTGAACAGCAACTTTCTTTACACTACCATCACTATACTTCACGATGTTCAAGCCCTTGGTTGGTGATGCCAATCGCTGACCATTCACGGAATAGCGAGAGACTTCCTTGGCATTAGTAGAAGTGTTTACTTTGTCTATGCCTGTTGCATCGAACTCCACGATATTCTCAAAATAACCAAACTCAGACTGTCTATAATTCTCGTAAGTACCTTTGGGGACATAAACTGTACATTCCTTAGAATTACAGAAAGTAAAGAGAGCATCTCCTATCTTGGGCAAACTCTCCATATACGAATAAATGTTTTCCAAACGCCTACAATTATAAAAGGCTCCATTCTCTATAGTCGTAATACTAGATGGAAGAACAATACTTTTCAATCCGCTACAATTTCCAAAGGCATCTTCTCCAATAGAAGTAACACTTGATGGAATGGAAATATTCGTCAAGCTGCTACAACCCCAAAACGCGCGCTTTCCTATAGAAATAAGCCCTTCCGGGATTGTCAAACTTTCCAAATGCATACATCCACATAAGGCATATTCTTCTATAGAAGTAATACTAGACGGGAGAGATAAACTCTCCAATCGCCAACATCCATAAAAGACATACAAGGGCAAACAATCATTAGAAGTAGGATAATACCCATTTTCCCACCCTCTATGATCTTCAGAATTATATAAATAGGAAGAACCTCCTTTTACTATTTTTGTTTCGGACAAATCCAAAATCGTAAGTTTACCATCTGTTTCCTCCCAATTATTGAACCCAGCCATCTCACGGATGAATCCCAAATCAGTGCCATTAATCTCGCCCACAACCTTCAGATTTGTAATCCTATACTTTTCGCTGCTACTAATACTCTTTGGCAACAATCCCGCAAATTCCAACTTAACAGTAACTTGTTTTGTAATTAAGTCACCAACTCCCGCATGAATAGACAAGCTTCCAAACAGTAAAAACACTACCGCTAAAAGCAATCCTCGATGTATAAATTCTTTCATATTCATAATTGTCATTTTATTCTTTTATTTTTCGTTGCTAAAATACCATTCACAAGATTCATCAAATCCTTTCTTTTCACTTTCCCACAAATTTGACCTTTAGGATTCTTATGAGAATTGATTACATAATAATCCCACTCTCGCTCTATACAAGCATGCGCAAAACTATTACGTAAGCGCCTAAGAAGAGGGGCACAAACACAAGTTCCCCTAAAACATTACGCATTAGGAGTTTTGGGAATTTTCAACTCTACTTTTTTCTTCTTTGTATCATGGATTAAAGAGATACTATTTCTCATCTCATAAGGGACATCCCTAATTGAATATCCCTTATGATTATTAGCTCCTTCTTTCTCGTAATGAAACAAGACTTTAAAAAAGAAATTGACATCCTCAGATTTCAATGAAGTTTGAAACATAGCTGTTTATTTTGTGGTATTACGGGTCGCCATTATCTTATCAACATCATCTTGAGTAAAATCTTGTCCGCAAATAGGACAAACCAAATCACCAGTTTTGACGGCAACAAATTCTGAGTCTAAATGAGTTTCTTTTACAAAACCGTTTGGATGAGAACAAGGTTTGTTGCCCCATTCCTTACGAAGTTCTTCTGCCTTTTTGTAATCCATATCTATTCCTTTCTTGCCCACTTCCGAAACCCCATAGAAGCAAGCACAAAAATCAAATTAAACGGAAAGCGTGGGATCTCCTCGTCACTCGTCCCACGAACTGAGGCCTTCGCATTGCCCTGAATAGTTGAACGAGCAACGTCGAAGCCCACGCCGATATGTGTACACTCTCCCCTATACCAATATAAGACTTACTACATTACGTAACAAGCCATACCAGTAAAGGGATGTGGATAAGACACATCCCGAGGGCATCTACCGTTGCATTGTTCGTGACTATTCATGAAGTTTGCGAAGTTTCAGTCCGTCAAGAACAAAGCGCCAAGTAAACGCTCTATATGTCACGACACCTCAACCCTCCCTAGTCCTCGTCTCAGCCCTCCTTATCGCTAAGCGACATCGGAAAAGCCTCGACTCGGCGTGAGCAGAATCGGTATCTGCGTGCAAAGATAAACAAAATATTTGGAAAGTCGTATCGTTTTCGCCAACTTTTTATCAATAAGGATAAAGAAATTTGAGTGTGAAGGCACACAAGGCAGCAATACACTAGCAAACCAAACAAAAAGGGCGGAAAAACAAACTGTTAACTGTTGACTCTGTTAACTTGCAGTTTGCTTTTTAGCCCTTTTTAAAGCCTTATCCTTCCGCAGAGCACAATGCCTTCAGCTTATCCACTAGATACAATGGAACGTTGAGCAAGTCATCATCTTTCCGCATATTAAGCGTGGAGAGGCGGATGGAGAGCTGGGGAGCATATTGCTTGCGATAATATGCCAAGCTCTTCGCCGTAACGTTCTTGTCAGCCTTCACTTCCACTGGAATAATCCACCCAGCATTTTGCAACACGAACTCCACCTCCGCCGTATTGCCGGAAGTCCAATAATAATGCTGATTGCCATACTGACGAACCAAAGCTTGCAAGACATAATTCTCAGCCAGCACCCCCTTGAACTCCGTGAAGAGATTGTCGCCCATCAGTATCGTCGAGGCATCCAAGTCAAACTTACGCCCTAACAATCCCACATCGTTGAGATACAACTTGAAGGCATTGCTCTTCTTATAGGCAGACAAAGGCAAGCGAGGTGTTTCTATCGCTGAGACTCGATGTACCAAACCTGCCAAACACAACCATTCGATAGCTCCCTCATACTCACGAGCCCTGCCACCCTTCTGCACATCACCATAACGGAACTTCTTGTCTTCACGAGCCAACTGGTCTTGCAAGTTTCCCCAAACCTGGAATACACGAGGAATATCCTTGTTGCTGATATGCTTGGCGAAATCCAAGGAATAAGACTGAAGGATGGCATCTTGCACTACCTTTACTTCTTCCCACGAACGAGTATCGAGGTAGGTACTGACCGCCTCAGGCATACCTCCTATCACAAGGTACAACTTATAAGCATCTATCAACTGCTGATGCAGCACTTCGGGCACAGCCATCACCTTGTCTATCATCTGATAGGAGCGATAGAGACGCTCATCGCTCGCCCTAAGATACTCCGTAAACGAAACGGGATAAAGAGTCATAAAATCGACCTTTCCCACAGGAAAAGACGCTCCCTTACGATTGAGAGCCACCCCCAAGAGCGAACCAGCGCACACTACCGCATACTCTGGCGCATCCTCGCAAAAGTACTTCAAGCTATTCAGCGCCTCATTGCACTCTTGTATCTCATCCAGGATGATGAGTGTAGAAGAGGAAGAAATAGCCTTTCCCATCATCATCTCCATGGATTTGATGAGCTTCAAGGGTTCCTTGGTTCGCTTGAAATCTTCCTTGACTGCTGGCATTGTATCGAAGTTGATGTAAACCACATCCTCGAAACATTCCTTGCCAAACTTCTTCAATGCCCACGACTTGCCCACTTGTCGTGCACCTTGCAGCACCAAGGGTTTGCGGCGAGGATTCTCTTTCCAAGCCTTCAATCTTACTATTATTTCTCTTTGTATCTCTGCCATACTTTTCTCCTTAATATGATTTTTCGGCAAAAATACACATTTTTAATATGAAAAAGTGGCAATGTTGCACATTTTTAATGTTAATTATACGTAAACATCGACTTATTCTAAAAAAAGGGCGGAAAAACAAACTGTTAACTGTTGACTCTGTTAACCACAGCTTGCCTTTCCGCCCTTTACTATTTTACGAATTTATTCATTCAGCAGTTTCTCTGCCATCGCCTTGCCC
>ERZ808242.1851-NODE-1851-length-10560-cov-7.196954_pt1 | contig 10560 bp, 6 predicted proteins | sample MGYA00521244_ERZ808242 | MGnify/ENA primary metagenome ERZ808242 (study PRJEB31516, sample SAMN03275573) | gut metagenome | biome: mammalia-associated habitat; material: feces | host: Papio cynocephalus | place: Kenya | collected 2012-07-27 ... | reverse complement strand
TGGGAGATGGATGATAATATCGGATGAACCTTAAATCTTTCCCTGTTCCCCAAGATAGCTGTCTTTGAAACCGAGGAAATAGAGCACACCGTCGAGACCGATAGTGTTGATACTCTGCTTTGCGTTAGCCACCACACGCGGTTTTGCGTGGAAGGCAATGCCCAGACCAGCCTCGCTGAGCATAGGTAAGTCGTTGGCACCGTCGCCCACGGCGATAGTCTGTGCCAGATTCACTTTCTCCACCTGTGCGATGAGTTTGAGCAGTTCCGCCTTGCGGTGGCCGTCTACAATCTCGCCTACGAAACGTCCCGTTAGCTTTCCGTCCTCGCCAATCTCCAGTTCGTTGGCATAAACATAGTCTATGCCGTATTTGCGCTGCAAGTGCTCGCCGAAATAGGTGAACCCACCGCTTAGGATAGCAATCTTGTATCCGCAATGCTTCAATACGAACATCAGTCGGTCAACACCCTCCGTGATAGGCAGATGCTGAGCGATATCCTCCATCACACTGGCATCGAGGCCCTTGAGCAGAGCCACACGACGGGTGAAACTCTCCTTGAAGTCAATCTCTCCTCGCATTGCGCTCTCGGTGATAGCCTTAACCTGGTCGCCCACGCCGGCACGCTCCGCCAGTTCGTCGATACATTCCGTCTGAATGAGCGTAGAGTCCATATCAAAGCAGATAAGTCGGCGCATGCGTCGGTACATGTCGTCGCGCTGGAACGAGAAGTCAATCTCCATCTCCGATGAGATATGCATCAGTTCCTCCTGCATGGCAGCGCGGTTTTCGGGGTTGCCTCTGAGCGAGAACTGTATGCATGCCTTTCCTTTTGGCGACGGGTGCTGGATGCTCATTCGTCCGGTGAGACGCAAGATAGAGTCTATGTTCAGTCCCTGTTTCGTGATAACCTCTGTAGCCGCCTCAATCTGTTTCGCTGATAGCGAGCGTCCCATGATGGTAAGGATATATCTGTTTTTGCCCTGACGGTTCACCCAGTTCTCGTATTCCTCGTCGGTAACTGGCGAGAAGCCGATGTTTACGCCCAGTTCGGTAGCCTTGAACAGCAGTTCCTTCATCACCTGTCCCGATACGTCGCTGTTGATGCGTATAAGTATGCCGAGCGACAGCGTGGCATGGATGTCAGCCTGTCCGATGTCGAGAATCTTGGCATCCTTAGAGGCAAGTATTTTCATGAACGAAACGGTAAGTCCCGGGCGGTCCTGTCCTGTTATGCGGATAAGGATCTGTTCTTCTTTAGCGTCGATAGTTTCCATAATGTTTTCTGAATTCTGATTTTCTGAATAGTTATAACCACTGCTACATTAATAATATCGCTGCAAATTTACAACAAATATTCTTTACGTTGTATACAAACAGTAATGAAAATATACAAAACATCGTTATTGCTTGATATAAATCTGTAACTACATAATGACAGATAGTCACGAGTATCTCTGTGGCTACGGGTCAAGCGACCCGTATTTGTGTCTTCTCTCTCCTGTATTTGGCGTAATGAAACTCATTATAGAAAGTATTCAAGTCTTATTTTTCCTGTCCCGAAGGCGGATTAGCCTAACGGAGGTGTTTTAACTACCGTTACAAATACTTTTAACTACCGTTGAAAACACTTTTAACTACCGTTGAAAACACTTTTAACGGTAGTTACAACACCTACTCCGTGGCAAAACGATACTCCCGTAAGTTTGATATAAAATTCCTTCACCATAAATAGTTTATTGTCAACGCTTTACGGCGGTGGTGAAGGATTTTTGTTTTTTTAAATTACTATTTTGGTTCTTCGTCAATTTAGGTGTTAAGGATTTTAGACGAAAAGCACTTCCTTTCGTCAGAAATTTCCAGATGCAATATATTTTGACTTGCTCGATACGGGATTAAAGAGCCGCTTTCTGCAACGAACAATTCGGCGTATATGAGATGCATTCATAAAGTATCGTAGTATATATTTTTTACAGTTTTACATTAAACTCTTTTGTGTAAAGAAAATAATGTGTAACTTTGCACAAAGTAAAAAAATAATGCTTATGTAACAAAAAGAAAACGACATATTATAAAGAAGCGTTAGCTTTGTATTCTTGCTTTCAGAAAATCGCCAAATTTGAATGAAGCAGCTAAGAGTAGAAGTTAATGCTCACGTCTGTGTACAGGCGTGGGCTTTTACTCGTATATAGCTGCAATGGTGTTTGGCGATACCTCTGAAAGTATAGACGAAGTTATTAGTCCACGTTTTTTTATTGTCTATACTTTAGTTTCGGGACTAGTGTAAGTTGAGAAATTATTAACAATAAAACCTGTACAAAATATATGAATAGCAAAAAAACTTTTATTGCTGCCGTATTAGTGGCAGCTCTGCCGATTGCTGCACTGACTTCATGCAGCAGTGATAATGATGAACCCAATGGTGGTTCAGCCGGTGAAGGACTTGACAACGAGGTAGTACTCTCGATGTTGAAAGGGGATAAGGACAAGGCTACAAAGCTTGATGGTGTGTATATCGGAGAGGATAATAATTTTCAGACTGATGACTATTACCAACATGGTTATTATAATACTCGATTTGCTTTGACTGCAAATGTGAAGAAACTTGGAGATATAAACTTTATCCCTAAATCAGGATGGGCGGATAAAATAGCTGTTAGGAAAGGTTATGGATATGTTTGGTATAACGGTACCTCTCGGGATTTTTACAGAATATATGTTGATGACGAGGTTCGGGATACTGACGGTAATGTTATTGGGTATAATATACGATACCAGCATCCTTTCTATGGAAAAGACGAAGATATACAGCTCGCCAAGGATGAACTTTCGTTTACCAATGAAGGCGGAATGGAAGAGATAAAGTTTCTCGACAATGAACCTATATGCTTTTCTTGTAAATCTTCAGCAGACTGGTGTAGAGTTACTCCAACATCTTCTTTAAGTAAAAGCTTTTTGACAAATGCCGTGGACGTATCTGTTGCAGCATCGGATTTCATAGGAGATTCTACTGCAACGATAACTCTCACTACTGGTTACGGCAAGAAAAAGGAAATAAAGGTAACTCGTGGAGCGGCAGAGCCGAGAATGAAACTATATGATGGTAATGGTTCATACGTAACATCTATGAACCTTCCTGTGAGTGGAACTGGCAAATATGTATATGTAAACAGTAATATTCCGCTTGAAAATATTGATGTCGAAAATACTGCATCAAGCTGGTGTGAGGTGAAGTTGGAGAAAAACAGTAACGATGATGAAGGCCATTACCATAGAGGCTACGGTAATTATATTCTACGTATCACAGCCACAGCCAATGATGCCGATGTCAAGCGTACAGGCATAATAACTTTGAAATACCGAAATGGGGATACGGGTGTGAAACTGAATGTGGAGCAGGAAGCACCATATATAACTATGGATAATGGGTATTCGGAGGGTAATCCGTATACAACTAACTACTATAGCGGTTCAACAGAGCTTTATTTCAGAACAAATATAGATTGGAGCGACTTGAAAGTTTCAAATTCTGCATCGTGGTTGAGTACAAGCCTTTATGGTTATAATTCGTACAGCGATTATGTTCGGGGATATGTCCGTTTGTCTTATGGTGGCAATTATAATTCAAGTTCCGATCGTGAAGATGTGGTAACCATTTCCAATAAGAAAGGTACTGTGGCGTGTTCATTTAAGGTAAAACAGCGTGCTTATTAATATGTGTTGATGAACTTTTAGTTCTTCCCCTCCCCCGCCTCCCCCTCCGGGGGCGGAGCAGTTTCCTTTTCTACTTTGGAGTAGAATATTTGTAAGTCAATGATAAAATGACATAATATGTAATGAAATGGCAAACAAGGGTAACTGCTCCGCCCCCGGAGGGGGAGGCGGGGGAGGGGAAGAAAAAATATAAATATTGAAAAAGGAACATGAAAAAATTAAAGCGTCTGAATATTATTTCACTTTGCCTTATCTTTTCAATGTCTGTCTTTGCTGCAGACAATGGTTTGATAACAAAGCAGATTACTGTTTGTGTGGATAAACCCGGCAATCTTTCAAATATGATTGGTGAGAGTAAGAAATATTGTATTACTGATCTTAAACTGACAGGACAAATCAACGGTGACGATATACAGTTTATACGTGAGATGGCTGGTTGTGAGGAGTCGGATGGTAATGCTGACGGCAAACTTTCCGGTATTGACATGTCAGAGACTATGATAGTAAGTGGTGGCATGTATTATTACTTCGACGAAAAGTCAAAACGTATGGCTGGGGTGTATTCCTGGAACAATATAGTTGGCGAATATGTGTTTTATGGGTGTAGAAGTCTGGAGAAAGTTTCTCTTCCTCAAACGTCGACGGAAATAAAGGAATGTGCCTTTATGGGATGTAAAAAACTTGCTGAAGTAAAATTGGGAGACAACTTGAAAACCATAGGTGAACGTGTTTTCTCAGGCTGCTCTTCTTTGAAAGATATTAGAATAGTAGGTGATGTTGAAGCAGTAGGCAATGGAGCATTTGAAGACTGTGCGTCACTGTCGTTGGTGTCTGTTGATTGCAAAAGACCGCCATTGCTTGGTAATGGCGTTTTTGCTGGTTGCAACAGAAAAAGTTGTGTTCTGAATATTCCACAAAACACATATAACAGCTATTGGCTTTCGGCATGGGGAGATTTCTTTATCAATATCAAAGAACAAAACAACATGAATAAATGATTGTATATTGTTATATATTGATGTCGTTTCTCGTGAGCATGCTTTTAGGATTAGGATTAATTCCGCTTGTTGTAAGATTCTGTAGGGTAAAACGACTTTATGATCTGCCAAATGAACGGAAAGTTCACAAGGCTTTTGTTCCTCGATTGGGAGGGGTTTGCTTTATTCCCTGTATAGTGATTAGCTTTATGCTGGCAACAGCTATAGTGAGCAGTATTTCGGAAGGAACATCGCTTAGCTTGAGCCTTTGGGCTTGTTATTTTTCTGTCGGACTATTGGCGATATATGCTGTAGGGGTGGTAGATGATATTGTCGGGGTTTCGCCAAGGACAAAGTTTCTCGTTCAGATATTTGCAGCATCCATTCTTCCATTGTCAGGACTGTATATCAATAATCTTTATGGCTTTTGCGGAATAGATGAAATTCCGTTTTGGGTAGGTGCTCCGTTGACAGTTTTTGTAATTGTTTTTATAGATAATGCCATAAACCTTATTGATGGAATAGACGGATTGGCTGCATCTATGGCAGTAATAGCTTTACTCGGATTACTTGCTATTTTTATTTCTGAAAGCTTTTGGTCTTATTGTATTATAATTTCAGGACTTCTTGGGGTTCTTGTGGCTTTTGTCCGTTTCAATCTCTTTGGCAAGCAGGGGGTAAACAAAACTTTTATGGGAGATACTGGCAGTTTGACGCTCGGCTTTATACTTGGTACTTTGTTTGTTAAATGTTCTATGGTTAGGGTAAATGCAGAAACACCAATTGTTGGAGGTATGCCGATAGCCTGTTCATTTCTTATAGTTCCGGTGTTTGATGTGTTCCGTGTTATTATTACCAGATTTATGCATCGTCGTCCGGTCTTTATGGCAGACAAGAATCATATACACCATAAAATGTTGCGCACGGGGATGACGCAGCATCAAGCCCTTTGTGTTACGGTTATGATTGCTTTGCTTTTTATCTTATTATACTTGATGTTTGGGAAACGTATAGGTTTCACGTTGACAATTGTTGCCGATATAATCGTATGGCTTGCAGTTCAGCAACTGTTGGATGTCTTTATCAGGAGAAATGGGAAAAAGGTGTTTGTGTGAAACGTAAGAAATACGTTTTCTTATAACGAAACAAGCCGCAGACCTAAAGAGTTTGCGGCTTGTTTTGTGAAAGTGGAGTGGAGCTGGAGGGATTCGAACCCTCGTCCAAACAGGGAAACCATACGCTTTCTACATGCTTATTCCAGCCTTCGGTTTTCGAGCTGCGGCAAGACCTGGACCACCAACCGCAGCCTTATCCCCTAAAATTTCATCACGGCGGCGGGGCACACCATGACTATCTCCGAGTTAGCCGCACCGCTTTACCAAAGAGCTTCGGAAAAAGAGCCTTTGAGCGATGTCTCGTTCCATCACCTGGTGACGGAATAAAGCCAGTAACCTACTGTACTTCGGTTAGGCAGCGAGAGCGTAATTGTTTTCGCCAGATAAATTGTTGACCGTCGGGATTAAGGAGCCGGCAGACTGCGCTCCGCATGCTTACGTACCATTCCAACCCGCTGTCAAATCCAGTCAACCCCTAAACTTGATGCATAAGTTTTGTGGATACGTCATTTTTTTGCATATCGCTAATGGATTACAAAGGTATGAAATATTATAAGGATAAATGCAAGAATATCGAATTTCTTGTCTTATTTTGATTATTTTTAGCTTTTCTTTTAAGAAAACTATACAAAATGTGCCGGTTCTTAAAATAAAATATTAAATTTGCACACAGAAAATGTGGAAAGCATTGTGCTTAATCTTGTAAGAATGGGAACCTAGGAAATTTTCATGCGCACGACAAGAAAGCTCGATGGTAGACACTCGTATAAGATATTGTTGTATCGGCATGTAAGTGGCGGTATGACGCAGATTATGCGTGGGTTGCTATGCAGGTATCTGTGCACAGGTTATCCTAGGACCTCCATCTTGATGCAGTATGGCAATCTCACGCTTTTATTACCAAACACAAAAAAAGGAAAAGTATGAACAGAAAAACTATCTTAGTAGCTTTGTTGGCGATGGCTTCAGCAACTGCAACTTACGGTCAGGAAATAATGAGTGGCGGACTCGTGTTCAGTCAGAGTGAAGACAATACGCTAAGTCTTGTGAAATCAAATGATGTGGCGAGAATCGTTGTTCCAGCAACAGTGGAAGTCGGCGGAGAGCGGCGCGTGGTGAGTGCTGTTGCCGGTGACGCCTTCTATTGTTCTTTCAATATCAGCGATATACGTTTACCGGAAGGGGTGACGCAAATTGGCGAAGAGGCATTCAGTCAGTGTAGGGCACTCAAAAGCTTGCATCTGGCGACAACGACGCCACCGCAGTGCAGTGCGGGAGCATTCGGTGGACTCCATTTGGAGAAGATTTCACTATATGTGCCCGTGGGGAGTGGAGCAACTTACAGGGCAGATTCGGTATGGGGAAAATTCAATGTCGTAGAAGAAAAGTAGGATAGAACCAGTGTCGGTGAAGTAGGGTTGTGCTATTATAATATGTGAAAGTTGTGTTTTCTTCGTCAGATTCGTGGCTTTTTATAAAAAATATAGTACCTTTGCAAAGATTATGCAATAAAACGGCATAATTGGGGTTCTTATATATAAAAAGTTAAGATATTACAAAGTGAACGAACAAAATAGTGTAGAGGTTAACAGCCTCAAATGCCGACATGATGCGATGGGAAGTGTACAGAGAGCTATAAAAAGGCTCTTTGATATTGTATTCTCCCTGCTTGGAATGCTCGTGGCATCTCCGGTATGCCTGGTAATAGCGATAATGTTGAAACGGCAAAAAAACGGTTCTGTGATTTTCTCTCAGGAGCGTATCGGCTATAAGGGAAGACCATTTGTCATTTACAAGTTTCGCACGATGAGTGAACCGGAAAAGGAACCTCAGCTTGTGGCGAAATGCATTGAAGGTCAGTCTACTAAGACCGAACGCTTCTTGCGTGAGCATCATCTCGACGAACTGCCACAGTTGTGGAATGTGCTGAAGGGCGATATGTCATTCGTCGGTCCGCGTCCGGAGCGAAAATATTATATCGACAAGATTATGGAGCACGACCCGAACTATGTTCTTATATACGAGATGAGACCGGGGCTCACATCCGAGGCTACACTATACAACGGATATACAGATACTATGGAAAAGATGCTTAAAAGACTGCGTATGGATACCGACTACCTTAAAAGGCGGTCGTTGGCTCTTGATGCCTCAATCGTGGCAAAGACATTCTTCAGTATCGTGAGTGGAAAGAAATTTTAATAATAACAAAACCGAAAAATAATTTCAACATGAAAAGATATATCATTGCATTGTTGCTTTCTGTGCTTCTTCCTGTGGGGATGATGGCACAGTCGTCAATGACCGACGACCAGGTTATGAAGTTTGTCATTAAAGAGCATAATGCCGGAACATCACAGTCGCAAATCGTGACAAAACTGATGCAGAACGGTGTTAATATAGAACAAATCAGACGCGTCAGGAAAAAATATGAACGCGCTACTAAAGATCAGGGGCTCGGACAGGTTTCTGGTACTACGGGTAGCAAAAACGATACTCGCCTGAGAACTGGAAAGAACAAGAATACTAAAAGTGATGAGCTTGATGACAAGCGCTCAGAGTATGATTCGCAATATAGAGTGAAGGATGGAAGAAAGGAACTCAACCAGCGCTCTAATGTATATAATGAGACTAATGAGGATTGGGCAGACATGCGTGACGAGCTTGATGAGTTTGTGCCGGATACTGCGGCTCTGCTCAACAAGTTGATGATGGAGAAGACTAAGAAGAAAGTATTCGGACGCAATATCTTCAACAACAAGAACCTTTCGTTTGAACCGAATATGAATATTGCCACACCACAGAATTACCGTCTCGGTCCAGGCGATGCCGTATATATCGACATCTATGGAGCTTCGCAGAAGACGGTAGAGAGCACTGTGTCGCCTGACGGATTCGTAACCATCGAGGGATACGGACCGGTACAGGTTAGCGGACTCACGGTGGAGCAGGCAAACGCAAGACTGCGCTCCACATTGGGCTCAAGATACAGCAGCTCGCAGATAAAGCTTACTGTAGGCGAGACTCGTTCCATCATGGTTAACGTGATGGGAGAGGTGAAGGCGCCGGGTACATACACGCTGTCGGCTTTTGCCACCGTGTTCCATGCTCTGTATATGGCAGGAGGAACAAATGAACTCGGAACTTTGCGTAATATTAAGGTATATAGAAACAACCGCCTCGTATCGGTAGTGGATATCTACGATTATATGCTCAACGGAAAACTTACAGGAAATGTGCGTCTTGCCGACAATGATGTTATTGTGGTCGGACCGTATGATTGTCTTGTAAATATCACGGGTAAGGTGAAACGCCCTATGTGGTATGAGATGAAGAAGAACGAAAGCGTGGGCACAATACTGAAATATGCCGGCGGATTTACAGGAGATGCTTATACTAAGTCGGTAAGACTCGTGCGCAAGACGGGTAAGGAGTATTCCGTGTTCAATGTCGACGAGTTTGACATGAGTTCGTTCCATCTTGCTGATGAAGATTCTATCAGCGTAGACTCTATCTTGCCGCGTTATTCAAATATGGTGGAGATAAAGGGAAGCGTTTTCCGTCCTGGTATGTATCAGGTGGGCAGCGACATAAACAGTGTGCGCTCGTTGATTGAGCATGCCGAGGGATTGAAGGAGGAGGCGTTTACGGCTCGTGCCGTGATGCACCGCATGAAGGCTGACCGCACTCTTGAGGTTATACCTGTAGATGTTGACGGTATCCTTTCGGGAAAAGTAGCTGATATGCCGCTGCAGCCTAATGATGTCCTTTTCATCCCTACGAAACAGGAGATGATGGAGGAGCAGACGATAACCATTCACGGTGAGGTGAACTATCCGGGTATTTACAAATATGCTTCCAACGAGACGCTTGAAGACTTCGTGCTGCAGGCTGGAGGATTGAAGAATTCTGCTTCTACTGTTAAAGTGGACGTAGCACGTCGCATCGTTAATCCTAAGGCTCTCGCTACCGATTCTATTACGGCTTATACTTACAGTTTCGCTCTGAAAGACGGCTTTGTTATCGACGGCAAACCTGGATTTAAACTTATGCCTTTTGATGAGGTATATGTGCGCAAGAGTCCGGGATTCTCTAAACAGCAGAATATTACGGTTGATGGAGAAGTTATGTTCAGCGGTACTTATACTCTTGCCAAGAACAATACCAGACTGAGTGATGTTATCAAGGCTGCCGGAGGAGTGAACGACCGCGGATATGCAGCCGGAGCTACTCTTGTGCGTCGTATAAACGAAAGTGAACGCAAGCGTCTGGAGGCTGCACGAAGAATGGCTCTCGAACAGTATGAACAGGTGGCTGCCGAGGAGGCTGCCAAGACAGGACAGAAGGTTGACCTTTCTAATAGTGAAAGGTTGAGGAAGTTCCAAATTGAGGATACTTACTCTGTAGGTATCGAGCTCGACAAGGCTATTGCTCATCCGGGAGGCGACGAGGATATCGTATTGCGTGAGGGCGACCGAATTGTCGTTCCGCAGTATACCGGTACGGTGAAGATTAACGGTGAGGTGATGTATCCTAATACCGTAGGCTTCGTCAAAGGCAAGAAGGCAAGCTATTATATCGACCAGGCTGGTGGATTCAGCAACAAGGCAAAGAAACGTCAGTCGTACATTATATATATGAATGGTACCGTGGCAAAGGTTTCACATAATGCCAAGCCAATGCCTGGATGCGAAATCGTTGTTCCTGCCAAGGCTACAACTAAGATGAGCATTGCCGAGACAATGACTATCGGAAC
>ERZ808242.1849-NODE-1849-length-10570-cov-10.324013_pt1 | contig 10570 bp, 7 predicted proteins | sample MGYA00521244_ERZ808242 | MGnify/ENA primary metagenome ERZ808242 (study PRJEB31516, sample SAMN03275573) | gut metagenome | biome: mammalia-associated habitat; material: feces | host: Papio cynocephalus | place: Kenya | collected 2012-07-27 ... | reverse complement strand
TTGTGACAAAATTGATCTTGTGGACATCCTTGTCATACTGGTCCTGATAGCCGGCGATCTTGACTTTCACAAGGGCGTTTTGACGCCACAACTTGGTGGACAAGGTGCGGTCCTCCGGAATTTCAGGCATATTCCAACTCATATACATATCATCCGCCAAGGCCATTTTTTCTATAGTGGACTGGTCAGCAGGAAGTGTGCTGTAACCCGCAGGATATTCCAATTGAAACCAAAGTTTGCTCTTATCCCACTTGAGATACTCGCTGGGGTTCTCCGGAGTCCAAGTGCCGCTCTGGAGCTTGTAGACCACGGTCTTGCCGGCGTTGGTGACGGCGATGCAGTCGCCTTCGTTGAATGTTTTCTGAGCTTCGGAATCACCAAGAGGGTTGCTCCTGGTGAGCGCACCCACAGCGGCCTCGATGCGCACGGCATCAGGGTCGGAGAGGAAGCCCGGCATCTCTGTCTTGTTGCAGGCGGCGAGCGCGATGAGCGCAAGCGCCGCCAATGAATATTTCAGTTTCTTCATGGCTTAGTCTGTTTCAAGATCTTTGCTGCCGCCGTCCTTCCAAGGGGTCGCGGTAATGTCACCGCCCACGATGACCTCGTCCTTGCCCACGGTGAGAGGGAGGGTGTAGCTCTTCCCACTTCCAAAAGAGTACAGCCCCTCAGCTGTGTATATGTATGGTTTGCCGCTACAGATGAATTTCACCGTAAACCCATCTACATCCTGCGGAGGCAAGATGCACTCGAAAGTGACTACGCAGTTATGGTTCTTGTCTTCAGCCTTCTTCCAGCCATCGGTCGGCTGATAAGCCTGTATTTCGGTTACATTGCCCGTTGGATCTAAAGTTGTATAACCAATCTTGGCTGTCGGCTTGAATCCGTTTATCTTCAGTTCGTTTATAGGATTGTTCTCCGGAACACCGTCATGGTTGAACTCGGTACCGAGGGTGATCTGCACCTTGAGAAGGGTGAAGGCATGGCTAAATTCCAACTTTAATTTTCCTTCACTGAAATGGTCTTTGCCTAACTCACTTGACGGAATGATATACTGGCTTAAACCCCAACCTGCCAAAAGAAGATCGGAAGCATTGCTTTCGGCTGTCTGATTGGACTCTACCGTGAACTCGAAGATGTCACCGGTCAAGGCCAGAGCAACATCCCGTTTTGGAAGCGGTGGGGCCACAGCAAGGAACTTGAATCCCTTGTCTTTCCCCTCCCAGAGCATCTGACGGGCAGGTTCCCATTCACCGGAAGTATTCTTGGTGAACTTGGTGTTGGTGTAGGAGTACCTGCTGTTCTCGCTATGGATGAAGAGGTCGAACTCCTTGAGGCTTTCCGTAGTGTAGGAACCCCTGGTCTGTGGGGCCACCTCAGGATTGACCCTTACCACCGGATCGAAGGGCGTCTCTGGAGCGGAGGCCTTGCTGCAGCCGATGGCGACTGCGGCAAGGGCTGCCAAAATGAATATGGAAGTGTTGATTCTCATGATTGATCCTGTGTTAGATTAGTCAAGAGCCTCGCCACCTTCAATGGTCTCGCCATCGACCCAATTGTTGATCTTCACCGTGCCAAGATCAATCTGATCACGTCCTACAATGAGATTAATTGTCGTTACCTTGCCAGACTCAAACTTGAAATCAGTGCCGCGAGTGTAGGTGTATCCTTTGCTGCTGCCCTCACTCTTCACAGTGATCACAATGGTGTTGACACCACTCTGAGGAATTAATATTGACTCGAACGACTCATCTTTCTTTATCATCGGAACAGCAAGCGCGGACTCGCGATCAGTTCCTGCCGTTACCGTTTTGGTCAAGTAGTTGACCTTGGCTGTGGTGGCCACATTCTTGAATTCAACTTTCTCAACAACCTTTCCCACGACATCCCACTGGTTACGGAAATCAAGATTCACCTTCACCTTCGCCATCACGTGATCGAAAGTAAGATTGACCGGATTATCGCTCGCAATTTTGCCGGAGAACTCAGTGGCGATGAGAAGGTCACTTGCTTCCTGATCAGCGACGTTCAAGTTGTAATCCGCTGAAGTGAGATCCGCGACTGACGAGGCATCCTTCGGGTAGACTCCAATAAAGAAATGCTCATCGACCATATTCTTCCAGAGCATCTGAGGAGTCGCCACCCATTTCGAACCGGTTTCCAACTTGTTTATAGAGTTATCCACCACTCTGTCAGCGGCTGCCGGAGCGGCATTCTTGTCACCTGTCCAGACATAGACGCTGATCTCGTCACCGACCTCGAAGACCTGATTGCCCTCACCGTCCGCGGTGACACGTGACATCCCACCGATGTTGGTGGAAACGGAGATGTATTCCGGCTTCTGAGACTCGCTGCGTTCCTTGTTGCAGCTTGGCAAAGCCATTGCCACGGCTCCCACGAGGGCAAGATAAAGAACTGATTTTTTCATGTTGTTTGTGTTTTATTTTAATTACTAATATTCAATAATATTTTAATATTCAATAGAAACTTAATATTCAATGGCATATTGCCAAATAAGTCAGTCATTCCGGTTTGGTCGCCATGGCTATTCGTCCGGGTTCAGAATCTCTCCGTTGACCACCCATCCTTCGGTCCAGTCATTGATCTTGTAGGGATAGACGATCATGTTCGCCCGCATCTCGCTGTACTTCATCGTGAGTATGTACTTTCCCGACGGACGCATTGGCGGAGCAAGAATGGTGCATTCGAGTACATTCCCTCCGGCAAGTGTTATTGCAAGGTATATTATCGTCGCCTCGCTTCTTCCGGTCGAAGGCATCAGCCGCAAGACCGGAGTGGAGATGACGCCACCGTCCTCATGTGCCTGAGGAAACGTGATGGACCGGACCTCCTCATCCGTGGCCAAGCCGTACAGACCATCGGAATCCTTTCTGGCCGGATACACTCCCGAAGCGTTGGACCGTACCGTAGCCTTGACGCTTGTACCGGCAGGCGCGCCTGATATCTTCAAAGAGAGTTCGGACAGGACACGACGGATCTCGGAATTGACAATCTTGCTCTTGTCGTCCTCAACGACCACCTCGTTCACTCCGTAAAGGGCATGTGACGGGGAGGCCAACGGATCCTCAAGTCCGAAAATGAGGTCTTGGGCGACTGTCGGACTCTCTGCCCATGTGAAAGGCTCCACAAGATTCACAGCCGTGACAAAAAGGTAGCGGCCCGGATCCAGAAAGAAGCGCTGGAGAGCAAGTTCCGAGGCGGAGTGGCAGGCATGGCTGCCCACCAGGCTTCCTCCGTCATTGAATATCCACAGTTTTGTGTCGCCTATCGTCACCTCACCCTTGTCAGCCTTATCGGCAAAACTCAATGCCACGCTGACACTGCCGTTCTCATCAGTGTGAAACTTTCCGCAGGAGGAAAGATAGATCGCGGCCATGAAAAGCGCGGTCACAATAAATATGTTTTCTTTGATTGTCATCTTCTTATCTGTAAAGTTACTCTGCCACGCCTGTCCGACGACCCTGTTTCCCGGCACCGAATCTGACACCGAACCTGACACCGTTCTCCCATAGCATGTCAAGGCTGTGCTGATGCTCCGGCATCCCGTCAAGCCTCTTGCCGGCAAGGCATGTCAGCCCGGAATACACAGAGACTTCCAGATTCCTCTGGAAAGACCTTCTGATCAGGACACGTCCGCCGCCGCCGAAATTCCAGCAATGGTCTTTCTTCGCCACAGTCTCACCCGTGGCGATCACACTGATGTCAGCCTTGGAAGACATTGCGGAAAAAGCCGGGGACAACTCCACAGCCCAAGGGCTGTCCTTTGTTCCGTTGAAAAAACCAAGAACATTCACATTCACTCTGGCATCCATGCGGACAAAAGAGACAGAGCTCTTGAGTTCCGAATAATTCCATCCGGCAATATCGACAACCGGCGCCTCGTAGCGTATGCCGTCAAAGCCAAGCCAATATCCTCGCTCCACGCAGCATTCTCTGGCGGAAAGACCGGTCTGGCCCGCGGACACCGTGACCTCTGTAGAGACCACAGCTCCGAATCTCCGCCCTGCATAAGCGCCCAATCCCCACCCGGCCCTGGTCTTGTCGGAGCCGAAGGAAGAGAACGTGCCAAAACCAAACGGGACTTCGCCGCTGATTCCGGCGAACCAACCTTGCCGGAGATCCTGTGCGGGAACCGAGAAAAGAGAAATAGCCAGCAAAGCGCAGCTGCAGACGAGGAAGCGTTTCATCAAATATTACAAGTTTTTAAGAGATTGATTCACTGCCGATGAAGCACACCATCAGTGAAATATTCAAATTATACAAAGGTAAGGTCAATTCCCTCTTAAAGCAAGTGTTTTGGTCGACCTTTTGTTCCCCTGACGCGAAGTCCGCCGAAAAATCGCGTTCCTTTAACGAGAGGCATGTTTCTTTAACGAGAACACCACTGAAACAAGTCATTGAATATATGCACATTTCCGACACAGACTCCATTTCATTCCACAGGTAATGCCGCCAACCGGGGAAAACCGCCTGTCCCCACCCGCATTTCCAAAGACTCATGCGCCACGTCAAGGCGTGTCAGTTGCTTTACAGCTTTGCCAATACGTACTTCTTCGGAGGCTTACCTTATGCTTTTCAAAGCACGGACACGGAGATGTGCTTCTGACAGCCTCCAGAGGCAGATTGTTGTGGCTGCCCCCCCTTGTTAGGGAATAGGGTCAGGCACACGAATCAGCCTCTCAACCCACCTCAAGGCATCCACCCGTGCCTGTGGGTTGCAAACAGCCGGCCTCAATAGGCTCTGCGACCGGTGAACAAGAATATGACTTTGATTTTTCGGCAAAGTTATATCACACTAGCATCAACTAACAGTCATGCCTTGTCGGATGCTAACACTGACATCCCACTCGTGCCAGTTGCATTGCATCTTTGTCAATTTGCATTTCTTCGGAGACTTACGTTCATGCCGAGCATACTACCACAAAAAAAAGGCGGCTGCTTGTGCGCGCAGTCGCCTTTTTTTGATATTGCCTCGTATGATTATTTCTTCTTACCCTCTAACACAAGGTCATCAACACGAGCATTCTGAGCATTCGGATTTGTTATTGTGATCGTGAATGATTTTACTCCAGAAGGTACGGCAAGGGTGAACTCCTTGCCTTTGACAGTAGCGGTTGCGGTCACACCATCAGAACATGTGACTGTGAGGTAATCCTTATTACATTTATAAGAGAATTTCAAATCACCCGTCTTTCCCTTCAAATCAGATATCTTAATGGCAAGAGAACCCTTGTTCTTGCCTACTAAGATTTCCGGGGTGACACCACCAGCCAAAGCTTCCGCATAAATTTTAGTACCGTTTCCAGTACAAGTGTAAGGATCTTTAGGCACATCATTAGCCTTGTAAGAACTCCAATCCTCAGACCAGATTGTCTCATACTCTGGCTCCGGTTCAGAGCTGCCAGCCACATGGCTAACATAATAACCACTTACCATCTGAGCTGCTTTTTTGTACTCGCCCCTCTTGCCTATGACCGTAAGGATGTCACCGACCTTCAAGCCGATCTTCTCGATAGCAAGGCCACCTTCCGCAGGTTTCATACGGAATATATACAAAGAATTGCCCTCGTCATCAGAGATTGTCAAAGTGGCATTCTTGTAAGGAGCGCTGATTTCTTTGATGTTGGTGATTTTACCAATAACAATATAGTCAACATCAGAAACTTCATGCTCAAGGAACTCTTTGATTGTCGCTGGTGTGTAGTGGATATGAGACTCGTAGACACCATTGATCATGCGGGCGGAACCGTTATTATCACCTCGCTGACCAATGACGGTGAGTTTGTCGCCCACACCTATGTTCAAATCTGTGATTTTCTTACCCTCGGATGGTTTCATTCTGTAAACAAAGACAGAATTACCAAGAGGATCAGAAAGAGTGACGCCAGCATTGCCATACTTCTCATCAACCGAGATATTTGTGACAGTTCCTGTAAGGCGGTACTGTGCTGGGCTGACGGCAGCAGCAAGGAATTCACTTACCGATACAGTAAGGATAGATCCTTTCTGATCAAGTGTGGTCTGAGCAGTATAGGTCTTAGTACCAGAAACAGTGTTGAATGTGAGGTCCGCGGTGCGGTCGCCGAGAGCGTTGGCGGAAACATTGAAAGTTACAACGCCACTATTGCCCGAAGTCTCAACAGAAGTAACAGAAAGCCAAGATTGCGCATCGGCAGGAACGTTCACTGAAAGGCTGGTGCCTTTGCAGGTCAGATAAGCCTTAACAACACCACCTTCAAGCGCCAAAGGCTCCGTATAACGGACAAATTCTTCCGCATTTGAACCCTTTACAGTTACAGAATCAACCTTAATGAGTGACTTCTCTATGCTTATGACACTCACATCCACGAGTTCTACGGTTTCATTGTAAGTCGTCCTCGGACCTTCAACGGTAACGACATCACCTATCTCAATGCCGAGGCTAAGAAAGTTCTTTGCATTGCCACCGGCATCAAGTGTTCCATAGACATAAGCCTCACCTGTACCATCATCAATGTACATGTTGCCATAGGTGGTGTTAACGATTTTCGTGACTGTTCCCTTAATACGATAAGACTTGCCATCCTCTCCTTCCTCATTGAACTTTTTACAGGAAATGATAGGGAGCTCTACTTTCTCTGTCATTTGAATGACATTAATCACCTGAGACTCCTCACGGCAATTGATGTAAAGTTCTGCCGTAAGCGTCGAGGTTGCGGCTCCGGCCTTAAAGGTAACTTCCGTCTCTCCATCCAAGCCGGAATCAGGTGTGACCTCCAACCATTCCGGGATATCACCAAAAGACCAAGCGTACCTGGCACGGACAGTAATCGTCTGGGTACCACCTTCGGCAGGAAGGGCGATGTAAGATGATGACACCCTTAATCCATCAAGATGGGTTTCAATGTCATCTTCGCAGCCCACAGCGAAAGTCAAAGCGGCGACAAGGGCGGTGAAAATATACTTGAGTTTCATAGATTCTTAACATTAAATTAGTTGAACATGTATTTGATTCCGATGGACGCTGACCAGCACTGGCCAATATCGTGGTAAGGGACAAAAGTCTCTACACTGCCATTATAAGCCTTGGATGTAGAGAATGTGGCATAGCCATCGGCATCCACACCTTCATACTTGAGAATTTTCCCCTCATTCAAAGCCGAATTCATATACTTTGACACGCCCCATTTAGAGTTGAATAGATTGAGGATATTCTTGACATCAAGGCTAAGTTGAAGGACATTGGTCGTCTTTCCGATATTGACCTTGAAATCATGCTTATAACTGAAGTCCACCTTATGAACCCAAGGGGAATAAACACTGTAGGCCTCGGCGTATTTTCCCTGACGCTTGCTCAAATACTTATCCTTGTGAACATAATCCATGAAGCGGTCACGGTCGTCCTCAGACAAGAAACGGAATTCGTTCTTTGCGACTTCATCATCGGTAGGGACGTAGATGGCATCAACCTTAAAGCCATCCCCATTCATATCATTAGAGGTTGTATATGCATAATTGTAACCGCCCCTCCAAGCCTCGTATATGAAACTGAAGTGATTGCCAGACTTGTCGTTGTGCGTTACAGAAGCGACAACACGATCAGGAGTCACATACTGTGAGTTATGAAGTCCAGGATCATTAGGTCCATTGACCGTAGCCATATAGTTAAGCACGGAAGACGCGTTGGAGCCAGGCATACCAGTCAGTTCCTTAGAAGCCGTGTGAGTATAAGCTGCCATGAGGCTGAGACCCTCTACAGGAGTCATGTTGACAGTAATGTTGGCTGAATAACCATAACCCTTGCTGGTGTTTTCAAGAACATAAGAATTAGGTATTGGTGTTGTCTTGCCATCCTTCACATAAGTATACCTATAGTTCTGATAAATAGGACGGTTATCAGCACCATTGAATCTTGGGAATCCATCCGTGCTCTTTACACTCCAGTCCCTTAGGCAGACCCCATTGATTGTCTTGTTGAAGATGCCTTCAGCCGTAACGGTGAAAGGGAATGAGGTCGGGAATTGATAATCAACGGCAAGGGATGTTTTCCAAACCTGAGGCATCTTGAATTTAGGATCAACCGCTGCAATCTCCGATGGAACTGTGCCATCTTCCGGCTTGATGGTGCTTGGATAGCCCATAGAGACCAATTTGTCAAGCAATTCCTTACGATTGAGAATCTTACCCGCGAACTGCGACATATCAGTCTTAGTGCTGCCCTGTGCACCATCAACACTAAGTTTAGCCTGATACTGTACCATTCCTGAGTTTGTTGGCATATTTGTGAAGAACACAAGCGGAAGACGGCCAGAGAACAGACCTGTACCACCACGAACCTTAAGGCTCTTATTACCTAAAACATCCCACGTAAAACCGATACGAGGTGAAAAGGTCAGAGCGGCCGAAGGCCATTTGCCCGTGTCAATATGCTTTCCGTTGTAGTCAAGATCGTAAATTGCCTGATTGGTTATAAGATCCTGATTGTCAAAGAAGAGCCCATCGAGACGCAAACCATAAGTAAGTTTGAAATTGTCAGTCACAGACCAGTCATCCTGAGCATAAGCGCCAAACTTATTAAACCGCACACGCGCTGCCGGATTTGCCTCACCATCGTAACCATAGGTCAAACAAACAATTTGAGGAGCACGCTCGTTCAAGAAATCATCCAAACTAGCATAACGATAGTAACCAGTTCCGTTTCTCATGTAAGAGTTATCGGCCATCTGATACTCATAACTAAGGCCGAACACAGCCTTATGATTACCGTTGTAGTAGGTAAGGTCATCCTTAGCGGTGATCACATTATTGTGGACACCATTGTTCCATGTGAAGAGTTCGTAGCCAAGAGCCATATAGTTATCATCACCCTCCGCCAGATCTTCACCATTTGGAGCTTTCTGGCCACCATCAAGGATATCGATGAACGGGAAGTCCGAAGAAGTTGATCCTCGACCATCATCAAGCTTTGAATATGTGGCGAGGAATTGGTTGGATAGTTTGTCGCTCAAACGGCTGTTGAGATCAACAGACCAAGAGTTCACCAAATTGTCTGAAGAATACATTGAATTGGCAAAAGACATAGAATATTCCGACATTCTATCATTAGCACCTCTGACACCGCCATCCATAGAAGTTCTGTTAGGAGCCTGCCACCCCCTGTTCAAAGTATGATTATAGCGCAATGCGAGATGATGCATATCATTGATGTTCCAATCAATGCGGGCAAGGATCTTTCTGTTGCTCTCATCAGCAGGGAAATTAGTATAGGATCCAGTGTCATAACCATATCTTTCCTTTACAAAATCAGACACTTTCTGAAGATCGTCCAATTTAGTGCGTGAAATATAAGAATCGGCATCACCTTTCCCATCCTCAGATCCTCTCCAACGGTTAACCACAGTAGGGGTCTTGGAATATTCATAGTTCACGAAAAAGAACAACTTATTCTTTATGATAGGACCGCCCAAAGTCATACCGTAAATCGTGTTACGGTCTTTATCTCTCGCTCCCGCGACAGTCTCTCCGTCAATGGTGTCACCACGCATATTCTCGTTCTTATGATAAATGTATGCGGACCCCTTGAATGTGTTGGTACCAGACTTGGTGATGGCGTTCACTCCACCTCCGATGAAGTTGGTCTGACGCACGTCATAAGGAGAGATAACAACCTGCATCTCTTCTATGGCATCAATTGATATAGGAGAACCGCCACCTGGAAGACCAGAATTCAGACCGAAGTTGTTGTTGAAGTTCGCTCCGTCAACGGTGAAGTTGGCGGTACGGCCATCAGTTCCCACGAAACTCATCCCGTTTCCTCCGTAAGGGGAAAGTCTGGTCACGTCGGTGATGCTTCTGCTGACGGTCGGGAGAGCGGTGATCTGGGCGTTGTTGATGTTGGTCGCGGCACCGGTCTTCTCCACTGAGAACTTTGAGTTCGCGGAGGAAACAACAACTGCTTCGGAAAGCATCTGGCTGTCATCCTTCAGCGAAGCGTTAAGGCTGTAGGACTCGGCGAGCTGGAGGGTGACATCAGTGAATGTCACGGTCTGGTAGCCAAGGCAGCTTACCTCAACCTTGTAAGGGCCACCTGAACGCATACCGTTGATCGCATAACGGCCTTCAGCGTTGACAACAGCGTAGTACTGTGTACCCGATGGGGTGTGAACCGCAACCACTGCGGCGCCAGGAACCGGGGCACCATTGGCGTCTGTAACCTTACCGTTCAGTGAAGACGTGGTCACCTGCGCGAAAGCCGTGATTCCGACAAGGACTGCAACCAATGCGGCAAATCCTTTTTTGAGTAATTGAACCATAGATTTGTTAATAATAAAGTATTGAATTAAATGTTTTTCGCACCAACCATTCAACTTGCGAAATTAACACTTTTTCTCCGGTTCAGAAAATATATTTTAGTTACATTACAATTACAGTTGAAGATTGTAATGGTTTACATGGTAAAAGGATGACCGGCATTCGTTCCGGAAGGTCTCCCGGCCGATGAATATTCAACCGTGGATATTCAACAGCCAAGAAACTTTTGGATATTCAAAAAAAGTAGTACCTTTGCACTTGG
>ERZ808242.1846-NODE-1846-length-10594-cov-3.010343_pt1 | contig 10594 bp, 10 predicted proteins | sample MGYA00521244_ERZ808242 | MGnify/ENA primary metagenome ERZ808242 (study PRJEB31516, sample SAMN03275573) | gut metagenome | biome: mammalia-associated habitat; material: feces | host: Papio cynocephalus | place: Kenya | collected 2012-07-27 ... | reverse complement strand
CTGTCCTCATAGGCGAGCCTTGCGTGATATTGAATATCGGCAAGAACGGCGTTATATAAATCCTCGTAATAGATACGGTGGTCGGTGCATTTCTTTGTATCTCTGGCATAAGTGGTGCATACAAAAATGCGGTGTTTATCTCTGCCCCAATACCTCTGGCTCATTGCCTTTCCGCTAGTGCCGCACTTAATCAGCCCAGAAAAGATAGATACATTTCCGTTTGTGTCCTCACGCTTTCTGCTCAGTATTTTTGCGTTTGCGCCATCAAAAACCTCCTGCGACACAAGCGGCTCGTGGGTATTGTCCACCCGTATTTGGTCTGCATCGGGTACTTTCTTGAATGTGCCGACCTTGAAAACGCTTTCCGTCTTGCACATAATCGTATGACCGAGATAAACAGGATTTTTGATAATGCCCTGTATGACCGTATGCGACCAATCATACTTGTTCTCTGGATTTTCAAAACGCTTTGAATAGTCCTTTTCTCCACGGGAATACTGCCACCACGAGGGCGAGGGTATCTGTTCTTTCTGAAACAGCTTTGCGATTTTGTGTGCGCCGAAGCCTGCGTTGCTCAGCTCAAATATCCGTTTCACAATCCACGCTGTTTCTGTATCTACAATCAGCCTGTTGTGGTTGTCGGGTGCTTTACGGTATCCGAGCGGCGCATAAGAGCAGCGGTAAAGCCCTGCCTTTGCCCTTGCACGGATAGAGGAACGGATCTTACGGGAATTGTCCCTCGAATAAAATTCGTTCATCACATTTTTCAGCGCCGCTATATCATTATTCTTATTAGCGGTGTCTACACAGTCGTTGACGGCGATATAGCGAACATTTTTCATTGGGAAATAAATCTCCGTGAAATGCCCGACCTTTAAGTGGTCACGCCCCAAGCGGGATAAATCCTTTGTAATGACCACATCAATCTTTCCCGCTTCAATGTCATCGAGCATACGGTTAAAATCGGGTCTGTCAAAATTCAGTCCGCTGAACCCGTCATCAACATAAGTCCCGACCACCATAAAGCCGTGTTCTTTTGCGTACTGAGTTAGCATTGCCTTTTGCGTTTTTATGCTCTCACTATCGCCTTGCAGCATATCGTCTTTTGACAGGCGGCAGTAGAGGGCTGTCCTTAAAATGCTCATCAGCTTGCCTCCTTTGCTTCTGTTATGCTTAAATTGTATTCTGTATCTTTCACAGTTTCAAAGGTGCAAAGAGAAGTTTTTGCTTTCCTTACCTTATTTACAAGCAGGGAAATGAACATTTCCCGCATATCTTTATTGCCCGAATAAACCGCCTGCACATAGATTTTCGGGCGTATAGGTGTTCTTCCCATAGGCTCTAATTCCTCCTTTCCAATGGAAAAGGAGCGTCCGAAAACGCTCCCAATCCGTTTATTTTTATCTGCTTTTTAGTGCTGCCTGTAATGCAATAAGGAGATTCCTTGCTTCCGTTTCCGTCAGCGTAATGCCTTTGCCGCATTTTTCTCTTTCGGGTGACCAGCTCCGTATATCGTATTTCGGCTCTGCACCGTTCCACGATACAAGGTTGATTTCTTTTGTGTAGCCACTTTCGCTTCGGGAGAGTACGGCAAGCTCTTTTACAATTTCGCTCTGTATTTCTTTCATTTCAACATCTGTCCTTTCTGAATTACCAACCGAAAAATGAAAATTATCGGCTGTCACGGTTTCGTCTTTTCTGCAATTCACGCTCCAAAAGACGGATAATAAAGTCCTCCATCTGCTTCGGAGTTGTGTTTTTCGGAAAATATCTGCGTATCCTGTCTGCACTGAATTTAATGGTTTCTTTCTGATTGCCCTTTTCTTCGGTCATAATTGAAAAGATAGTGTCCATATCGAGCTGCCCCGACTGGCTTAATCTTTTCATACGCTGAGCCTGTGAAAGAGAGGGCGTTGCTTCTTCGCTTTCCATCGTGATAAGCAGGTTCTCCTGTTCTTCTTTCCGCAAAAAGGATAATTCCACGGCAGGTGTAAGCGAGATTTTTTCCTCGTCCACCATCTGCAAAATAGGCGGTATCAGCTCGGTCAAACGGATAAACCGCTGCACGGTCGTTTTGCCGACGCCAAAGCCCTGTGCCACAATATCGTCCGTCCGCAACCTCGTCCCAACTTGGGACGAAGTTAAATCGGTGCGGAAGCCCTGCCTTTTCATTGCTTCCAATTTCATCTTATAGGCAAAAGCACGCTCCGAGGGCAGGATATTTTCCCTCTGGATATTGCTGTCCACAAGGGTAATAATCGCCCTATCACGGTCTAAGGGCAAAACAAAAGCAGGGACGGTTTCTATCCCTGCAAGCTGTGAAGCACGCACACGCCTTTGTCCCGCTATGACCTCATAACCGTTTCCGTCCTCTTTGGGACGGGTAATAATCGGCGTTACCATTCCAAACTCCTTAATGCTTTCCGCAAGCTCCGTCAGCGTTTCGTCTGCCGCCATACGGAACGGATTGTCTGGAAACGGGTGTAAATCCGCTATCTTTAATACGGTAAATTCCTGTTCTTTCATCGTAAAGCCTTACCTTTCTCTTGATTTGTTTCTGTTGCTTTTCTGTATTTCCTCCAACACTTCGGGCGGTATTTTCTTCAAAATCCGTTCCATCTGTGCGTTGGTACGCTGAAGCTCAAATATCTTTTTGTTGGCTTCCCGCACCTTTTCCTCTTGTGCATATTTTCCGTCACGCATACGCTCTGCGTAGTCTGCTTCCTGCCCGATTTTTTCTTTCAGACTGTCGATATAGGCGCTCTGTTTGCCGATTTCTCTTGAAAATTTCTCGGCTTCGGGCAGCCAAGCCGCAAGCATTTCCAGAGCCTTATCACGCTTTTTGCCTGCGTTAAAGGCGTTAATATCCGACAGAGCAGACACGATTTCATCGTACTGCTTATCCAATCTGCCGCCGAGCTTAAAGAGCCAAGTGGGGATATGCTTCCGCTTTGTAATCATTGAGGACTGCCCCCGTTCAAGCTCATTCCAACGAGAGGACATACGCTCGTGATAGGCGCTCTGCCATTCGGACAGGGTTTTCTGGTTGCCTAAAAAGGCTTTGGCGGACAGCTTACCATTTGGTGTAATCGGGCAGAAGCAAAGGTGCATATGCGGTGTTTTCTCGTCCATATGCACCACGGCGGAGAGGATATTTTTCTTTCCGACACGCTCCGAAACAAAGTCAAGAGCCATCATAAAATACTCTTTCTGCTGTTCGGGTGGTAAACTGTTCATAAATTCGGGCGAAGCGGTAATAAGGGTTTCCACCATCATCACGCTGTCACGCCGCACCTTGCAGCCCGCCTCGGCTACCATACGGTTGATTTCTTTCTTGTAGGTGAAGCGTGGCGGTGCGACAAGGTGGTAATTGTTCTTTGAGCGCTCCGTATCAATATCTGGATTGCTCTTGTAGGCTTCTTTTTTTCGTTCATTATGGCGTTCACAGGAAGCGACAGAGCCGCCTTTCCGCTTCTGAAAACGCAGGATTGCATAGGGCATAATTTTCACATTCCTCCTATCATTTTAACTGTGTGGATAGCGTAGGCTTTGCCCTGCGTGTGACAGCAGTGACAGGTGTGACGGTTACTTTGGGATACCCCCATCCGCTGTCACCCTTCGGGAGAACACCCTGTAAATGCAAAAAAGCAGGGGTGAGATTTACTCGCCTTTCTTCGGCTCGTAAATCCACCCCTGCGGTCAAAAAATCTCCGATTTTTATGACAGCATTTACAGGGTGTAACACACTACACCTTGCAAGCAAGGAGCGTGTGCCAGACTTTCCCTCTGGACTCCCTCAGAGCAAGGCGTCCGCCTTGCTTTATCCTCCGCTTGTCGCTTCGGATAAAAGAACGGTGTCGGCGTTGTCATTAAGGGAAGGTATCTCAATATCGCTGTCACACCTGTCAACGCCGTCAACACCGTTCCTTGTGAGAACGATCTGTCTGCCGCTTCTCCTGCGGCAGTAGGCATAGCCGATACCGTTCTCGCTTAAAAATGCGGTGCGGTATTCATTGAGCCATTTAGTGATAACGGTTGGTGCGGTTTCGTTTTCTCCCATAGCGGTCAGAAGCTCCGTTGCCGTTCCCGTCCACCTTTCCTTGTCTGCCATAAAGGACACGAGCCGAAAAAGAACAGACGGTACGGCTTCCTTTGCAAGCTCCGCCTGTTCCTTTCGTTCTATAAGCTCCCAACTGCACTCACGAAAGCGCAGGGTCATTTCCTGATAGGGCATATCCCTGCCGACACAATAGAGCTTTGCCGTATCGGAAGCCCTTGCGTCCTTTTCCAGAACAAAGGTCGCATCCGCACTTCCCGTCAGTCCCGTTGTGCCAGATACCTTATTGAACACATCACTGTCATTCTGCTTGCGGATATGGTGTACCACCACAACCGCCAGAGAGTGCCTGTCGGCAAAATCTTTTACAAGGGAAATGTCCCCGTAATCATTTGCATAGGCGTTTTCCTTAGAAGCAGTGCGTATCTTTTGCAGGGTATCAATGACAATGAGCCTGCTGTCTGGATACTCTTTCAGATATTCCTCAAGCTGAACGAGCAGACCATCCGACAGCTTGCAGCTTGCCACCGCAAAATGCAGGCGTTTGTCCGCCTCATTCGTCAGACGAAACAGCCTGTCCTGTATACGGAAAAAGGTATCTTCAAGGCAGAGATACAAAACATCTCCCGACCTTGTGTGCATATCCCACAGGGGAAGTCCCTGCGATACGCACAGGCAGAGCTTCAGCATAAGCCAGCTCTTGCCGATTTTCTGAGAGCCGCAGAACAGGGTAAGCCCTGTCGGGATAAGACCGTCCACCACAAAGCTCGGCTTATCAAGCGGCTCATAGAGGAGCGTTTCGGCATCCACAATACTTAACTTTTGCATCGGTATCCTCCTTTCGGCGTTTTCGTTTCGATTTCAGATAATACATAGGCGTTACCTCCTTATTTTATTTACCTGCTGAAAGAGCAACAGGTATGTAAACACAGCCACTCCATACAGTTCCACGCTTTTTCAAAGCGGCGTTTTCTCTGTCGGTGCTATGCACGAATTAAGCAGTGGGCAGGCTCATATCTTGGCTCTGCTGTCCGCTGCGGCAGGTATCCCTCTGGCGGCTGTTATTCGGTTTTCAAGGAGCAAAAATATCCCGTTCTGCGGGCATAAAAAAGGGCAAGAAGTTTTTACCTCTTACCCAATAGCCCGTAGGAAAATATGATTTTCCCCTTGTGTTCTGATTTTTTGAAAAAATATAAGCACCTGTTATTCAACCTCTCTTTCGGTCGGTAACAAGTGCTTGCTGTTCGATATTAAATTTGCAACGCTTATCTGCTCGTGTTCTCTAAAAAATCTTTACATCTGCAAAGCTGCCGCAGGTACGCATTACGCCTACGACAAAAAAGAGAACGAGCAACGCAAGCCCGATTGCCTGCACCGCACCGTGGATATTTACGATAACATTCCATATTGTGCCGCCCTTAAAGCTCTCTGGGGATTGGGTAATGAGCTGCCATATCTCTGATAGCTTCTCGTTCCAAGTTTCAAGAGCGTTCTCCAAGTTCTGCACAATCCAATTATCAGACATTCGACCACCTCCTTATTGATTTGGATAACGGGGGGCAATTCCGCAAAGCGGATCTGCCCCCGTTACCGTCAGTCTTGTGTCATTCTGTTGTTCTCTCAGCCTGTGATAAGGGTCAAGATTTCTTTCGCAAAGGTAATGACCACACCGCCTGCAAGGGTCAGAAAACCGTTTGCTCTCTGGGACGGGTCGTGAGATTTGAGGGACAGACCAATCTGCACAATACCGAAGCCGAGCATAATCATACCGACAGCTCTCACCAGACCGAAAATAAAGTCTGAGAGGTTATTGACTACGGCAATAGGGTCATTCGCCGCAAAAGCGGTCACGGATGTTCCCACAACAAGGGTCAACGCCATTACTGCCGTGCAGTAAAAGCGGAAGCCCTTTCTGACCTTGCCAGACATCGGCAGCTTTTCGGTTTTCTTGCCCTCATTCTTCTTAAAAAGTTTCATAGATAAATCCTCCTTTTAGATGTTGAATATTTCGTCCAAGTCCTCATCGGACAGAAGCTCATAGGAAGTGCTGACAGCGTTTATGCTTACGGCGCTTTGAGGAATATAGCTGTCAAACACAAGGGTTGCAACTGCCTGCGTCGGCTCTCCGTGAATATACGGCGGCTTTCCTCCGTCAGCAGTCAGCTTCACATTCGGGTGCTTCATAATGTCATACTTGAAGTCCATTACGGGGCGTTCTCCCCGAATAAAAAGAAGTGCGTAGCGGTTATCAAGCATACGCACTTCGTCTGGGGTCATAAGCTCACGCCCCGATATTTGATAGTTGGTCGAATAGTTGCCGCTTCGCCCAGAGCTTTTTCCGTAGGTGTTGGTATCAATGGTTTCCTTACCGAGCAGCTCCGACACATATTTGTGGGTACTTTGCTCATTGCCGCCGAGGTAAAGAAATTCATCGCAGTTGCCTACAATGCTTTCCCATTGCTTCTCAAAAAGGGCTTTGAGCTGCGCCAGATTTTGCAGGATAATGGACACCGATACCCCTCTGGAACGCATAACGGACAAAATCTTATCGAAGTCATCGGGCAGCGAAACATTCGCAAATTCGTCCATTATAAAGTGGCAATGCACGGGCAGGCTGCCGCCGTATTTATGGTCTGCCAGATAAAAGAGCTGTTGAAAGAGCTGCGTATAAAGGATACTGACAAGGAAATTAAAGCTCGTATCATTGTCGGGTATCAGAGCGAACAAAGCGACTTTCTTTTCTCCCAGACTCGGCAGGTCAAGCTCATCGGTGGCGGTAAGCCCTGCAAGGCTCTCCAGATTGAATTTTTCAAGTCTTGCGGCAAGCGTGATTTGAATACTCTTTAAGGTCTTAGCAGAGCCAGAGTGATAATCTCTGTAATACTTGAGGGCGATATGCTCTGGGTTTACCATTTCCAGACGGTCAAACAGTTCGTCCAGAGGGCTTACATAGCTGTCGTCGTCCTCACGGACTTCGCCTGCACGAAGCAGCTCCATAACCATAGGGAAATTCTGCTCATCGGGCGGAGCTTCGTATTTGAGATAAAACACCAATGCAAGAAGCAGCATACTTGCTGCCGTATCCCAGAACGGGTCTTGCGACTGTGAGCCTTTGGGCGTAGTTGCCTTAAACAGATTCGTTACCAAACGCTGCACATCGTTGTCGTTGCGCAGATACACAAAGGGATTGTAACAATGGCTGCGGTGCATATTGATTAGGTCAAGGACACGCACCTCATAGCCTTTGCTCTCCAACAAACCGCCGATGTCACGGACGATTTCACCCTTTGGGTCAAGCACCACAAAAGAGGTGTTGCATTGCATCGCATCAGGCTTACAGAAAAAGCGTGTTTTGCCTGCACCAGAGCCGCCGCAGACTAAGATATTGAGATTTCGGCGGTGCTTTTTCCCGTCCAGACCAATGCGGACATTCTGGGTCAGCAGCTTGTTCTCGGACGGGTCTTTATCCCGATACTTCTTGTTCAGCGCATCGGCGTTGCCCCATTTTGCAGAGCCGTGTTCCTCACGCCTGCGGTAATTCCTGCGTGTGGAGAAATAAATACCGATACCCATACCGTATGCGGCTAAAAAAATAAGGACAGTCTTTACGCTGTCCTCACATACGGTTATGGCAAAGGGACTTCCCATAGCATCGGTCAGTCCTCGGATGATTTCTACAATGCCGCCGCCCACATAAGGGGCGGTCAGCAGAGCAAGCCACACGACAGGAACGATGCCGCAGGCGGAAAGGATTAGGCTCGTCTTTTTGTCGTTATCGTTCCTCATTACACCTGCAATGCACGACCTTGAATTTCTTTGTCGGGGCGTGTGCTACCTTGCTAATCAGCTCGTCAACAGGCTCGGTGGGGCGTTCCTCCTGTAACTGCCGTGTACGCAGGGTGTTGAGCGCATTGATAACGATACCATATCGTACTTATCAAGTGCGATATGGTATCGTTCTTCTCTCATAGGCTGTACCTCCGTTTATCGTTCCTGTTCCTTGCTTTTGGCAGGCTTGTTCTTCTCCATACTCTTATACATTTCGCTCTGGATTTCGCCCAGAACATCACGCATAGAGCCAAGCTCTCCCTTGAAAGCCTGCGTATCCGTTTCCGCAAGCTCTTTCGGAAGTCTGGAGAAATTAAAACCTCTGGTATCAACGCCGTAGCGGGAGCTTACCATATACGCCACGCAGTAGGATTTGAACTCGGACGCTTCTCGGCTTTCGTTATGCTTAAAGTCAAAGACCGCCGCTGATACTTCCTTTGCCATACTCACAAAAAGCTGTTCCTCGTTAAGACCCGTGCGAATAAAAATGCTCTGCTGTTCGCTGTCGTAGTAGGCAGGCATTTCAAGGTCTGCAACAGGTACAAAAGGCACAGGGCTTGCGTCAATGAGTGCCGACACAAGCTCACGCATAGGGTTCTTTTCCTGTGCTTCCTGTCTGTCCTTTGCAGAGGTTTCGGAAATGTCATAGACCTCTTTTGCGTTGTAGCCGACCGCCTTAGAGCCGTCCTCACGGGTGTATTCCTTGCTCGGCTCAAGGATAACGACTTTCTGTGCGTCCTTATTCACATAGACACGGCTCTGCTTCCAAGCGGCTTTTTCTTTAAGCTGCGTTGCTTCTGGCATCTGCGCCGATACCAGAATGGCATTGTTTACGGAATAGCGGTCAAACCGTCCCTGCACATCAAGATACTGACGGAAGCTGTCGCCGCTACTCATCATTTCAGAGCAGGTGTTGTCAATCAGCTCATAGGCTTCTTTGCGCTGTGCCTGCTTCTGGGCAGCCCATTGCTCTTTGTCAAACGGCTTGCTGCCGCCGCTGAATACATCATAGATACTCATACTTGTTTACCTCGCTTCTTTGGATTTTTTGTGTTTCTTTTTTCTCTGGGGCTGTTTGTGTTCGGTCTTGCCGTTGGCACTCTTAGTCCTGTCGGAAGCTCCGCTTTTGTCCAGGGCGGAAGTGCCTTTGTCCGCTTCCTGCTCTTTGCGGCTCTCTTTGATTTTCCGCAGTTCCTCTTTGACAGAAGGTTTTTCCTTAGTCATAGTAGCCCCCTCTGCGGATTTGCTTTGCTTCTCTGAGATAGGCTCGGACTGAGGGGATTTTTCGGTCTTTGCCACCGAGGGGTTTGGGGCGTTTTCCTCCTTGCCGACAGGCTTACCCATAAGCTCGTCAAGCAGCTTGTCCTTTTCTGCTTTTTCGGGTGTTGTGATTTCTGGCTCTGGCTGTCCGTTCTTTTCGTCTTTGGATTTCTCCGCTTCGGTCACAATAGAAGCGGTATCCACCGACGCAAGGTGGAAGCGTTCCACGATACGGCTGATTTTCGATGCGTCCTCCGCACGGGCGATAACATCTACCTCTGCATTAGGGTCGTTATTCTTGCGGTCTGCAAGGACGCAATAAAGAACGCCGTACTTTTTGGCTTCCTGCGTGAATGTTTTGAGGTCGTCGTTTTTCACGGTAAAGACCTTTAGCTCTTTTCCAGAGCGCAGCATTGAGGAAAGCCGTGCCTTACCTTTGGTTTTCTTTTCTTCTTTCAGAATGGAATACAGCAAGATGGCGATGTTTTTCGCTCCTGCGCCTGTGATTTTTGCAGCGACCTCAAAGCCCTCCAAGCTCATTCGGACGATTTGTTCTGCCGCTTCGCCGCCTGTGTTCATTCTTTGTCAGCTCCTTTCTTTGCTGTTCTTGTTCATCTGCCCGTATAGCTGCGAGTTTTTCTTTAAGGGTGTCGCTACGGACGGCGATACCCTCGCAAAGTTTAACCTCCTTTCGCAGAATACTAAGGCGTTTGGAAATATCGGATAGCTCTGCCTTGAGCTGTGATTTTGTGTCCTCGTCCTTTGCGTAACGGGATTGGGAGTAAAGCTCCTTGCGCTTTTCAAGCAAAGCGGACATTTCCGTTTCCAACGAGCCTTTGTATGACAAAAGCTGCTGTGCCGTATCAATGTGATTCCGACATAGCAGCCTTGTTTCTTTTGCTATGGCTTCCATTTTCATAAGGTCGTCCTTTAGTAGATAATGAAGCCGAGCGTAATTCTGTTTTTTGTTCTTCGGCAGGATACCGAGCTTGTAGCAATAATGAAGATACAGTCCACGCAAGCCGCCGATTTTCTTAATACCCGAAAGCGACCCCTTGACCCGATAGACCTTGACCTGCTTCGGTGGGTCGGTAAATCGGTCAAACCTCACGGCATAGGAGTTTTGGCTGATACGCTCCGTTATTCTGTCGTTGGTATAATTCTCTCCGAGTTTATAGAGCCGCTTCGGTCTTTGCCAGCCCTTTCCGATAATCGTCCAATACTTGCGATTGGGGTCAAAGCTCACACGGTAGCCCATCTCCGCCATAATGCGGTCAAAGTCTTTCAGCGTGTAGGACTTTGCAATGGCTTCATCAACTGCCTGCCTTGCCACATTATCTCTTGTGGGGCGTCCTTGCTTTTCCGCTTGGTAAAGAGCATAGGGCTTTTTCTTTCCGCTTGGGTGTTCAATAACGGACAGAGCATACTCACGGCAAAGCTCATCGGAGT
>ERZ808242.1843-NODE-1843-length-10604-cov-3.382122_pt1 | contig 10604 bp, 7 predicted proteins | sample MGYA00521244_ERZ808242 | MGnify/ENA primary metagenome ERZ808242 (study PRJEB31516, sample SAMN03275573) | gut metagenome | biome: mammalia-associated habitat; material: feces | host: Papio cynocephalus | place: Kenya | collected 2012-07-27 ... | reverse complement strand
CCAACAAAACGTCACCAGCCCCTTTTGATAAAGTGGGATGCGTCGATTTTGTTTATGCCGGCATGCGGAAAAAAGGGGGCGAAACGATGGTTGGCATGCGTGATGTGGCGAAGAAGGCCGGAGTGTCGTTGAGCACCGTCTCATTGGTGGTCAACAAGACGGGATACGTGTCCGACGACATGCGCTCGCGGGTGGAGACGGCCATGAAGGAACTCAACTACGTGCCCAACGAGCTGGCGCGAAATTTGTACAAGAATCGCACGAATCTGGTCGGCGTGATCGTGCCGACCATCCGCCACCCGTTCTTCTCCACCCTTACCGCGCATCTGCAGCACGAGCTCGCCGCACACGGGCTACGCACCATGCTGTGCTCCACGGCCGATGCGGAGAACGGCGAAGCCGAATACGTCGACATGCTGCGTCGCCGCATGATGGACGGCATCATCGTCTGCTCGCACACCACGCATCCGAACGACTACTGGACGTCCATCGACAGGCCGGTCGTCGCGTTCGACCGCGTGCTGGGGGATGGCATCGCGTCGATCGGCTCCGACCATGAACAGGGCGGGCGTCTGATGGCGCACATGCTGATCAACACCGGTACCCGCCATGTGGTGATGGTCGGCGGACCGCGTGAGCAGTTCTTCGATTTGGCGTCGAAAAGTGGTGGCGATCCGGACGATTTCGACCTGCATAAGACGACGTTTCCCACGATCCGCTACTACCTCACGTTGGAGCAGGAGCTCAAGGCGGCCGGCGTGCGGTACGAGTACGTCGAAGCCGGCAACGTGCAGGATTTCCAAGGGTACAAGGGTGCGGTGAACGATGTGCTCAACCGTATGCAGACTGACGGCATCGACGCCGTGGTCAGCTCCGACATCGGCGCCGCGCTGTGTGTGAGGGAGGCGTTGCGCCGGAACATTTCGATTCCGCATGATCTGCAGGTGATCGCGTACGACGGCACGTATCTGACCGATTTGGCCGGCATAAGGATGACCGCCGTGGCGCAGGATTTCGAGAAGATCGCGCAGGTCGCGGTCGGACACATCGTCCGTGCGATCGCGCAAAGCGGAGAAGGCGGGGCGGGGGCGCAGCAGGAGGACGGACGCAAGCCGTACGAGCCGAGCGTGCTCATTCCCGTGACGCTCAAACTGGGCGACACCACCCGCTGATTATCCAGCTGGTCGGCTGGTCGTAGCTATTCATAGCCAGTCATCCGCGGAACAACCGCCGGGCGGTCCCGTATGCCTTTTTCGTGTGCTTTTTCGTGTGCCTCCGTTGTCCGATTCTCCCGAATCGGACGTTTGTGTCGAGGTTTTGAGTGCCTGAGTGTCCGTTTCTGGTGAATCGGACGTTTATGACGTGATTTGGACCGTCTGTTTGTCCGTTTCTGCAGAATCGGACACTCGGACGATGATTTTGGGCGTTTGGATGTCCGTTTCTCCCGAATCGGACGTTTGAAGTATCCGATATGCGTCCTTAGTGTCCGTTTCTGGTGAATCGGACATGCGAACGAACGCTGGAACCGGAGCGACGGGCGCTACTCGTAATCGCCGGTCGGCCCGATTGTCAACGCGTCCTCATGTGTGCGACCGGAGTGGATCGCATCGTTGATCGCAAGAACCTCGGCCGTATCCACGTTCAGCGCGCGTCCGTCGATCGCACTGATCGGAATGGCCCAACCGCCGTGCGTCATGTACAAGCTGTCCGCTTCCCGCAATTCGGCGATCGGCAGCTTGCGATACTCCGCTTTCTTGCCTTCTTCGAGCGCCCAGGCGAACAGTTCGCGTTGCGACGTGCCGTTGAGGATGCCGATGCGCGGGTCGGGCGTGACGAATGTGTCGTCGTAGCGGGCCACGATCGACGAATTCGGGCATTCCATCGTGTAGCCGTCCTCCGAATACAGAATCGCGTCGCCGACGTTGCGGCGGGCGCATTCGCGATGCACGGCGCAGTTGAACGCGTAGCTCAGCGTTTTCGCGCCGTTGAGCAGCCAAGGGGCGCGGGCGGTGATGTCCGACGGGTATCCGCGCGTCATTGAAGCCATGGTGATCGGTTCCAGCGAATGCAGCGTGCCTTTCGCGTCAAGGAAGATGTAGACGGTGGGCGTGCGGTCGGCCATCCTGCCCACGCCGGTGTCCGGATCGAGGCCGCGGGAGACGATGATGCGCAGCATCGGGCCGGGTTCCGGATCGTCGTACTGGTCGATGACCAGTTGAATCGCGCGGGTGAACGCGGGAATGTTCGGCTCCGGCATGTCCACCAGGCGTGCCGAATTTGCAAGACGCTTCAAATGATTCTCCAGCGAGACCGGGAATCCCTTCCAAACCGTCGTCGCTTCGAAAATGCCGTCGCCGCGCAGCGCGCACAAATCGAAAGCGTTGATGATGTCGCTTTCCGGGTCCGCAAAACGGATCAGATCGGCATCGGGGGCTACGGACGTGCCTCCGAACAGCGCTTTGCCATTGCCGACTGCCAGAACTATCGAATTCATCGAATTCATGGAAACCTCTCTTCCGTACCCGCGGCCGTGCGCTTGCTGCGTGTTCGTCGGCGCGTGCTTGTCGTCCAAGCTAACCGTGGTTTGTTTCCGGCCATCGCCGCCAATTTGCAATGCTGAAACATGCGCGTCACGAATCGTGCGGCCATCGTAACGTTGCGCGGCCAAGCTGGAGGAAAGCGCGGAAATGCAGGTCGTGCCGAGCGGAAGCGTCGGAACCGCGAATGTCCGATTCTGGTGAATCGGACACGTGGGACGTTCCGGAAGGCGCTTGGATGTCCGTTTCTGGTGAATCGGACATTCGAGATTCGGCAAAAAGACCGTGGACGCTCCCGGCGAAGGCCGGCATGGTGCGTGAACCAAGGGAAAGGCGGGCAAGATGGTGGATGGGGATTCCGCTACGTGCGCGATTGACGCGATTGACAGGACTGACGCAATTGACGCGACTGGTGCATCCCACGTCGCGTCCGATACGAAAGAGGAGGGGCTTGGCGCACGGTCCACTCCCGAGCAGGCGCGCGCCGCTTTCCGGACTGGGCTGGTCCGCCCGACCTGCGGCATCGCGCGGGGGTATGCGCAGGCGAATCTGATGATCCTTCCGAAGGATCAGGCGTTCGATTTCCTGCTGTTCGCGCAACGCAATCCCAAGCCATGCCCGCTGCTGGAGGTGATGGAGCCGGGCGTCGTCGCTCCTGCCACCGCGCCTGGTGCCGACATCCGCACCGACGTGCCTTTGTACCGTGTGTGGAAGCACGGCGAATTGGTGGCGGAGGTGCCGGATATCCGTGATTATTGGCGTTCCGACCTAGTCACGTTCGTGATCGGCTGCAGCTTCACGTTCGAATTCCCGCTGATGGAGGCGGGTGTGCCGGTGCGGCATATCGCGGCTGGCCGCAATGTGCCGATGTACGACACGTCGATCGCATGCCGGCCTGCCGGCGCGTTCCATTCCACGATGGTGGTATCGATGCGTGGCATCCCCTCGACGCAGGTGGCCGACGCGTGCCGGATTTCCGGCTACTATCCGTCTGTGCACGGAGCCCCCGTATGCGTTGGCGACCCGGCTGCGATCGGTATAGACGACATCATGCATCCCGACTACGGCGATACCCCCGTGTTTGAAACGGGCGATGTGCCGGTGTTCTGGGCGTGCGGAGTGACCCCTCAGGCGGCGGTGATGGCGTCGAAGCCGGAATTCGCGATCACACACGCGCCGGGGCACATGCTGATCACCAGCAAACGCGATATGGAATACATGGTGTGACGGGAAGGCATGATGGAGCCGAAACGCATGATGAGATGGGAGTTGCGATGAATGCTGCTGATGCCGATACCGTTATTGCCGATTCCGCCGTCGGAATCGATTTGAACAGTGATATGGGGGAAAGTTTCGGACGTTGGAAATTGGGCGACGATGAGGCTTTGCTCGGCGTTGTCTCCAGCGCGAATGTAGCGTGCGGCTTCCATGCAGGCGACCCGTCCGTCATGTTGCGCACGTTGCGTTGCGCGGCCTCTCGGGGAGTGGCGGTCGGCGCGCATGTGGCCTATCGCGATTTGGCCGGTTTCGGACGACGGTATGTGGATGTGGCGCCCGATGAATTGAAGGCGGACGTGATGTACCAGATCGCCGCATTGGAGGGGATGGCGCGATCGGTCGGCGCTCGCGTGCGTTATGTGAAGCCGCATGGCGCGCTGTACAACCGGATCGTGCGAGACGAATCACAGGCCATGGCTGTGGTCGAGGCGGTCCGCGATGTGGATGATTCGCTGGCGATATTGACGCAGCCGGGTGCCGTGGTGGGGCGTCTGGCTGCGCAGGCTGGGCTGAATGTGTTCCATGAGGCGTTCGCCGACCGTGCGTACAACGCGGATGGCACGTTGGTGTCGCGCCGCTTGCCGGGTGCTGTGATTGCGGATCCCGCGCTGGTCGCGGCGCGCGTGCTGCGCATGGTGCGTGAACATGAGGTGGTGGCGGTCGATGGTACCGTGGTGCGGCTTGACGCCGATTCGGTCTGCGTGCATGGCGATTCGCCTTCCGCTGTGGCGATGGCCCGCGCCGTGCGTGCCCGGTTGGAGTCGGAAGGCGTTGCCGTGCGTGCGTTCGCGGGCGTGGATGCGGACGCTCGGGTGGCTGCGGACTGTGGAGCGTCCGCGGTCCCCGCTGCCACGGGGGTCCATGGCGGACCTCGAGTGTCCGATTCTGGCGAATTGGACACTCAGAGTGGTGTTTCCGGCCTCCACGTGTCCGTTTCTGCAGAATCGGACATTCATGCTGGCATTTCTGGTGTTCATATGTCCGTTTCTGCAGAATCGGACATTCGGGATTAGGAATTAAGGCGGTGATGGCGGCATGCGATTCCTGACTTGCGGCGTGGATGGCATATTGGTGGAGCTTGCCGATCTGAACGAGACTTTGCGGGTGTTCGCCGCGTTGCGGCAAGCTGTGGAACATGCCGTGAAACATGCCGGGGGAGTGGTCGGCGAATCGGCCGCGGAAACCGCCTTCGCCGGTGTGAAGCAGCTGATTCCCGCGGCGCGCACCATTTACGTTTCGTTCGATCCGTTGCGCGTCTCACGTTCCGGAATGGTGTCCGCTATACGATCGCTGAATATCGCCGATAACGTGGATCGGTCTTCCCGAATCGTCGAGATTCCGGTGATTTACGATGGCGAGGATTTGACCGACGTCGCCGATTTGCTGGGTGTCTCCGTTGATGAGGTGGTGCGTCGGCATTGCGGCTCCGACTGGTCAGTGGCATTCGTCGGTTTCGCGCCAGGTTTCGCGTATCTGACGGGGGGAGACCCGATTTTCGACGTGCCGAGACGCAAGGTGCCACGGCTGAGCGTGCCCGCGGGGGCGGTGGGACTTGCCGGCACGTTTTCCGGAGTCTATCCGCGCGTCAGCTCCGGCGGTTGGCAATTGCTGGGCCATACCGAGGTGCGCATGTGGAGCGAGCGGGCCGACCCGCCCGCGTTGTTGCAACCCGGTGACACCGTACGGTTCACGCCTGCGCGGAATGCCGCCATCGCCGTATCTGCCGGAATCATCGCGCCCACAGTGTCCGATTCTCCAGAATCGGACACTCAAACCAGCGTCTCTGCATCCCACGTGTCCGTTTCTGGTGAATCGGACGTGCAGACGGGTCCGGATAAGCCCCACATGTCCGTTTCTCCAGAATCGGACACATATGGCATGGGGATTATGGACCAAGGGTCCCGCTCGGCGCCCCGCCCGCCGGCATCCGCACTGGCCGGCAGCTTTGAAGTCCTCCGCCCCGGTCTGCTCACCACATTTCAGGATGATGGGCGTGCCGCGGCGAACATGGGCGTGACCGGCTCGGGCGCCGCGGACCGCGAATCCTTCCATCTGGCCAACGCGTTGGTCGGCAATCCCGCGAACACCCCCGCGCTGGAAATTACCGGAGGTGGCGTCAAATTGCGCGCGCACGGCAGCCTTGTCGTGGCGGTGACGGGCGCTCCTGCGGATATTGCGATTACGGGGGTTCGCCAATCGCAGGAAAACAAAGAAGAAAACAAAGAAAAACCGGATCGGACCGCAATCGCCATGCAGGAAGCGATGCTGCTGCGCGACGGCGATACGCTGTCGATCGGACCGCCGTCGAGTGGATTGCGCGACTATTTGTCGGTGCGTGGCGGCTTCGATGTCGAGGTTTCGCTCGATTCGGCTTCGACGGACACGATGAGCGGCATCGGCCCGCGTCCGATTGCGGCGAAGCAGCGGCTTGCCGTACGATCCGCGTCCATGGCCTGCGATTGCGGTGTCGATCGACCGCGTCCATGGCCGACGGATCTGCCGCGACCTGGCAGCGTCACGGATTTGTACGTGCGATTGGGGCCGCGTGACGACTGGTTCACTGCGGACGGACTGTCCGCTTTTTTGGAACGGACATGGACGGTGACCGCGCAATCGAACCGTGTCGGCCTGCGTCTCTCAGGGGATGTTCCGTTGGAACGCGTCGACGATCGCGAACTGCCCAGCGAAGCCACGCCGCCGGGCGCGGTGGAGGTGCCAACCAGCGGACAGCCGGTGATTTTCCTGCGTGACCAGCCGGTGACCGGCGGATATCCGGTCATAGCGGTGCTCGAACCTGGGTCGCTGGATATGGCCGGTCAGCTGCCGCCTGGCGCACAGGTCCGTTTCCGCATCGTTCCCGAACGCTCCCCGCATTTTGCGTATCCCTCGTATTCCGCGCATTCCACCAAGGAGGTCCGATAATGCCATCGTCAACTTCGTTCACGTCACCCCGGCCGAAACTGCGGCGTATCCTCATCGCCAACCGTGGCGAAATCGCCATGCGCGTCATCCACGCCTGCCATGACACCGGACGGACCGCCATCGCGGCCTACGCCGATCCCGACGTGGACGCATTGTTCGTGCATGCCGCCGACGAAGCCTACGCACTGGGCGGATCCGATGCGAACAGCACGTATCTCAACATCGGAGCCATCATCGAAACCGCGCGGAAAGCGCATGCCGACGCCGTCCACCCGGGATACGGCTTCCTTGCCGAGAACGCGGATTTCGCGCAGGCGGTCATCGATGCCGGCATGACGTGGATCGGACCGAAGCCGGACACCATACGTGCGCTCGGCTCGAAGGTCGAAGCTCGGCGCATCGCCGCCGAAGTGGGCGCGCCGATGGCACCCGGCACCACGGAGCCGGTGCATGATCCCGACGAAGTCGTCGCATTCGCGCATGAGCATGGGCTGCCATTGGCCATCAAAGCCGTCTACGGGGGTGGCGGCCGCGGTTTGAAAGTGGTACATGGACTGGAGGATGTGCGTGAGGCCTTCGTTTCCGCCACGCATGAGGCCGAGCTGGCGTTCGGCAATGGCGACTGCTTCATCGAACGGTTCCTCGCCCGTCCGCGCCACGTCGAGGTGCAAGTGCTTGGCGATGGTGTCGGAGACGTTGTGGCCGTAGGCACGCGTGACTGCTCGCTGCAGCGGCGCAACCAGAAGCTCATCGAGGAGGCGCCGGCGCCGTTTCTGCCGGCCGAAACCACGCGCGCGCTTGAGGATGCGGCGGTCGCCATCTGCTCGCGCGCACATTACGAAAGCGCGGGAACCGTTGAGTTTCTGGTCGATCCGGATGGCACGATGTCGTTCATGGAGGTCAACACGCGCATCCAGGTCGAGCATCCCGTCACGGAGGAGGTGACGGGCGTCGACCTGGTGGCAGCGCAATTGGCGATCGCGGAAGGCGCGCGTCTTGCCGACATTCCCGGCTTGGAGCATGGAACCCCCGTACCGCAGGGGCATGCGATCGAGTTCCGCATCAACGCGGAGGATCCGTCCCTTGGGTTCGTGCCGTTCCCCGGCGTCATCGAGCGATTGGACGCGCCGACCGGTCCGGGCATCCGTTTCGATTCCGGCGTGGCGTCCGGCGGAACGATCCCCGGGCAGTTCGATTCGATGGTCGCCAAGCTGATCGTCACCGCTCCGTCGCGCGAGATGTGTCTGGCGCGCGCCCGGCATGCGTTGAAGGAGCTGTCGATTGTGGGTGTGCCGACGGTCCGGGTGTTCGACCAGGCTGTGCTCGACCAGCCCGCTTTCACGGCGGAGCATGGCGATTTCGGCGTCTACACCCGTTGGATCGAGGAGGAATTCCTGCCTTCCGTGGACGCGCGCACGCTGTCCGACGGAAAGTCGGGACGTCGGGCCGCCGCGGTTGAGCCGGTGGAAAGTTGGGTGGAGGTCGATGGCAGGCGCATGCGATTGGGGCTGCCTGCGTCCTTCGCCGCGCTTGCGGCGTTGGGTGCCGGATTGGCTGGCGCGGCCGGAGGAGCTAAGGGGGTGCCGGCCGCCGCATCCCACGTGTCCGATTCTCCAGAATCGGACATACAGACTCTGCTGCATACGCTCCAAATGTCCGTTTCTGCAGAATCGGACACGCGAAGTGGCGCATCCGACGGCACTCGGCCCCGCGCCGTTCAAGGCGTTCCCATCGAATCGACTATCACCGGCACTATCGTCCGGTGGCTGGTTGACGATGGCGCGCATGTCGAAGCCGACCAACCGGTAGTCGTGCTCGAAGCGATGAAGATGGAGACCGAAATCCCCGCCCCCGCCTCCGGAACGCTGCATCGTGCCGGAAAAGTCGGCGATGCCGTGCAGTACGGCGAACCGCTTGGCGATATCCGTTGAATCCGCGTAATCACAAGTAAGGGGTGCAACATGGGCATGTTTGATTGGCGATGCTATCCGAAGATCGCACGTATCGCGCGCATGGCGGGAGCCGACGTTGGCCGTGGTTCCGAAACGCTGATGACGTATTCGCGTGGCGACCTGTTCCGTGCCGCGCGTCATCTATCGGGTGGAAGGGAAGGCCGTCCGGCGCGCGCGTTGGTGGTCACGGGCTTCTACATTCCGAAAGCCGCGAAACCCGCCGCGGAAACTGATGGTCCGCTTGGTGCACTGGAAGTATGCATGGCGCTTCGGGCGATCGGCGGCGACGCATGGCTGGTCAGCGATGAATGCTGTGCGTCGGTGATTCGGCCGTCGGCGCTGGACTTTCTACCGGACGACCATGTGCTGATCGCGCCGAACGCCCGAATGTCCGATTCTGGTGAATCGGACATTCGCACGGCAGCAACTGCATCCCACGTGTCCGTTTCTCCAGAATCGGACACGTGGGATAGCCGGGACGCCATATCCGATGCGCCGAATTTCGACGCCTGGTTCAACCAAGTCATCGACCTTGTCAAATCCGAACGCATCGACACGCTCGTCTACATCGAACGCGTCGGTCCGGCGCGCGATGGCAGTCCGCACAACATGCGCGGCATCGACATCACCGAATGGACGGCGCCGCTCAGCCGGCTCACCCTGCTTGGGCTGCATACCGTCGGTGTCGGCGACGGCGGCAACGAGATCGGCATGGGCCGTGTGGAGGATTACGCCATCGAAGGCGTGGTCGACCGTGGCGGAAGCATCGCCTGCATGGTGCCGACCGACCAGTTGGTGGTGGCCGGCACGTCGAATTGGGGTGCGCACGCGATTGTCTGTGCGATGCGCGCGTTGGGTCGTGATGAGGTCGATCCGTATCTTGAGCCGGCATGGCAGAAGCGTGTGCTGGATGTGATCGTCGAGTATGGAGGGCTTGATGGCGTGCATATGACGAATGTCGCGACCGTCGATGGGCTTGATCCCGACCGCTACTTCCGGCAGGTGGGACGGCTTACGGACTGCGCCCGTAGCTAGTTCCAGCCGATTCCATGCCACTTCACGTGTCCGTTTCTGGTGAATCGGACACGCAAAGTGCGATTCGGACCGCCTGAATGTCCGTTTCTCCCGAATCGGACGTTTATGGCGTGATTTGGGTTGCTTGGATGTCCGTTTCTGCAGAATCGGACACTCGGACGATGATTTTGGGCGTTTGTTTGTCCGTTTCTGGTGAATCGGACGTTTGGGATGCCCGGAATGTGCTTTTCGTGTCCGTTTCTCCAGAATCGGACATGTGAAGTGTGGTTTTGACGGCCTGAGTGTCCGTTTCTGCAGAATCGGACATTGGGGCGATGAATGGGACGACGGATGGGGCGTCTGCCGGCCGATTGACTTTCGAACCGGTTCGACACGCGGATTGGTTTGCTTTGACGGCTTTGGCGACGGTATTATCGAACCGGTTCGACACAGCATGATTCGGCACGGCAATCGAAACGGCAGTGAGCGAACTTCCGGAATCGTCGCCAATCCGCCCGGAAACGGAGCCAAAGGAGGTCCCATGAAAAACAAGGTGCAGCTCATCACCTACGCCAACCGTCTCGGCGACGGAACCCTCAAATCCATGACCGAAATCCTGCGCACCCGCTTCGACGGCGTGTACGACGGCGTCCATATCCTGCCGTTCTTCACCCCGTTCGACGGTGCCGACGCAGGCTTCGACCCGATCGACCATACCAAGGTCGACCCGCGCCTCGGCAGCTGGGACGACGTGGCCGAACTCTCCAAGACCCACGACATCATGGTCGACGCCATCGTCAACCACATGAGCTGGCAGTCCAAGCAGTTCCAGGACGTGCTCGCCAAGGGCGAGGAATCCGAGTACTATCCGATGTTCCTCACCATGAGCTCCGTCTTCCCG
>ERZ808242.1840-NODE-1840-length-10611-cov-7.086396_pt1 | contig 10611 bp, 6 predicted proteins | sample MGYA00521244_ERZ808242 | MGnify/ENA primary metagenome ERZ808242 (study PRJEB31516, sample SAMN03275573) | gut metagenome | biome: mammalia-associated habitat; material: feces | host: Papio cynocephalus | place: Kenya | collected 2012-07-27 ... | reverse complement strand
CATCTGGCCATCGACCATGTCCAATCCTTCCTCCACGGAAAATGCGACCAGTGATTAGATTAGCTTTCGCCACGACATGCCGGATATGGTTAAATCGCGGATGGCCGCCATATATGGAAACTCCCACGCCCGCGGCCACGCCAGCAGGTGGCGCGTGGTCGACATCGTCGTGGCCGTCGTCGCCGTCGCGTCCGGCGTGATCTTCTGGGCCTGGGACTTCATCTACGCGGTCCCGACGGGCCTGTTCGAGGACCTCACGCCCGGCCTGGGCGGATTGTTCCATTTCATGTGGCTGTTCGCCGGACCGCTCGTCGGCATCATCGTCCGCAGACCCGGCGCCGCATTCTTCGGAGAGACGGTCGCCGCGGTCGTCGAGGCGCTGCTCGGCAACCCGTTCGGCGTCGCGCACGCCCTTCTGATTGGCATGGCGCAGGGCATCGGCGCGGAGATCGGGTTCGCGGCGTTCCGCTACCGGAGGTGGGACGTCGTGTCCACGACCCTGGCCGGCGCGTTGACCGGCCTGTGCAATGGCGGCTACGACTGGCTCACCAAGGCGGGATGGACCATGACGCAGGGAGCCGTGTTCACCATCTGCTGCGTCATCTCCGGAGCCGTGTTCGGCGGCGTGCTGATGTGGTTCGTGCGGAAGGCCCTGGCCGGGACCGGCGTGCTGGACCGCTTCGGATCCGGACGGAACGTCAGAACGGCATGACCGCATTCTGTGCGCGGCACAGCCACGCACAGAATCCCAATTCTTGTCTATCCATGCCACCGCAGCATCAAAAGAATGGCACCACGGCATCTGCCAAAACACGGCGAGAATCACTCAAACGATTGTCCCATCGAAATAAGCCCAATGAAACATTGGTCATGATCAGGAACGAGAACATAATCCTTCAAGCAAACGTCTTGCGATATTTCATCTTGTTTCCAAGCGTGAAGAGACATAAGGCAGATATGTCTTTCCAATACCGATAATTCCAGGTGTTTTCCAGGCTAATGGTATCCTGGAAAACACCAAGAAAGGTGGAACATGCGCAAGAGAATACCCATTATTGATTTATTTGCAGGTCCAGGTGGACTCGGCGAAGGATTCTCATCGCTAACCGATTCCACTGGGGAACGCATCTTCCAGATTCTTATGTCCGTGGAAATGGAAAGCTCGGCGCATAGAACGCTCCGGCTACGTTCCTTCTTCCGCAAGATCTACGACCTTGATGGGAGGATTCCGCAAGAGTATCTGGACTACATGGCGAATCCCACACCAACGCAACTTTCCAAGCTGAAGGACGCCTTCCCCGACCAATGGGCCGAGGCGGACCACGAAGCGGTCCAAGCCACATTGGTGGAAAAGGATGACACTTTGGTGCGTGAGGCGTTGCATAGGCTACGGAATTACACGGGTCCCAGAATCATCATCGGCGGCCCGCCCTGCCAAGCATATTCCCTTGTCGGACGTTCGCGCCGCGCCCACGACCCCACGCTCCAAAAGGACGTCAAACAGACCCTTTACAAATGCTACCTTCAATTCCTGAGGGCGATCAGGCCTGAAATCTTCGTAATGGAAAACGTCAAGGGCATCCTTTCGGCGCAGCTCCACAACGAAGGCGTGCTCGGCATGATCCGCGCCGACATCAAGGAGGCCGGCTACACCATTCACTCTCTGGTGGTCGCCAACCCGCAGAAGCCTTCGGACTATGTGGTGAAGGCGGAACGCTACGGCATCCCCCAAGCCAGGCACCGTGTGATCCTCCTTGGCGTGCGCGATGACTTCGACATCGATCCGACGCAGCTCAAGCTGCATCCAGAAGAAACCGTTCGTGACGCATTGTCCGATCTGCCGCCGCTTCGAAGCGATTTTTCCCGCCGCAGCAAAGAGGGAAACCCCTCTTGGGGAGAATACGTCCTGAAGGCCGCGCAGCTGCTGTCGAGGCAATATCCCGGTTCCGATCTGGCCGACAGACTGTCGGAGATCACCATCGGCAATCTTCCTGCCTTTACTTCCGAAGACCATATGCGGGAATCCGGGAACACGACGCTTCTCGCCGATTGGTACCGCGGCCGGCTATCCGCGGCCAACAGCAGCATACTCACCAACCACGCCGCGCGATCCCATATGGCGAAGGACCTTGATCGTTATCTGTTCTGCTCCGCTTTTGCCCAAGTGCATGGCAGACCCGCCAAACTCAAGGATTTTCCCGCATATCTGCTTCCTGAGCATAAAAACGTCACCGATTCCACCGATTTGAAATCCGTGGAGTTCTCCGACCGTTTCCGCGTCCAGCTGTACGACCATCCCTCCACGACCGTCACATCGCACATCTCCAAAGACGGCCACTACTTCATCCACCCTGATTTCAGGCAGTGCCGCAGTCTGACGGTGCGTGAGGCCGCACGCCTGCAAACCTTCCCCGACGACTATTTCTTCGAGGGGAACCGCACCTCCCAATACCAGCAGGTCGGCAATGCGGTACCCCCGCTGTTGGCGAACCAAATCGCAAAGGTCGTTGCCGCATGTTTTAACATTCCCGCGAAAAACTACTTCGACCAGCAAAACATTTGAGTGCGGTTTACCTGCACCACCTCAATGGTCAAAATAGGCAGGGATATGCATTGGATATGACCGAATCCACCCTATACTGGATAAATCAGAACGCAAGGAAGGGAACTACGGCGAAGTGGCTGACGAGATTGAGCTGAATCCTGAAGTCTCATCTTTGCTATGTAATGCACGCATCCGCAACGATGAAGAAGAATCAGTGACATTATGAATGGGGTCACATGTACACCGGATCCAAGCCTGCTTGAATCCATGAGATCAGTCGGCTACAGTCTGAACACCGCCGTGGCCGACGTCGTCGATAATTCAATCGCGGCCCAAGCGCAGCGGGTCAGCATCCGGTATTTCGATTACGGGGAAAACCCATATATAGCGATCATCGACGATGGTACAGGTATGGATGAGCATGAGGCCATAAGCGCGATGAAACTGGCTGGGACCGACCCAAGCCATGAAAGAAGGGCAAACGATCTAGGCAGATTCGGTTTGGGATTGAAGACAGCGTCTTTGTCGCAGGCCAGATCGTTGTTGCTGTGCAGCGTGAAAAACGGGCATCAGACAACGCTTCGATGGGATCTCGACCACGTCGCAGCCGTCCGGGATTGGGAATTGGAGGTCTTGGACGAGCGACAGACCATCCACGCTCTTCCCGCGAAAGTACACAATCTGATGCCTAGCATGCATGGAACGTGCGTGCTATGGAGAAATCTTGACCGTCTGGAAACGGTGGCTGGCGACTCCTTGCAGGATATGGATCAGGCAATGTCGGAGCTATCGGATTATCTAGGTCTCGTTTTCCATCGTTTCACTCATCCATACCCGAACGATCGAATCCCCAAGGTGGAACTAACTGTGAACGGCATGCCGGTACCGAAGAGGGACCCTTTCCTCACGGAAAGCATGGCCACCCAGCCGCAACGATTGCAACGCATACCGGGAACGGAGGCGACGCTGTGCGGTTATACGCTTCCCTATCCAAACAAACTGACCGACAAAGACAAGGAATTGCTGGGTCTCACGGCAGGGAAGGAACAGACACTGTCCGACACGCAGGGATTTTATGTCTACCGTGCATATCGTTTGATTACTTGGGACAGCTGGTATCGCCTGCTGCCGCGTAAACCCGGAACAAAGCTTTCCCGCGTCCGCGTTGATATTCCTAACAGCATGGATGACGAATGGACGCTGGATATCAAAAAATCACGGGCGACCCCTCCGAAAGTAATCCGTGACGCAATGAAACGATACGTTTCCAAGCTTTCCACCCCGAGTCGAAAAATCCAGAAATGGCGTGGACGCAAGACCTCTGAGGAACCGGAAGCCCGTATCTGGGACGTCATCAACGACCGGGAAGGAACGTTCCGATATGAGATAAACGAAGATAATCCATATATCAGGAGCTTCATCTCATCGCTACCCGACGAACAGCGGCAAGATTTCACCGAAATGATGAGGATACTTGCCGCCGCCTTCCCCTATGACGACATGCAGGCCAGGATATCCGTCGATCAATCGAGCGAAGAGCCTCATCTCACTGATGACGAGATTCGCGGAATGGCCAAGGACATGTGGCTGTTCTGCAGTCAGCACAGAGGCCAGTCGGCGGAAGAATTCGTGAATGCATTCAAAGACAAAGAGCCGTTCTCTCTATGCAGGAACGGAGAGGACGTCCTATCGGAGGTAACACATGACCAACGTTGAAGAATGGGAAAAACTCAAGCCACTTGTAAGGTTACTTGTAGATAGCGCTAAAGATAAAAGCGAGGAATCCATTCGAGAGACACTGGATTTTGTCGCTAAACATCATGATCTCGGAAATGATAAAGCAGGATTCGAGAAAGCGTTCAGAGAACTTCGTTCGGAACTGATTTCCAAAATTGATGGGGGCGTTCCCCTCGAAGGCACCACTCTCAAAGGTAAAAGCGATGTGTGGAAACCATGGTTTCCCGATATGCAGGCCGACGAGGAATGGGATACACCACGTTCGACCTCCTACTATCGATATCTGACTGTGGACAAGGATTCCGATTACACGACGCTTGAGTATACTGCGAACGAAGTCATGTCTTTACTATCTGACCCGCGGCGGGTAAAACCTCCAGTCCAGCGCAAAGGTCTGATTCTCGGTGACGTGCAATCGGGGAAGACCCGCACCTACATCGCCCTCATGCATAAAGCCGTGGATTGCGGATACAAACTCATCGTTGTTCTGACGAGCGACAACGAGAATCTGCGACAGCAAACTCAGAAGAGAATAGACACGGACTTCATCGGATACCACAACGGAGAGCAAGTGGGCGTCGGCAAATATCTGAGCATGGCGAAGGTTCCGAGAATATCCCCATTGACGAATGACAATGATTTCGGTAAGGATTATGCCGGCGCGTTCAAAAACGTGGCTCGTCCCACATGGAATGCAATCGCTCCCTATGTCGCCGTAGTCAAAAAGAACGCTTCGGTCCTTTCCAAATTCAACAAGTGGCTCAAGAACCCTGAATTTGATTCGGACCTGCCTGTCCTCGTTATCGATGACGAAAGCGACTATGCTTCCGTGAATTCGTCAAAGCCGGAGGACGCGCCCACGCGTATCAACAAGCTGATACGAGAGCTCACCATGATCAGTTCACGTACCTCGTACGTTGCCGTAACGGCCACTCCTTTCGCGAACATCTTTATTGATGACGAAATCGAAGAAGATTTGTTCCCCCGGGATTTCATCCATATTCTGCAATCCCCAAGCGACTACATCGGTGCGAAAAAACTGTTCGGCGATATGGACTCACAGCCCAAGGGTTCTCCCTGTGTCCAAGAACTTGATGAGGAAGACCTCGAAACGTGGCTTCCCGTGACCCACAAGAAGACATTCGACATCGTGGATCCCGAACTGCATGAGGCAATAAAATACGCGATTGACTGTTTCATCATCGCATGTTGTCTGCGGCCGAACGCGGATGCGAGCAGGCAGTCGATGCTGATTCACATGTCCCGTTTCGCTCAAGTGCAGCAGCAAATCGCCGACCGTGTCGATGATTACATTCGTTCTTTGGATAAGGCGGTCCGTTTCCATCCGGAAGGCGACCCACGGATTGAAAGGCTCCATCATGCCTTTGTCAAGGAATACGAGGATAACGGACAGACGGATGGGCAAACGTGGGAGAGCTTTTATCCGCGCGTCAAAAGATTTGTTCAGTCTGGCAGGCTCCGCGTTCGACTCGTTAATTTCCAAGCTGACGATTGGAATCTCCAGCACAGCGTCCCAGCTGATTTGGCCTCGAACGAATGCACCCTGTTTGTCGGCGGGAACAAACTCGCCCGTGGCATGACGCTAGACGGTCTAATCTGCAGCGTGTTCTACCGTCGTGTGACTGCGTCGGATACTTTGCTGCAGATGGGACGCTGGTTCGGATACAGGCCACGTTACGCGCAATTGCAACGCATCTGGATGCTTCCCCAATCAGTGCTTGACTACCGGTACTCGTGTTCCATCGTCGAGGAGCTGAAGGAATCCGCACGGCACATGAAACGGCAGGGAATGACTCCGAAACAGTTCGGTTTGGCAATCAGGAAGAATCCGAACCGCGGCGTGCGCATCACCAATACCGGAAAGATGAGGAGCGCAAAGGAAGGCGAGAATTTCCAAGAGTTCGACCTGTCCGGGGAAATCATCGAATCCATCAAGCTCACCGTAGACGGAAGACAGTTGGAGAAAAACGACCGTGCCTTGGCAGAGCTGCTCAAGCGACTGCACGCTCCGGAAATCGACTCAGGGGAATCGCCCATGGCGCATACCCAAGTCTTCGACAACGTCCCGGCCAAGACAATCGTCGACTTCCTCACCGAGTACAAGGCAGGATATGGCGACAAATTCGGATTTACCGTTTTTACCTATCCAAACCGCGACATCGAGTGGGACAGCTCCCTTGTTGAAAGATACGCCAAAACGCAGATGAACGAAAATCCATCGATTACTTGGAATGTGGCGTTCATCAACGGCGACGGCAGCAAAGTGGAAAGCCCCGATGACTTGGACTTTGGCTGGAAGAAAGTCATACGAAGAAGCTCGTACAATCCGGACAAGGGCTACTTCCAGATAAACGACAAGAGAATGCGACTCGGTTCGAAAACGGATGTGCTCAAAGTCGCGAGATTTGTGTACGACGGAACGATTGATACCCGGTCCGAGTCGGAACGCGACTATTATCTCACGAAGTATTTCGGTGACCATCCGAGTCTTCTGCTCTACCGCGTCCAGATTAAAAGCATCAAAGACTGGCATCAGAATCTTGTCCCCGAGGATGGTCCCGGACTTCTGGGCGCAAAGCTGATTGTCCCTGTCGATAAAAAGGATGCCAACCACAAACTGGGCAAAACCGTCTACGTTTACAACACGGTCGCGCAGCGGAACGAGTACGAGCGTCTCAACCAACAGAAAGCCTATGAACAGGACGAGGACGACTGATGAGATATAAAATCGACGAGATTATTTCGTTTTGGAAGGAAGGTCTGCGGTATCCAGGTCAAACCAACCGCGAGCTGGATACATCCCTCAAACTTCCAATCGTCCTTGGATGCACTGCGGAGAGATTCCCCTACGCCATGCTTTTGACGGACAACCAGCCAAAGGCCCCAAGACGGATGGAGGCAATCGACGTACGGGTAGGTAGACGCTTCAATGCCGACTCTTCCGAGGCGTGGTCATTGACTTTCATACTTCAAGATGTGAATTTGATGCATGCCTTCGCAGAAATCTGTCTCGCCTTCGCAGAACGCATTGCCGAGGCCTCATCGAAGGATGCCGCGTTAAGGCAGATTTATATGACCGTCGATCAATGGCAGCGCCTGTTGAAAAGCAGCCGGAATGCGGACATCCTCAAAATCCTACGCGGAACTTTCGGCGAATTGGCTTCGATATTCGAAATCTCAAGACGCACCGGAAGGTGCGTGGAGGAGATTTGCGCGTCTTGGACAGGCCCTTATGAGAGGCCGCAGGACTTCACCTTCCCGGACGATGGCAGCTCTTGGGAGATCAAAACAATCCGCCCTACTGCGGAACGCATCAAAATATCCTCACCAAAACAACTCGACACGTCGAAACGTTCCATCAACCTTGCCGTCATGGAGCTTAAGGAAGACGATGAGGGATTATCCCTTCCAACACTAGTGGATAAGCTCAGGGAACAGGCCTCGGAGCCATCCACTGTGACAAGATACGTCGATGACGGACTGTCCAAATTGGGATTGAACCTTTATTCCGGTTTGGTCTCGCAAACGGCTTTCGATATTGGACGGGTATCTGTCTATGCCGTCAAACCCGATTTCCCGCGCGTAGAATCGAAAGACGTGCCGGAAGATGTGCTGGATCTGACGTATAGTCTCAATCTCAGTAGGATACGACCGTTCATGATTTGCACAGGTGACTTACTTAGAGATTCGGAGTGAGGATGCTTACCGTCGATGAATACCGTCACGAGCTTTGGAGAGAGGTCACGGAAAGGGCCCAAGACCATGATATCTACGACCAAGAGGCCTTCTTCGAAACAGCCTGTGAGATATTAAGGGACAGCGAGGCAATAGCAGCATACCATCCCGCGTACACCCGTTACAGGATGGGCACGCCCCAAGCCCTCGCCATCGACGGATATGACCAAGACGCGTTCGAGATGGATGAGTCCATTGTGATCATAGCCTGCGACGACCAATTCACGCTGGCCGAGGACGACGCGCTACCGACCATACAAAGCAACGAATGCAGACGGTATTTCAACGCCATGCGTCGTTTCGTCGTCGCAGCGTTGAATGGCACCTACCAAGCCCATGCCGAGGAAAGCAGCGAAACCTTCGAATTCGCCCAGTTCATTCACGAGCATCGATCCACAATCAGCCGCGTCCGCCTGTATTTCATCACGGACCGCGAGTACACGGGACGTGACGATTCATCCCAGATCCAAATAGACCGATACGCGAAAGACAATGGGGATAACAAGATCAGTTTGGAAACCCACATCTGGGATATCCGGCGCTTGATGGAATCCTCCAATGCGGGGCTCATCGAACATATGTCGATAACTCTCGAGAACGGGCTGCCAGCCGTCAAGGCCCCCAAGGGCAATGAAAGTATGGATACGTATCTCCTTTTCGTAAGTGGGACCGTGCTGTCAGAATGGTATAGAAAGTACGGCTCCAAGCTCATGGAGGCCAACGTCCGTTCCTTCCTTTCGATGAGGGGGAAGGTCAACAAAGGCATCCGCCAAACATTGAACGAGAAACCGGACAGGTTCGTCGCGTATAACAACGGTTTGACAGCAACCGCCTCATACGTCGAGACCAATGAAAAGGGATGGATCACTCGGCTTGATGATCTGCAGATTGTCAATGGCGGCCAAACGACGGCCTCCATCTTCTACACAGAGCAGAAAGATAAGACCAACCTTTCCCAAGTTATCGTTCCTGTGAAGCTTGTCGTCGTGCATGAAGATGTGGCAAGGGAACTGGTCCCGTATATCTCACGATTCACCAACAGCCAGAACAAGGTCGCGGAAGCGGATTTCTCTTCCAACAGCGAGTACCAAGTGGAGCTGGAGAGGCTCTCCCGAGCGACGCTCACGCCGCCTTTGCCCGGAACGATTCAGACGCATTGGTATTACGAACGCGCACGCGGACAGTACGAAAGCGAACGCAATCGATTGGACGCCGCAGCCCGAAGGGCTTTTGAAAAGGCGAACCCGAGTAGGCAGCGTATCAAGATGGTAGAGGCTCCCAAATATCTGATGTGTTGGGACAACCAACCCCAAGTCGCGAGTCTTGGCCTTCAGAAATGTTTTGCCAAGTTTGTGAATTCACAAGGAGACAATGCGGCTGCGAAATTGGATGCCGATTTCTACAAGCGTCTGGTATGCAAGAAGATAATCTTTGACACCGTCTACAAACACATCAAGCACACGGATTGGTTCCTCGGCGCGTATCAGTCGAACATCGCGGAATACGCCGTTGCGAAATATTCACAAGATCTGAAGCGCAAGGGAACCGAATGCGATTTCCCCGCCATTTGGCATAGACAGTCCATCGATCCGGGAATGCTGGGCTGTCTTCTGAAAGCGGGACAACAGGCAAGTCAAGTGCTCAATGATCCGCGACGCCCGGTCCAAAACGTATCCGAATGGGCGAAGAAGGATCAATGCTGGACTGGATTGAAGCGATATCCGTCATGCTTGGACGCCGATCCAGTCGAGCTTGCCGTGGAAAAGCCGAAGCATGCAAGCCGCAGAAGAGCATCCACATCCTCTGACGCGCCCACGCCACGACATGGAACCATGAACGGCAAACAGACGTCCGCTGACGAGAACCTTGTCCATGATTGGCGGAATCTCACAGCCGAATCCTACCGTCGCCTTTATGATTTCGCCCTCGGGAAGGCATTCCTAAGCCCCAAATCGGAAGCCTCGCTCACGGCTTTGATCAACGGACGTGATGATTCCATCAATGTGAATTCACTCAACCATCTCGTTTCCTTGTGTGTCAAAAGCGGATTCCCTTTGAATTCCTTGTCTACAAGGAGCGGCAAAACCGCTACCGATGGTTCCACGCACTCATCGGTTGATGGCTATGAACCGTCACACAGGGAATTCCTCCTGACAATTCCGGATAAAAACTGGGCCACCATAATTGATTGGGGTAGAAGTCACTACCTGATATCCGACGATATGCTGGCGAAATTCGCGAAGCTTAATCAGGGAGCTCCTCTTTCTGATACGGAGATTGATTCCCTGTGGGAACTACGTGAGAGAATGATTCGGAGAGGGTTCCCTAAATCAGTGTTTACTCCACACCCGTAATCGTTTACGCAATACAGCAATCTGATTCGTTTACCACGCAGTACTTTCTCACTCTCCCAAATTTCGTGATGCACCGCTTTCTGTCACAGTCACGATTCCGAACTTATGCCTTGTCGGAAGAATTCAGAAATGTGGCGCTGGTTGCCGAAACCAGCAACCAGCGCGATAACGCCCGAATTCTTGCGCACTTTCGGATTCCGGCTCTGACGCAAGAGGGCA
>ERZ808242.1835-NODE-1835-length-10618-cov-3.731137_pt1 | contig 10618 bp, 9 predicted proteins | sample MGYA00521244_ERZ808242 | MGnify/ENA primary metagenome ERZ808242 (study PRJEB31516, sample SAMN03275573) | gut metagenome | biome: mammalia-associated habitat; material: feces | host: Papio cynocephalus | place: Kenya | collected 2012-07-27 ... | reverse complement strand
TTTCAGTTTCTCTTTTACATCTCTTTCATTCCTTTCAAATAATTTAAAAAGCTCCGAGGACAAAGCCCGCGGAGCAAAAATGAGTTTATTAAAATTTAATACTAATAATATTATATTTAAGACTAAAAAAGCGTCAAGTCTTATTGGGGTTTTCTTTTATTTAAGGTGTTTTATGTCTTAAAAACACATATCCCCGTTTACCCGTCAAATCTTTAACGGATAAACGGGGAAAGATTTTATTTGATTTCCAACTGATTAAGCATTTTAACAGTTTCAGCCTTGTTTTCGTCAGACACATGGCTGTTTATTTTAAGCTCGTTTACAGAGCGCTTCATTCCGCCTAAGAATATCAGCTTACACCAGCGCCTTACCTGCATTAAAGGCATAAGCCATTTATGCTTTTTTAAAACAGGATAATGAAACTTTATTATATCATACGGCAAAAAGATTTTATTTAAGGCATACTTTATCTTTCCGCCATGCTTTTGCTGCTGTACGGTTATTCTGTTTGTATTTGTTCCGTACACCCCTCCGGTTAATATATAGCTTTGCATTTTAAGAGACAGCTCATCATATTCCTTTTTATCAAACCAAGCTTTACTTAAATTCTCTGCCGCTTTTGCAAATGTTAAAAGCTCTGCTTTTTTTAACAGCTCTTCCCTTTTGGCTCTATTATGAGGGATACTGCTCAATACCTTTATGTCTATAAACGGTCTTATACCGCAGCCGCCGTTTTCAAAATGCTTAGCCATATGGGCTATATGATAAATATAAAAGAATTCATCGCTCATTTCATAAAGATAAGAATAGCCTTTTTTTAGTTTAACATCCTCCCAAACGGTTTTTAAAATGCTGTTCGCATTATTGGCTCGGTCTTTTTCAACAAGGTCAAAATGAAGCTCTATGTGTCTTCCTCCCTCGGTAAAGAGGGAGACATCATGAGAACCCTCGCCTTCTTTTTTATATCCGCATTCATTTATAAGGCATTTTACTGCTTTTTCCTTATCCTCTTCATGGATAAGGACATCTATGTCGCAGCTTGTTCTCATATAGGGATATTTATAATAATTTCTTATTACGCTTCCCTTAAGCGGTATAAAAGGGATTTTATTCTTTTCAAGAGAGTTTGAGAGATTATTAAGCTCGTATTTAAGCTGTTCATATCTCATAACAGCCATAATATTAAGCTTTTTGAATTTATCCGAATAATCGTTATTTATTTTTATTCCGTTTGAACCTATGGCATAGCCTATAAGGTGGGCGAGGTCGTGTTTTTGGGCGAGTGAATAAAAAGACGGCAGCATACTTTCTAAGAAACCTTCCTTTGTTTCCTCGCTTATTTTCTCTTCAAACACTGCATTGTTTATTAAATCAAAGAATATTTTAAGCTCTTTTGTTTCCATTTGCTCACCTTATTTCGGGTTAATTTTCCAAAATATCCGCAATACGCTCGCAGGCATGGCCGTCGCCGTAAGGATTGGCGGCATGCGCCATTTTTTTGTATTCCTCTTCGTTTTCGAGAAGCAACTTAAAGTTATTGTATATTGTTTCCTCGTCCGTTCCTACAAGCTTTAATGTCCCTGCCGCTATTCCCTCGGGTCTTTCGGTAGTATCGCGCATTACAAGCACGGGTTTTCCGAGGCTCGGCGCCTCTTCCTGTATTCCTCCCGAATCCGTAAGTATCATATATGACCTTGCCATTATATTATGGCAGTCAAATACCTCTACGGGATTGATTATATGTATTCTGTCAAAGTCTCCGAGCTCTTCGTCGGCGGCTTTTCTTACTACGGGATTCATGTGTATCGGATAAAGAGCCTTAACATCGGGGTGTTCTTCCATTACTCTTCTTATCGCTCTGAACATATTGTGCATAGGAGCGCCTAAGTTTTCTCTTCTGTGGGCGGTAATAAATATAAGCTTACTGCCATTTGCCCAATCAAGCTCAGGGTGGGAATAATCCTGTCTTACGGTAGTTTTAAGAGCGTCTATAGCGGTATTGCCTGTTACCCAGATAGTTTTTTCGTCCTTACCTTCTTTTATGAGATTATTTTTTGATTTTTCGGTAGGAGCGAAATTATATTTTGAGATTATAGAGACAGCCTGTCTGTTGAACTCTTCAGGGTAAGGAGAATATATATTATACGTTCTCAGTCCCGCTTCGACATGACCGACGGAAATTTGAAGATAGAAGCAGGCAAGGGCGGTAACGAAGGTAGTGGAAGTATCACCGTGGACAAGGACTGTATCAGGTTTAACATCTTCTAAGACTTCCTTAATACGGCTTAAGATATTAGTTGTAATATCAAAAAGGGTCTGTTTATCCTTCATAACCGAAAGGTCGAAATCTGGGACGACATTAAAGGTTTCGAGCACCTGATCGAGCATTTGTCTATGCTGACCCGTTACGCAGACCACTGTTTTTATACTTTCTCTTTTTTTAAGCTCATTTACGAGCGGACACATTTTTATTGCTTCGGGCCGTGTTCCGAAGACTAACATTACGGTTTTCATTTTCGGTCACCAATTTTCAAAGTTGTTTTCAGAAATTTAAAGAATTTAATAAACAGTTGTTTTATTTCATTTATAAAACAAATAACAAACATTAAAGTTATCATGACGGAAATGCAGATTCCGTACTTGAACTCAAAAGCTATTAAGCATGCTTCAAAAAACAGAAGCAGATATATTAGGCTGTCCTTAAAAACATTTATTTTAATGCTGATTATTTTTTTGATATTATAGCTTCTTATATAAAAAGTTACTGCAAAACCAAGCAATGTTGTAAAAGCGGCACCCATATTACCGAAATTTTTTATAAAATAAAAATTTAAAATAATATTGACTGCAGAACCTATTGAGGTTGAAACAAACAAATCTTTTGTGCTTTTAGCGGCTCTGAAGCTGCTTGCCAAAAATCCTGCCAAACCTGAAAAAACATAAGCAATTAACAGAAAAGGAACATAATGCCATGCTTCAAAAAATTGCTTTGAGAACAGAATTTTTGCCAACCATTTAGAAGATAGAATCAAAACAGAGCAAGCCAAAACATTCACTGCATTAAAATATCGGTATATTTTAGTGTGAAATACGGCATTATCTTCGTCATCAATATTTCTTATTGCAGAGAGAGTCCAAGCAGAATTAAATATGCTTGTAAACATAGTTAATATTGAAGGAATTTTATAGGCAACACTGTAGATTCCGCTGGCGGCAATCCCGTTAAAAGCAATAATTATATATTTATCGGCAGAGGTACTTATCCACCACGATATAATTACCGGAATCGTAGGAATGCTGAAATTCAACATCTTTTTAAGCAAGCCGATGTTAATACTTATCTTTGCAATTCTTATTTTACCCGCGAAAATCATATAGAAGCAGTTTAAGTAATATCCTAATGCGATAGATAACAAATAACCGGTAAGGCCGATTTTAAGTAACAAAAGACAAATGATATTACTTGTCAAAACGACAGCAGTCTGTACTACCCCAGATACAGCAAAAATTTTGCTTTTCCCTATTCCCTTTAAATATTGAGACAAAACCTGCTGTAAATTAAATCCGAAATAAATTATTGCAAACCATAACCAATAATCGGAAATTTTATTATTAAATATATTTACAATCGGCGTTATTAAAAGAATAAAAGCCTCACTCAGAAATACTATAAACAGCGAATTTGTCAAAACTTCATTCTTATTTATATTTTTTTCAAACGCAAATCTTAAAGTAGCTTCCATTATGCTAAGAGTTAAAATAGGATACAAAACATTTATTGTATTTGTTATTAAATCCGCTATTCCGTACTCTTTTGTGGAAAGAACGGCTGTATAAAGCGGCAATAATAAAAAAACAAGAATTTTGGAAGCAAAATTACTGATTGTAAATGCTAAAGTATCAGAAAAAAGTACTTTTACCTTATTGTTTTCGGAAAAATTAGTTTTACCCATTAAATTTAAAATCCCTTTTAATTCAGCTTGATTTTATTATTTAAAATTTTAAGAAAGGCATCAAATGATTTCCTTTCATTTGATAAACATGCCGGAAAATCAAAGCTGATCTCTTTTTGTAAAATTTTATCCGCTGTTAAAAACACGCTGCTTTCTTTACTTTCCCAGTCATTGCCGTAAACAAAAAGTTTCGAAAGATTAAATCTTTGAACCATTAAATCAGGTAATTTACCTTCGTACGGATAAGAATAGTTTGACAAATCTATCGAAAAAACCGGAGTGTTTTGGGTTAAAGAAATCAAAGTTCCGTGAAAATAATTTGTAAAAACTAATGAAGCGTTCTTTAAAATTTCTGCCCATTCTATTGGAGATAGATCGTACAGAAATATATTTGAATATCTGTTAGGCTTAAATAGGCTTATAATATTAAATTCATTCGAATACTTTTTAAAAATACTACGGCTTATTTTTTCGTTTTCAAGCATTAAAACTATATAAGGCCTTTTCAAATTTATTTTATATTTTTGGGACAATTCTTTTAAATCCCTGTGCGGCAGGCTGTAAAGCGCTTTATAATTTAAAAAAACAGTTGGGTCACAGCAATGAACCGCTGTTTTTAAAGGATTGCAGAAGCTTACAAAATTTTCTGTATTCTTATCTCTAACGCCAATAAATTCCATATTTGAAAAAGCTTCTTTGCAGTATTTGATTTGTTCTTTGTTTTCCTCAAGATATTTTAAACCGTGTACAGACGCAGCATAAGTGAGTACTTTACAATTCTTAAATTTATAATTTGGAATAAAAGCAGTCGGAAAGCCGTTTTGATTCCAATTAAAAACCGCATCGCTTCCTATAATTAAAGCATCATAATTTTTTTCTATGTATTCATAAAGCTTTTGTAAATTATCCGTGCAAAAATATTTCTCCGATAAATGAAGGAATTTTAATGATTTCCTGAAAGTTCTGACTTTAACCATTTCTTTTATGAATGATTTTATCCCATGATGTTTTAAAGATATTAAAACATTCAAATATATTTTTTTCTTTTCTTTCGGTGCAATATAATCAATAATTTCAATTTGATCATCTTTAAAATTATCAATTAGATTTTCACTTAAAGAATATGACTGTAAAAAAGCTCCATAATTTACAGGTCGATGAAAAGTCAATATTCCTATTTTCATTTTTTGTTCTCCTGTTTATTTTTTTATATTCACAAAGATAAGATAAGGTATAAAGAAATAATAATCATACAACGGATTTCCTGACATACAGTAAACCAGAAAAACTATCTGCATTGACATTGAATAGAAAAATCTGTTTTTTACCGCCGTTTTTAAGTTGATAATGAAAAATCCCAGATATAAAATAGTTCCCACTAAACCATGATCATAAAATATCTGCAAATAAACATTATGAAGTCCTGTTTCGTTGATTAGAACCGCAGATCCGGTGCCGTTTCCGAAAAGATAAGTTAAAACTCCTTTATACTTAAGTTCATTTATGGCTTTAGAATAAATTGAGCCTCTGCCGGTAGTTATATCTCCGCCTTTAAATCTGTTTATAAATGCTAAAACGAACTCATTGTTTCTTAAGAGAAAAAAAAGAATTATTAAAACGATAAAAAATAAAGTGAATGACAACAGTATATGCTTTGGTTTAAGCTTTTTCAAGCTAATATCCTTATCCAAAAAGATGGTTATAATCAACGAAAAAACCGTAGCTATAAATATTCCGCGTTTGCTTGTTAGAATAATTCCGAATAAGGAAATAAGAGCAGTTGCGATATTAAACAAGAGCGGAATACTTCCTTCTTTTTTGTCCTCATTATCTTTAAGCAAACGATTTATAATCCTTTTTACAGAATCGAAAAAAACTATTGCCATAGAAAAAGATGCCATAGAAACAGATGATGTTAAACCTGAAAAAGTGTTATCAACATCATTAGCGAACATAACATTTTTATATACATCCGCCCTAAATACCATTTTAATTAAATGGTTAAAATGATTGGTAAAAATAAACTGAATGAATACAGAGAATGTACCTAAGACCGCAAACAAGCTAATGGTTTTTTTAATTTCTTTTAAAAAGTCGTCGTTTTGAATGAAATAGGCAAAAAGCACCAAATAAACCGAGAAAAAAATTACCTGCCTTTTTGCCGTAGATAAGTTATCGGTATAAATCAAACCTATAAATGAAATCAAAACAATGAGAAAAAACCATAAAAGATTTGCCGATAATTTAAAAGTGGGTTTAGAAAGCAACGAAATTACCGTCATTGCAAAACATACATATAAAAACAGTGTTGAACTAAACGGATATCTGAAATGTCCGCAAAAAATGTATAATGTTAAAAACAACGCGGCTGTTCCATTCCATATTCTTTTTAAATTAAGTGTGTTTTCCATTTTCTTTTTCCTATGCAAAAACTTTATTGCTGATTTTTTTTATCTCGTTTATATAATATTCAGGGTTATAATAAGTTTTAAAAACATGTGAATACTCGGATTTTATCTCTTTGCTGTCTATTTCTTCTTTTAAAAGGTTGATAAGCTTTCCCGTTATCTTTTTATCCTTAACCGCAACTACGAATTTCATATCCTCAGAAATACTTTTAAAATCACAAAGGCAATCGCTGAAAACCGGAATAACACCCGAAGCCATATATGAAGAAAGCTTAGTAGGTGTAGCAACTCTGTTTACTTCAATATCATCTCTAAGAACAAATCCGAATTTTACGGGATAAAGCGCTTTCGAAAGTTTTTCAGGCGAAACAAATGAAACTGAATAGTTTTTAATATTTTTTTCTTTAAGAATTTTTTCTGCCTCTTCATGTTCGGATGTAAAGACTCTTAACTCTGCATTGTTTACTTCGTTTTCAAGTACTTTATAAAAGTCTACGGTTTGGGAGAAGCACTGCCATTGACTCAAAGACCCAACATAAGCAAAAACATTATTTTTATATTTACCGTCCGCGTCAAAACTTTTTTCATCAATCACGGTATTGAAGCAAGGCATAATGCAGGATTTTTCGTTAAAAGATATCTTTGAAAGGTTTTCATAGTGATTTTTCATATAGTCTGAGCAAAAGAAAATCATTTTTGCTTTTTTCATTGTAAAGCAATCCATAAAATTCAAAATATTAAATCTTATTTTGCTATGATTTCTCATAAAAGATTCTTCGGCTGTTACACCCTGTTGCCAAATGATAAAATTTTTGAATCCCTTTAAATAAAACTTAAAGGCATCCTTTCCCATAGGGAATACTATAAGATCTTTTTTGTCAATAGCCTCTAGACTTAAAACATCATCACATTCAAATCCGATATCGGTTAAGGATTTTTTTATTATTTCCAAATAAAATTTTAAGACAGTCATATTTTTATAATTAACATAAAAATGTGCTTTTTTATGCATAAGTTAACCCCCGACAATAAATTATTTTTCAAAAATTTTCTGCACAGCTTTTTTTATAAATGCTTTTTTGGGTTTAAAAAAGCTTTTCTGATAATTTTCCCACTTATCGGCATATTCCTTATAAATATCATCACCGAAAAGGTCATACATCACCCTAAGCTGAGCAATATGAAGCTTATGGTAAAACGGACTGGAAATTCGTTTGCCGTCGTCATATTTACTCCAATATCCGATATCGAAATCGGGAAGCTTTTTCTTTAATGTGTTAAGGGACTTTAAAAAGACATCTTCTGCCCTGCTGTCACTTACAGTCCTGCAATAGTCCATAATTCCCCAGAGAGAAAAAATCCAGCCGTTAAGCACAAGCGGCATAAATGTCGCTTCATAAAAATAAATTTCATCGCCTTTAGTCAAAGCTGTTCCGCCGTCCTTGATTTCTTTAAGCATCAAATCCTTGGCCTTTTCTGCGGATTTGATATATTTTTCGTTTTTTGTAAGAAGATAAGCCCTGCAAAGCAAGGAAAGAGCCTCGCCCTGAGCCATTGAAGAATAGGGGTGCTCCGTATTCTTATATGCAAAGGTTATGTATCCGCCGCTTTCCTCCTGATTTTCAACTGCCCAATCAGCACACACAAGAAGTTTTTTCTTATATGTTTCCCCGCCTGTTTTCAAATAAAGGTCATAAGCTGCCAAGCCATACTGAAAAACTCCGATTGAAAAGTAGATTTCTTCTCCTGTATCGACATAATATTTAGGAACTAATATATCAGGATTATCCTTAGTGACCTTTTCGGTTAAATCGTTATAATATCCTTTAACCTCCGTTTTGGAATAGCATGTTCCTACATCCTGATTTACATGGGAAATACTTTTCCCCGAAAGCATCTTAAACCACTTTTTAATTTTATAAACAGAAACACTCATTACTTATCGCCTTTTATTTTTTCAATTAAAATCTTAACAGCCTCATCGGGTCTATATTTTTCGGCTTCTTTTAAACAAAGCTTTTTCTTTTTTATAACCTGTGAAGGATTTTCCGCCGCCGATTTTAAAATATTTTCAAATTCCTTTGGATTTCCTGTCTTATACAAAAAGCCTACATTTTCATTTACAATTTCCGAGTTATATTTCCAGTCGCTTGCGATAACTGGAACGCCTGCCGAAAAAGCGTCAATTAAAGTTCCGGCAAAGCCTTCGCCCTCATAAAAGGTAGGAAAAAGCAGAGCAAAATAATTTTTTATCGTCTCTACGCTTTTTTCAAAAGGCACAAGCCCCTTATAGGAAATATAACCGGAAAAGGATTTTCTTAAATCTTCAAACCATTCGATTTGATTTTCGTCCACCTGTCCGAAAATATCCAAAGAATAAATATTACAGCCAAAAGCTTTATTTACTGAAATCACTGCATTAACCGCATCCTCTATTCCCTTTTCTTTCATAACTCTTGAAAAGGTGCAAAGCTTATATGGTGAACCCGCAGGGTAAACAAGCTCATTTTCAGAAAGTACCGTCAGTTTTTTGCAATTCGGCATAACTAAAATATTACTAAATCCCTGTTTTTCGAGCGACGTTTTCATTGTTTCGGTTTCGACATAAATTCCGTCAAACTTTTTTAAAGAAGATTTTAAAAGCTTTTTTTCTGATAAAAATTCGGGTAGCCAACCGCCGATTACAACATAATGAAGTCTTCTTTTTTTAAAAAATCCTTTAAAAAAGGCAAGCAGCGGTGCATAAATCCTAAGACCGTTTTGTGCGGGAAAAATGACTGTGTTTTCAGAATTTTTCAGTGCGTTAAAAGACTGAAACGGAGCCTTGAAAGCCGTTTTTAAACCGCCTGAGGTGTCAATTTTTAAAACCTTATTGTTTCCGAACTCTTTTTTTAACTCATCCGTTATTATTTTTGTTTTGACCGTCTGTCCGTTAAGAAGAGTTTTACCCTCACCGAAATGACCGAGAACGCTGATTTTTAACTGCACTCTTTCACCCCTTAACATAAACCAATTTTTTATAGACGCCCCAAAAGAGATTTCTTACGGTTAAAGCCGCAGATACAGCCGGATTTCTCTTTTCGGCATTTCTGTAAAGCTTATAGTGCCATTTTATAAGTTTTAAATATCCGTGATTGCTTATAGAGCCTGCCCTTTTCCTGTAGCTTGCGAGCTTTTCGTCTAAAAGATAGCAATCAGCAATTTTACACACCTTAAGCCACATGGCATAATCGTTGTTTTTCTTTATATCTTCAATCTGAACAAGACCCACCGCCTCGGCATCATACATAACCGTCAGACAGCCCATCCAGCAATAATCAAACATTTTAGTTTTTGAAATTACTTTAGGCCCTGTTACCGTTACCCCGAGAGGTTCTGAATTCTCATCAATTTCGATATAATCGGTATAAGAGAACTTATAGCCGTTTTTCACCATAAAGCTTATTTGTTTTTCAAGCTTATCTTTTTCCCATAAATCATCGCTGTCAAGAAAAGCTATCCATTTGCCCTTAGCCTCTCTTAATGCATAATTCCTCGAAACCGCCGCTCCGCTGTTTTTTTCGTTTTTTAAATACTTTATGCGATTATCCGACAAAAACGGTTTTACAGCCTCGTCTGTATTATCGGTTGAGCAATCGTCAACAATAATCAGTTCAAAGTTCCGATAAGTCTGAGACAAAACCGAATTTATTGAATCGGGTATGTATTTTGCCGTATTATATGACGGCATTATAATTGAAACCAAATCACTCATCAGCCGATATTTCACTTTCCTTTATAATTCTGCACGGAACTCCGACCGCCGTTGCGCCGTCGGGAATGTTTTTATTAACAAGAGTATTTGCGCCTATTACTGATTTCTCTCCGATTTCTATACCGTTTTTGCCGGAAATAAGAGAAGCACGCATACCGATATATGCATTATCATTTACCGTTATCGGAGTATGCTCCTGATTTCTTCCGTGACAGGCGAAAAATACTCCATATGATATTGTCACATTACTACCGATTTTCAAAAGATCATAACACATATCGTCAAGATAGCAACGCATTCCTATAAAGGTTTTTTTGCCGATTTTAAAGCCGCACAATCTATAGACTACTATTCGGATACAGTTAAAAGGACAGTTTGCGGCAACAACATTTGTAAACCATTTTCTTATCGGCTTAGCTATTATTTTTAAAACAGAATAGTTATAGTAATACGGCGCAGGCTTATGGTGTGTTTTTTCATAAATAAATTTTAATATTTTCATT
>ERZ808242.1833-NODE-1833-length-10620-cov-3.336962_pt1 | contig 10620 bp, 10 predicted proteins | sample MGYA00521244_ERZ808242 | MGnify/ENA primary metagenome ERZ808242 (study PRJEB31516, sample SAMN03275573) | gut metagenome | biome: mammalia-associated habitat; material: feces | host: Papio cynocephalus | place: Kenya | collected 2012-07-27 ... | reverse complement strand
CTCGTGAAGCTCACCCAGGCCGAGGTGGACGAGATCAAGGCGGCGGACGGCTTCGGGCTGAACGACATTTACACCGCCAATTACTATGTATATCTCATCGATTCCGACGGAAATCCCGCGTCCTGGCACGGGTTCTACAACAACCTGAACGACGGCGTGGACGCCCCCTATATCGTGTGCCCGCTGCACACCCAAAGCGCCTGGGAGGAGTATAACCCAGGCGGTACGGAGGAGGACACTACCGGCGGCTGGGACAACGATTCGGACAACGGCTGGAGCGGCGGCTGGGACGGCTTCGTCGGCTGAGATGAGGAGAAAGAGGGAGGAGACCCAATGCTCTGGATTTCCGATGAATGGAAGGAATATGAGGTTCTGGACGCCAGCGGCGGCGAGCGGCTGGAACGGTGGGGCAGGTTCATTCTGGTACGCCCCGACCCCCAGGTGATCTGGGATACGCCCCGCACGGCACCCCAATGGAAGCGCTATGACGCCCGCTACGTTCGCTCCAATACCGGCGGCGGACACTGGACGGACAACAAGCTTCCCGAGCGGTGGCAGATTCACTATAAGGACTATTTGACCTTCAACGTCAAGCCCATGAACTTCAAGCACACAGGCGTGTTCCCGGAGCAGGCGGCGAACTGGGATTTCATCCGGGAAAAGGTGGCGGCGGCTTCCGCCCGCCGTCCTGTCCGGGTACTGAATCTGTTCGCCTATTCCGGCGGCGCGACGTTGGCGGCGGCTGCCGGGGGAGCGGAGGTGTACCATGTGGACGCCTCCAAGGGCATGGTTGCCTGGGCGAAGGAAAACGCCGCGGCATCCGGCCTTGCCGACCGTCCCATCCACTGGATCGTGGACGACTGCGGCAAATTCATCCAGCGGGAAATTCGCCGGGGACGGCGCTATGACGGCATTATCATGGATCCGCCCAGCTATGGCCGCGGGCCCGGCGGCGAGATCTGGAAGATGGAGACCAGCTTTTACCCGTTCCTCCAGGAGACGGTGAAGCTATTGTCCGACGAAGCGCTGTTCGTCATCATCAATTCGTATACCACCGGGCTTGCGCCCTCTGCCGTGGCTTACGCCTCCGACGTGGTATTCGGAGCGGCGCACGGCGGTAAAACCGCTGCCGGTGAGCTGGGACTGCCGGTGAAGCAGTCCGGACTGGTTCTTCCCTGCGGCGCTACCGGCCGGTGGACGCCGTAACAATAGGAGGATGCCTGATTTGAGCGACATAATTTCTGTAGAGCATCTGGCATACACGTACCCGGGCGTGGAGGACACGCCCGGTGTTCCCGTGTTTGAAGATTTGAATCTGACCATTGAAGAGGGCAGCTTTGTTGCCATCCTCGGTACCAACGGCTGCGGAAAATCCACCCTTGCCAAGCATTTCAACGCCATTCTGCGGCCAACCGGGGGAAAGGTCTACGTCTGCGGCATGGATACCGCCAATGAAGACCGGCTCATTGCCATTCGCCGCAATGTTGGCATGGTGTTCCAGAACCCGGACAACCAGATCGTGGCCAATGTTGTGGAGGAGGACGTGGCCTTCGGCCCCGAAAATCTGGGCGTCGCCAGCCCGGAGATCCGCCGCAGAGTGGACAGCGCCCTGAAGCAGGTGGACATGTACGAATACCGCACCCACGCGCCCCATCTGCTGTCCGGCGGACAGAAGCAGCGCATCGCCATTGCGGGCGTGATCGCCATGGAACCGGAGTGCATCGTTCTGGACGAACCCACCGCCATGCTTGACCCAAGAGGCTGCCGAGAGGTGATCGACACCATCGGACGGCTGAACCGGGAAAAGGGCATCACGGTGGTTTTGATCACCCACCACATGGACGAAGCGGCCAAGGCGCAGCGCGTCGTTGTGCTGGACAAGGGCAAGATCGCGGCGGACGGCACGCCGAAGGAGGTTTTCTCCCAGGTGGAGCTGCTTCACGGCATCGGCCTTGCCGCTCCTGACACGGTGGAGCTGTGCTGGAAGCTGGATCAGGAGGGCTTTGACCTTCCGCTGGATAAATTAGACCCGAAAGAATGCGCGCAGGCACTTTATGATATGATAATGGCCTGACCCGCTGGGAGGTATTTTCTTGAAACCCATTCTGGAAGCGAAGAATCTCACCTATATTTACAGCGCCGGGACGCCCTTCGAGCATAAGGCGCTGGATAGCATATCCTTTTCCGTAGAGCGGGGGGAGTTTATCGGCATCATCGGCCACACCGGCTCCGGAAAATCCACCCTGATGCAGCAGCTGAACGGGCTGCTGAAGCCAACCTCCGGTACGGTGCTGCTGGACGGGCAGGACATCTGGTCGGACAAGAAGCTGACCCGGCAGGCGCGGTTCCGGGTGGGGCTGGTGTTCCAGTACCCGGAGTATCAGCTGTTTGAGGAAACCGTGTACAAGGACATCGCTTTCGGCCCCAAAAACATGGGACTGTCTGCGGAGGAAGTCGATCGCCGCGTTCGGGAGGCCGCCGGGTTCGTGGGGCTTACGGAGCAGCAGCTGGAGGTTTCGCCCTTTGATCTTTCCGGCGGGCAGAAGCGCCGGGTGGCCATCGCGGGCGTGATCGCCATGGAGCCGGAGGTTCTCATTCTGGACGAACCCACCGCCGGTCTTGACCCTGTGGGACGCTCGGAAATTCTGGGCAACATCCAGGCCTACCGCAGGGCGAAGAACGCAACCATCATGATGGTCTCCCACTCCATGGAGGATGTGGCGCGGCTGACCGACCGGCTGCTGGTGCTGAACGGCTCGAAGCTCGCCATGGATGCGCCCCCCGCCCAGGTGTTTACCCACGCCGAGGAACTGACCCAAATGGGACTGAATATCCCCCAGGTGACCCAGGTCTTTCTGGAGCTGAAGAAGCTGGGGCTGGACGTGAAGAACGTCTACACCATCGACCAGGCCGCGGCGGAGATCAAGCGGCTCAAGGAGGGGATGCGCCATGCTTAAAGACATTACCCTCGGCCAGTATTTCCCGGGCAATTCCGTCATTCACCGCCTTGACCCCAGAACGAAGCTCATTGTTCTGGTCGTATACATGGTGACGCTTTTCGTCGCCTCCGGGTGGGTATCCTATGGCGTGCTGCTCCTGTTTCTGCTGACAGCAATCAAAATTTCCGCCATTCCGGGGAAATCCATCGTCCGGGGCATGAAGCCGCTGGTGATGATCCTGGTTTTCACCGGCATTCTGAACCTGTTTTTTACCAAAGAGGGCAGGGTATTGGTGGATTTTTGGGGCATTACCATCACCACCGGCGGCGCGGAGCGTGCGGCCTTTATGCTGGTGCGCATCCTGATGCTGGTCACCGCGACCTTCCTGCTGACCTACACCACCTCGCCCATCTCCCTGACGGACGGGCTGGAAAGCCTGATGAATCCGCTGAAGGTCATCAAGGTGCCCGTCCATGAGCTGTCCATGATGATGTGCATTGCCCTGCGGTTCATTCCCACGCTGATCGAGGAGACGGACAAGATTATGTCCGCCCAGAAAGCCCGGGGCGCCGACTTTGAAAGCGGCAAGCTGATGGAGCGGGCAAAGGCGCTGATCCCCATTCTGGTGCCGCTGTTCATCAGCGCGTTCCGCCGCGCGGACGAGCTGGCCACCGCCATGGAGTGCCGCTGCTATCAGGGCGGCGAGGGAAGAACCAAGATGAAGCAGCTGCATTATCAGCGGTGCGACTTTGCCGCCTTCGCCGCGGCGGCGCTGCTGACGGCTGTGGTCATGATTCTGAAAAAATTTGGTATGTGAGGGAAATATGCGCAATATCGCCCTGTTTTTGACTTATCTCGGCACCCATTACCACGGCTGGCAGGTGCAGAAGAATCTGCCCACCGTGGCGCAGACCCTCGAAAAGGCCGCCGCCATGGTGGTGGGGCATCCGGTGCATATGACCGGCTGCGGCCGGACGGACGCGGGCGTCCACGCCCGGGTGTACGTGGCGAATTTCCGCACGTCCTCCACCATCCCGGTGGAGCGGCTGCCCTATGCGCTGAACACCCACCTTCCCTGCGACATTGTGGTGACAAAAGCCTTTGAAGTTCACGAAAATTTCAATGCCATCGGCTCCTGCGCCCGGAAGGAATACACCTATCAGATCTACAATTCCCGTCTGAAAGACCCGTTTTATGTCAACCGCGCGTGGTTCTATCCCCGGCACTTGGACGAAAATGTGATGCAGGCAGCGGCCAGTCAGTTTGTGGGCACCCATGATTTTGCCGCCGTAAGAAGCGTCGGCACGGATGTCAAATCCACCGTCCGTACGGTATACTATTACAATGTGGAGCGGCAGGGGGAGCTTGTCACCCTCAGGGTCTGCGCCAACGGCTTCCTTTACAACATGGCCCGGGCCATGGCTGGGACGGTGGTCTATGCCGCCGAAGGGAAGATACGCCCGGAGGAGATCGGCGAAATTCTGGCCTCCGGCAACCGCACCGCCGCCGGCCCGACGGTTCCGGCGGGAGGGCTGTACATGACCCGTCTGTGGTATGACGACGGGATCGAAAAATTTGAGGTCGGAAGCGTCTGACAGTGGGTGCTATCGTTCATAATTTGTTTTCCCATTTTCAGACCCGATATGCTATACTGCACCGAAAAGGAGTGAGCGTTATGCAGCCAAAAATGTGCAGCAAATGTAAGAAGAATATCGCCGTTGTGTTTATTACCAAGGTTGAAAACGGCGTTACCATGAATGAAGGCTACTGCCTGAAATGCGCCCGGAGCCTGGGAATTCCCCAGATCGATCAGGCGGTGAAGCAGATGGGCATTTCCGACGAAGACCTGGATATGCTCAGCGACGAAATGAGCAGCATGTTCGGCCAGAAGGACGACAGCGACAGCTCTGACGACGATGAGATCGACAGCCAGACCGCCACCTTCCCGCTGCTGAACCAGCTTTTCGGAAATACCCCCGCGCCCCAGCCCCGTTCTTCCAGAAAGGAAGAGGGGGAGCCGAAGGAGAAGAAAAAGTCCAAGCGGCATAAATTCCTGGACAGCTATTGCATGGACCTGACCGGCCGCGCCCGGGAGGGCAAGCTGGATAAGGTCATCGGCCGGGACGTGGAGACCGAGCGGGTCATCCAGATCCTCAATCGCCGTCAGAAAAACAATCCCTGCCTCATCGGCGAGCCTGGTGTTGGCAAAACCGCCATTGCCGAGGGACTTGCCCAGCGGATCGCGGCGGGGGACGTCCCCTATAAGCTGCGGGACAAGGAGGTCTTTCTGCTTGACCTCACCGCTCTCGTGGCGGGCACCCAGTTCCGCGGTCAGTTTGAAAGCCGCATGAAGAGCCTGATCGGCGAGGTCAAGGAGTGCGGCAACATCATTCTGGTCATCGACGAGGTGCACAATCTGGTGGGCGCGGGTGACGCGGAGGGCAGCATGAACGCTGCCAATATTCTGAAACCCGCTCTGTCCCGGGGCGAAATTCAGGTCATCGGCGCGACGACCTTCGCCGAGTACCGTAAGTATATCGAAAAGGACGCCGCTCTGGAGCGCCGTTTCCAGCCCGTCACCGTGGCCGAGCCCACCATCGTCGAAGCAAGCCAGATCATGCAGGGCATTGCCAAGTCCTATGCCGAGTTCCACGGGGTGGAGATTTCTCCGGAAATCGCCCACCAGTGCGTCGTTCTCTCCGAGCGCTACATCACCGACCGGTTTTTGCCCGACAAGGCCATCGACCTGCTGGACGAAGCCTGTTCCGACGTGAACCTGCAATGCAAGGAAATTTCCCGGCTGGCCGAGCTGAAAAAGGAGCGGGACGATTACGAGCTGGAGCTGCGGATGCTCAACGAAAATACGGAGAATCAGGACTATGAGCGTCTGGCGCTGATCCGCAGCAAGCTGATGCAGCTGGCGGCGAAGATCGAGGAGCTGGAAAAGCTGCCCAAGCCCGCCGTGACCATGGAGAGTCTGGCGCGGATCATCGAGCTGTGGACGAAAATTCCCGCATCCAAGATCAAGGCGCAGGAGTATGAGCAGATCAAGGGCTTAAGCGACCGGCTGAAAGCCCATATCGTCGGCCAGGACGAGGCGGTGGACGCCGTGGCTCGCGCCATCCGCCGCAGCCGGGTGGGCATCTCCCCCAAGAAACGGCCCGTGTCCTTTATCTTTGTCGGCCCCACCGGCGTGGGCAAGACGGAGCTGGTCAAGCAGCTGGCAAGCGACTTGTTTGACAGCGTGGACAGCCTGATCCGGCTGGACATGTCGGAATATATGGAGAAGCACACCGTCTCCAAGCTCATCGGTTCGCCTCCCGGCTATGTGGGCTATGACGAGGCCGGACAGCTGACGGAGAAGATCCGCCGCCGTCCATACAGTGTGGTACTGTTTGACGAAATCGAAAAGGCGCACCCGGATGTGCTGAACATTCTGCTGCAGGTGCTGGACGATGGCCGCATCACAGACGCCCAGGGCAGGGTGGTGAACTTTGAGAACACCATCATCGTTATGACCTCCAATGCCGGCTCCGAAGGGAGCGTCGGCGGCATGGGCTTTGGCCGCAGCGACGGCGATAAGGTGAAGGAGAAGACCATGAAGGCACTGCAGGGCTTCCTGCGGCCGGAATTTCTCAACCGTGTGGACGAGATCATCACCTTCAACCACCTGACGGAAGAAAACTTCCTTGGGATTGCGGACATCATGCTCAGGGATCTGCAGCAGAGTCTGCTTAGTCGCGGTGTGACCCTTTCCTGGGACGACGATCTGCGCCGTCTGCTGGTCAAAAAGGCCTATTCCGTGACCTACGGCGCGAGAAATCTCCGCCGCACCATCCAGAAGGAGCTGGAAGACCCGATTTCCGAGGCAATCATTGACAGCTTTGAGCATCCCATTTCTGCCATCCGCATCCGGGTGGAGGGAGAGACCGTCAAGCTGGATATCACCTGACATATGGGAGGGGAAAATTCCCCTCCCATTTTTTCGCGAATGCTGTAAGATTTTCCCCGTTCCCGCGTCTAATGGGTGTAGGAGGTGAGGCCGTGACGGAGTTTGAACGGATATACCGGGCGTATTTTCAGGATGTGGAGCTGTACCTGCGGGCAATCAGCCATGACGAAAGTCTTGCGGAGGAGCTGACGGAACAGGTATTCTTTCAGGCGTTGAACGCTCTGCCGAAATTTCGGGGTGACTGTGACATCCGCACGTGGTTATGCTCCATGGCGAGAAACGCCTACCTCAGCCATCTGCGCAAAGAGCGCCCGTCCCAGCCCATCGACGAGCTGGAAATCAGCGACCCGAAGCAGGCGGTGGAGGAACAGATCATGGACGCTCAGCAGGCCATGGCCGTTCACCGGGTGCTTCACGACCTGCCGGAACCCTATAAGGAGGTTTTCTCCCTGCGGGTCTTCGGACAGCTTTCCTTTGGAGACATCGGAAGTCTGTTCGGACGCACGGCAAACTGGGCCTGTGTGACCTACCACCGGGCAAGGCAGAAAATTCGGGATGAAATGGGGGAATATGCATGAAACTATCCTGTAATGTGATCCGGGACCTGCTCCCGCTGTACGCGGAAAATCTGACCAGCGAGGAAAGCAGTGCCCTCGTGGACGAGCATCTGTGCGGGTGCGGCGAATGCGCGAAGCAGCTGGGCATTCTGAAAAAAGCCCAGGCGATTCCTGTGGAAACAGACGCGCCGGGACTGAAAAAAATCAGAAAAGCCATTGTGCGCCGCCGGGTTTTGGCGGTGACCATGGCGGTGATGCTGGTGATCACGCTTGTGCTGGGCGCGGCGCTCCTCCGGGAAGCGCCGGTCTGGCTGGACGCGGATCAGGCGGTGAAGGAAGTCATGAAAATGGAGGACGGCAGCATCCGTATCTACTATACGGACATTGTTCAGGGAATCAGCAGTGCGGACGACATGGCTGGAAACAGGGGCACTCTATGTTGGAGCACATGGGGCAGGGTATACTTCGGGGAGCAGATACCCCCTGATCCTTATATTACGCCGGATGACGCGGGGGGAACCACGGCCTACAGCTGCTACGGCGACCCCAATTTGCCGGAAGAATTGCGGGAATTTGATGCCGCGCGGGGAAATTATTGGTATATCAGCCCCAAAGACGGCAGGGCGGAGGTGCTTCTGCTGAAAGGGGAAGGGGATGTGGAAGCGCCTGAGGAGCCGCTTCTGACGGTCAGTCACAACGGGGCGATTACCTGCGGCGTGCTTGCGGTCATGGCGGTTATATTGGCGATTCCGGCGTACCGCTTCAGAAAGCGCCGGGGAGCCCCGTGGCTGACCTATGGCGCCGCCCTTGCCGGATGCGGGTGCGTGTCGCTTCTGGTCGTTTCCGGCGGGCAGTTTGCGGAGTTTTACGGCGACTACACGGCGCATGTGCGCAGCGGCAGTATTCTGCTGATACCCATGTTCCTCACGGCGGTGTGCGCCATCCGTCTGCAAAAGCTGAAAGCGCAGGATAAGGGTATTTGAGGAAACATCCCGGAAGGACAGCCTTCCGGGATGTTCTGCATCATTAAAGAACCTCGTTCATTTTGTCCTCGACCTTCCATGCAAGGTCTTCGGCTTTGTTGGCAGCCTTTGCCGCCATGCGCCGCACGGGATTCTGCCGGGGCATCATCAGCACGGCCACCGCGCCCGCGGCAGCGCCAAGACCGGCGGAAAGCATCCATCCTTTTGCGTTCATAAAGTTTCCCTCCCTTCACGGGTAGTATACCCAGGGAACCGCCGAATAAATCGTCTGCGACTGTGAGCGGATCTTTTCTGCCCACTCTTCGGTATTTGCGCAGCCGTTGCCGGCGCGATCCGATTTACGGATGCGGTATTGCCCCTTGCGGGTACATACAGTATTCCGCCCTTTTCGATACCTCGACCGGCCGAGCACGGATGCCCTTCATTCTTGCCCGTTAGAAGTTGACATTTGGAGATATTTGTCGGATAATACAGAAAAAATCATGTGAGGGTATCATGGAAAAATCGAAGCGTTCCTTTCTTCCCTGGGGGATGGTGCCGACCATTGTGACGCTGGCGTGGCCGACTATGCTGGAAGAGCTGATGCAGACGGCGGTGCAGTATATCGATACCGCTATGGTCGGCGCGATCGGGACCCAGGCTACTGCGGCGGTGGGCGCTACCAGCACGGTCAACTGGCTGATCGGCAGCACCGTTGCCGCGATCGGCGTGGGATTTCTGTCCTTCGTGTCCCAGGCCTGCGGGGCGGGGGATACGAAACGGGCGGGGAAGGCCTCGTCCCAGGCGGTGCTGGCGGTTCTGGTCTGCGGCACGTTCTTTACCGTGCTGATGCTGGCGCTGAGCGGAAAGGTGCCGGTGTGGATGCAGGTCGATCCTGCCATTCAGAAGCTGTCCGCCCAATACTTTTTTATTCTGTACACCCCCATGCTGGCCCGGGCGGCCATCACGATTTTCGGTACGCTGCTTCGCTCGGCGGGGGACACCAAAACGCCTATGCGGGTCGGTTTTCTGGTGAACGGCGTCAATATTGTTCTCAATTTTCTGCTGATCTACCCAACGCGGCATGTCTGGGGCATGACCGTTTTCGGCGCGGGATGGGGCGTCATCGGCGCGGCCGTGGCAAGCGCCGTTTCCTTCGTGATCGGCGGCGTGTGCATTACCGTGGTGCTCTGGCGGCATCCGCTGCTGTCTCCCAAGGGGCAGAAGCTGCGGCCGGACTGGGATGTGCTGAAGCCCTGCCTGCGGGTGGCGCTGCCCAATGCCTTGCAGCGCTTCGGGACGTCTCTGGGGTATGTGGCCTTTGCGTCGATGATCAACTCTCTGGGTGAGATCGCTACCGCCGCCCACACGATCGCCAACACGGTGGAATCCGCCTTTTACATTCCCGGCTACGGAATGCAGACCGCTGCGGCGACGCTGGCGGGCAACGCTTTGGGGGCAGGGGACAACCGACGGGTCAAGGAGCTTGGGCGGATGATCCTGTTCATCGAGGTCAGTCTGATGATCGTCTCCGGGTCGCTGCTGTTCCTGTTCGCGCCCAATATGATGCGCCTGTTCTCCAGAGACGCTCAGGTGATCGCACTTGGGGTCACGGTTCTGCGGATGGTGGCGGTATCCGAGCCGTTTTACGGCGTGTCCATCATTGTCGAGGGCATGATGCAGGGTATGGGAAACACCATGATGCCCTTTGTTTGCAGCATCGCGGGCATGTGGGGCGTGCGCATCGTGGGGACGTTTCTCTGCACCCAGCTGCTGGGAATGGGGCTGGTGTCCGCCTGGGCGTGCATGATCGCCCATAACCTGCTGCTGTTTGTCCTCTTTGCCGGGTATTACATCAGTGGAAGGTGGAACCCCATGAACAGAAAAAAACGCCGTTCAGGGGTAAAAACGGCTGATTGACATGGAATTTTGAGCAGCGCAGACGGTTTTTTCCGCTGCGTTGCTTTCTTTTGTGCAACGACATTCCCGTTTTCCCCTTCGGGCGAAAGGGGGTTGACATGATGTATGTCAAACACAAATTGGAAATGGATCTGGCAGGGCAGGCGGTCATGCCCCGGGGGGACATGGTGGAGGGCGACCAGTACGTCCGGCAGCTGGAGCTGTCCCTTCTCTGCGGCGGGGAAAGCTGGGAAATTCCCGAGGACGTCCACGCAGCGGTTCGCTTCCGGAAGCCAGACGGCACCGGCGGG
>ERZ808242.1832-NODE-1832-length-10624-cov-4.944082_pt1 | contig 10624 bp, 13 predicted proteins | sample MGYA00521244_ERZ808242 | MGnify/ENA primary metagenome ERZ808242 (study PRJEB31516, sample SAMN03275573) | gut metagenome | biome: mammalia-associated habitat; material: feces | host: Papio cynocephalus | place: Kenya | collected 2012-07-27 ... | reverse complement strand
ATGCCTTTACAAGCGACGAAGCCATGCGTTACCAATACATGCTGCGGGAAAAAGCCATCCGTGATTACTATTCCAGCTTGGATGAAGCCAGACAAGAAGGAGTCCAGCAAGGATTGGAACAAGGGTTAGCACAAGGACGAGAACAAGGGCTTGTGCAGGGACGAGAACAAGGATTAGCACAAGGGCGAGAACAAGGATTAGCGCAGGGACGTGAGCAAGGTCTGGCACAAGGTGCACAACAGGAAAAAATAGCCAATATTATAGGTATGCTGCGGGAAGGAATAGACATTTCCATTATAGCTAAGATTACGTCTTGCTCGGTAGCAGAAATTCAACACATAGCTAATGAACAATCCTAGTCGTAATGCCATGGAGGTGCCAGCGATGCACAACACGGTTATGAAAGACGCAGCGAAAGCAGAACATGCCTTTACAAGCGACAAAGCCATGCGCTGTCAATATATGCGGCGGGAATGGTCGATAGCAGAAATAGGTGACCGTTTGCAGCAAAGCAGGAAAACATGGATGTAATTGGTAGTTTTTTTTGTAGTTCTCATGTATAATACAATGTAGTAAAGGGCTCTCATGCTGGGAGCCTTTTTTATGGCACAGCGATATTCGCGCGTGCAAATAACGATTCCATATGTTTAATTAAATCGGGAGAATGGTGTTGAGTGTAATGATGTTATCCAAACTGCAGTATAAAACGACACTGCGGATTGTAGCGGAAGGCCGGGCATTTGGTCCCGGTGTTGCCATGGTGCTGCAGGGTGTACGGACCTATGGATCTCTGGCAGGGGCAGCCAAGCAGATGCATATGTCCTATTCCAAAGCTTGGACTATTATCAAAGGAGCAGAACAAATTTGGGGATTTCCGCTGACGCGGCGGCATGCCGGCGGCAAAATGGGCGGATCTTCGACATTGACTCCGCAGGCAGAACGGATTTTATCGCGGTATGAAGTCATGCAGGAAGCGATAGACAAGGTGGCAAAAGAACGGTTCGATGCTTTTTTTAATGAAGAAGAACTGGAAAAGATGAAAAAAATGACTGCTGATGATACGGCAGGCGAAAGGGATGCGCAAAAATGAAAGAAATGAAAACAGAAGAAGCTGTCGGCCAAGTACTCTGTCATGATATTACGCAGATTATTAAAGGCGTGACGAAAGGACCGGTATTTCGCAAAGGGCATATTATTCAGCCGGAAGATATACCGGTGCTTCTTTCGGTAGGTAAAGATCATATCTATATTTGGGAAAATGACGAAACGATGCTGCATGAAAATGAGGCAGCTTGTATCCTGCGGGACATTTGTATGGGCAGCCATATGCATGGCAGTGAAGTGAAAGAAGGAAAAATCGAGCTGATTGCAGACTGTGACGGCGTGTTGACCATAGATAGAGAGCATTTGCAGGCTGTCAATGCGTTGGGGGAAATGATGATTGCTTCCCGACATGGCGGTTTTATGGTACATACCGGTGACACGCTGGTTGGGACGCGGATTATTCCGTTGGTCATCAAAAAGGAAAAAATGGAACAAGCCAAGAACGCGGCGGGGCCCCGGCCATTGTTTCATGTACGGCCATTTGTCATGAAACGTGTCGGCGTAGTGACGACAGGCAATGAAGTCTTTCATGGACGGATTCAAGATACGTTTACGCCGGTTATTGAAGAAAAGCTGGCTGCATTCGACATACAGATGACCATGCATGTCACCTTGGCTGACGACCAGAAACAGATTACGGCGGCGATTGAAGATATGTTGGCACAAGGAATGGATATGGTAGTCTGTACGGGCGGTATGAGCGTGGACCCGGACGACCAGACACCGCTGGCTATTAAACAGACAGGTGCACAGCTCGTTTCTTATGGGGCGCCGGTACTGCCGGGAGCGATGTTTTTATTGGCATATGCAAGAGATGACCGCCCGATTATTGGACTGCCGGGATGCGTCATGTATGCTAAACGGACAATTTTTGACCTTGTGCTGCCATCGCTGGCAGCTAACGTTTTGATTACGCCGCAGGATTTATCCCGCCTTGGCGAAGGGGGACTGTGCCTAAACTGCCCAGTATGTACTTTTCCGAACTGCGGTTTTGGTAAGTAGGTGAGACAATGAGTGTATTTACCCATATGGATACTAACGGCAATGCCGTTATGGTCGATGTCAGCGGCAAGGCTGTCACGTCCCGAACTGCCGTGGCAAGCGGGCGGATTCAGATGAATCAGGCTTGTTATGAAGCGGTGCAGCAGGGAATGATGAAAAAAGGCGATGTGCTGGGCGTCGCTCAAATTGGCGGTATTATGGGGGCCAAGCGGACGAGTGAGTTGATTCCCTTGTGCCATATTTTAAATTTGACCCAGTGCGGCGTGAAATTTTTCTTTCACGATGAAACGCAGGAAATAGAAGCTCAATGTACGGTCCGCTGTGATGGGAAAACGGGAGTAGAAATGGAAGCGCTGACAGGTGTTTCAGTAGCACTGCTCACGGTATATGATATGTGCAAAGCCGTGGATAAACGGATGTGTATCCGGGATATTCATCTTGTAGAAAAGACAGGCGGCAAAAGCGGCCCTTTTCAGTATGAACCGAGTACGGATACGCCATGATAGATACGTATGGCAGAGAGATTAATTATTTGCGGATTTCGCTGACAGACCGCTGCAATATGCGCTGTCAGTACTGCATGCCTGGCGATGTGCCCAGCGTAGGGCATGATGAAATCTTGCGGTACGAAGAAATATTGTTGATTTGCCGGGCTGCGCTGCAAGTCGGCATCCATCGCTTTAAAATTACGGGCGGCGAGCCGCTGGTGCGAAAAGGAGCAGTTGCTTTTATGCAGTCGCTGCGGCAGCTGCCGGGCGTACGAAGCATGACGCTGACTACAAATGGACTGCTGCTGCAGCCCCATATAGCTGCACTGAAACATATGGCAGTAGATGCGGTCAATATCAGCTTGGACAGTTTGCATGCCGGCCAATTTAGAAAAATTTCCGGTGTAGACGGCCTGTCCTGCGTGCGGCAGGCACTTGCGCAGACTGTGCAGGCTGGTATTCAAACGAAGGTTAATGCAGTACTGCTGCGGCAAACGAGATCTCAGCTTCTGCCGTTGGCTAAGTTGGCAGAAATGATGCCCGTCGATGTGCGCTTTATTGAAATGATGCCTATCGGGTACGGCGCGCAGCAGCAAGGGTGGTCGGCAGATGAAGCGCTGGCTGTACTGCAGTCAGCGTATCCGGATTTGCATGCCGTACAGCGGCATGGCAACGGGCCGGCTGTATATTATACCAGCCAAAAACTGCAGGGCTGTTTGGGAATGATTGCTGCCAACACGCACAAGTTTTGCCGTCAGTGCAACCGCATGCGTCTGACAAGCACGGGCTTTTTGAAGCCCTGTCTTTGTTATGATGACGGCGTGGATTTGAAAGCTATCGTGCGGTCTGGCCGTACCGATATGTTGGCAGCACTGCGGCAGGCAATTTGCCGGGCTGCAGCCCAAAAGCCGGCAGGGCATTGCTTTGATACGGCCGGTCAGATTACAGAAAACAAAACGATGAATCAGATTGGAGGATAAATCGTGGGAACCATAGAAGCCGTATGTATCAGTACGCAGAAAGGTACGCAGAAACGGCCTGTTGCCGTAGGACAGTTTGCAGCGGACTGGGGGATAGAAGGCGATGCGCATGCCGGGCATTGGCATCGGCAGGTCAGCCTCCTTTCGCTGGAAAAAATAGAAGCATTCCGCCGCCGCGGCGCACAGGTCGCGTACGGTGCTTTTGGAGAAAATCTCGTCGTCAACGGTATTGATTTTTCTTCTTTGCCAGTAGGAACGCTGCTGCAGTGCGGTGACGTACTGTTGGAAATGACGCAGATTGGCAAAGAATGCCATACGCATTGTGCTATTTATCAGGTTGTTGGCGACTGTATTATGCCGCGGGAGGGTGTGTTTGCCCGCGTCCTTCGCGGCGGCGTGATTCGTCCGGGCGATACGATGGAAATCGTGCCGCGGCAGGGAAAACGTCCGTATCAGGCGGCGGTTATTACACTGTCTGACAAGGGCAGCCGAGGCGAGCGCATCGACGAAAGCGGTCCCATGATTGCACAGACGCTGCAGGAACGCGGCTATGATGTTGTAGAAACACTGCTGCTGCCTGACGGTGAAGAAGAACTAAAACGGCAGCTTATGCGGCTAACAGACCAACGGCAGCTAGACCTTATTTTGACGACAGGCGGCACGGGATTTAGCCCGCGGGATGTGACGCCGGAAGCGACTCTGGCTGTGGCGACGCGGCCGGTACCTGGAATTGCCGAAGCGATGCGCAGCGCGTCACTGACTATTACCAAACGGGCCATGCTGTCGCGGGCTGTGAGCGTGATTCGCGGAAAAACATTAATTATCAACCTGCCGGGCAGTCCCAAAGCCTGCCGGGAATGCATGGCTGTCTTTTTGGATACAATCCCGCACGGCATGGATTTGCTGCGCGGCGATGCGGGAGACTGCGCAGTAAAATAAATGTTTCGCAAAGAGACTATACGAGGAGAAATCCTCCTGCAATTACAAAAGAAGGATGTATACATATGAATTGGAAAAACATAGCAGGATTGGCGTTGACTGCGGTACTGGCCGTCGCAGTACTGGGCGGCTGTGGCTTAGATACACGCGAACAGAAGACTGCAGGTAAAGACAAGGTGCATTTGACTGTCTTTGCGGCAGCCAGCATGACAGAAACGATGAATCAGATTGCTGAGAAATATCAGAAAGACCACCCGAATGTAGAAATTACGTTTAACTATGATTCGTCGGGAACGTTAAAAAAACAAATTCAAAATGGCGCAGCATGCGATTTGTTCATTTCAGCAGCGCAAAAGCAGATGAATCAGCTCGATGCGTCCCAAGATGAAAGAGCCAATCCGGAAAAACTCGATTTCATAGATACGAATACGCGTGTCGATTTGTTGGAAAACAAAGTCGTCCTCGTCACGCCGAAAGAAAATCCCAAGGGTATTGCCAATTTCAACGATATGGCGGCAAAATTACAAGACGGCACCGTGCGGCTGGTTATGGGAAACAGTGATGTTCCTGTTGGACAGTATACGCAGAAAATCTTGAGATATTACAACGTAGATGAAAATGCTGTTGCCAGCGCCGGCTATATTACATATGGTTCCAACGTAAAGGAAGTCACGACGCAGGTCTGCGAAGGCAGTGCGGACTGCGGTATTATTTATGCGACAGATGCGTACAGTGCCCGCTTAACTCCTGTTGACAGTGCGACAAAGACCATGTGCGGGCAGGTTGTGTATCCCGCAGCTGTTTTGAAAACCAGTACACAGCAAGAAGCAGCAAAAGAATTTTTACAGTATCTGCAGCGTGACGAGGCGATGCAGATTTTTACCAGTGTCGGGTTCAGCCCGGTACAGCAAGGATGATGAAACATGGATTGGTATCCTCTTTGGAATAGTCTGCGCATAGCGGCTATTTCCAGTGTAATCGTATTTTTCAGCGGTATTGCCATCGCATATTATGCATCCAAAGCACCGCGTCTTTTAAAAGGCATACTGGATGTTGTTTTGACACTGCCGCTGGTACTGCCGCCGACAGTTTGCGGCTGGCTGCTTCTGCTCGTTTTTGGTCTGCGGCATCCCGTAGGCATGTTTTTGCAGCAATGGGGAATTCAGTTTGTCATGACTTGGTATGGCGGCGTCATTGCTTCGACGGTGGTTGCTTTTCCGCTTATGTATCGAACAGCCCGCGGTGCGTTTGAAAGTTTTGATGAAACCTTGGCTTGGAGCGGCCGTACCTTGGGGTTGTCCGACACATTTATTTTTTGGCGTATCCGCCTGCCGTACTGCAAACAAGGTCTGATTGCCGGTACGGTACTGGCGTTTGCCAGAGCGTTGGGCGAATACGGCGCTACGAGCATGCTCATTGGCTATATTCCCAAAAACACAGCGACGATTTCTACGACAGTCTATCAATTATGGCGGACTAATGACGAATACAGCGCCTTTATCTGGGTACTCGTCAACATGGCTATTAGTGCTGTCGTCCTGCTTACTGTAAACATGGTAGAAAAACGCAGCCGGAGAGGGAGGGCTTGGTCATGAGTTTGAAGACAGCGATTCAAAAGACGTGGGGCAGCTTTCAGCTGCAGGTTGCTTTTCAGACGCACGGCGGTGTATTAGGACTGTTGGGAGCGTCCGGATGCGGCAAAAGCAAGACGCTTCAATGTATTACCGGCATCGAACGTCCCGATGCAGGCCATATTTCACTAGACGGCCGTGTGTTTTTTGACAGCAGCCGGCATATCAACATGGCCGTGCAGAAGCGGCGTGTTGGGTATTTGTTTCAGCATTATGCCTTGTTTCCCAACATGACCGTAGCAGAAAATATTGCCTGCGGTATTCGTCAGTCTGTTTCTGAACAAGAACGAAAAGAAAAAATGTATACGATGATGGAACGGATGCGGCTTACCGGGCTGGAAAAACAGAAACCGTCCCAGCTTTCAGGCGGCCAGCAGCAGCGTGTGGCTTTGGCGCGGATTCTGGTCAATGAACCGGATATTTTGCTTCTTGATGAACCGTTCAGTGCATTGGACAGTTATTTGAAAGAACGAGTTATGACAGAACTGAAAGAGCTGCTGCGCCAATTTCAAAAAGACAGTATCATTGTAACCCACAGCCGTGATGAAGCGTATCAGCTGTGTGATTCGATTGCCGTTCTTCATAACGGCCAGCTGGAAGTCATTGGAAAGACGGCAGACGTGTTTGCCCAGCCGCAAACCCGAGCTGCCGCTGTACTGACTGGCTGTAAAAATATCGCAGCTGCAAAAAAAATGGGAACGTATGAGGTATTTGTCCCCGATTGGGGCATTTCTTTGACGACGAGTCATCCTGTCGGCGACACGATATGTGCTGTCGGCGTGCGCGGTCATGCGTTCCATCAGTACGTGACGGACAATGCGTATCCGATTCGCGTACTAGAAGAAATAGAACAACCGTTTGAATGGATTGTCAAATTCCGCTATGAACAGCAACGATCTGCTTCACCGGCTGTATGGTGGCGGTTTGCCAAAACGGACAGGCCGCAGCAGCTGGAAGCCCCGTTAGGTGTACGGCCGCAGGACGTGCTGCTATTATACAAATAAGGATAAGGTAACATACTATGGAAGATATATTTGAATGTCTCAAACGAGAATTAGAAGAAGGACGGCCTGCGGTTCTCCTTACGGTCATTGCCAGTAAAGGCTCGACACCGCGCAGTGCCGGCAGCCACCAACTGGTTTTGGCTGATGGGACGACTGTAGGAACGATTGGCGGCGGCATTGCGGAGTACAAAGCCTGTGAAGAAGGAAAACATGTGCTGCAGACAGGATGCTCGACTATCGTATCGTATATACTGCATCCCAATGATGCTGCCGATATTGGTGCCGTATGCGGCGGTGAAACGAATGTGTTCTGCCAGTTTTTGTCACCGTCCCAGCCAAGCCTCCTGACGTGCCTAGCTCAAATCATAGCAACACGCCGGCAGCATATGCCGTCTTGGCTGGTATTGGACGTGACAATGCCGCAGCAGTGGGCCATGGGTGTCGTCGGTCCCCAAATGCAAGTATGCGGCGCTGACGAAACATGCCGTTCCTTGGAACGCGTGCTGGAAAAACGGCCCGATTGGCTGCATGAAGGAAGCGGATTAGTAGAAAATGAAACTGCCCGCTGGTATCGAGAACCGCTGGCCTATGAAGGCCGTGTTTTTGTCTTTGGCGGCGGTCATGTAGCCAAAGCACTGGTACCTGTACTGACGCAAGTCGGTTTTTCCTGTATTGTCGTTGATGATCGGGAAGAATTTGCCAATGCCGTGCAGTTTCCCCAAGCAGAACAGACTGTCGCAGCCGATTTTAGCGATTTATCTGCAGCAGTTCAAGTAACCCGTCATGATTACGTATGCATCATGACGCGAGGCCATATCGGCGACTACGAAGTACAGCGGCAGATGCTGGCTTGCCATCCCTACTATCTGGGAGTCATCGGCAGTCGCACCAAACTGGCTTTTGTGCGAAATAAACTGCGCCATGATGGCTTTACGAATGATGAAATAGATGCATGCCATGCGCCGATTGGGCTGCCTATATCAGCGGCGACACCGGAAGAAATTGCTGTCAGCATTGCGGCCGAACTGATTGCTGTACGGGCCCGGCGGGAAGGACGCGAAAAAGGGGATGCCCGCCAATGGAGGAGTGCTGATGTCCCATCTGTACGTATACCAAAAGGGTAAACGGACTGTACAGTCATCATGCTGGCAGGGATTGATTTCCTTATATCCATCGCTGCGCTGCCATATACCCAACGTACTGTCCGTTGTGGGTGCCGGCGGTAAGACGACGTGGATTGCGAATTTGGCACGGGAAGGACAGAAATTGGGACAGCGCATCCTCATCGTGACGACAACGCACATGCAAATCCCTGCACAATGGGGCGTCTTGACAGGCAATGTCCGTGATATTGCCTGTCAGCTAGAGTCAGAAGGCATTGCCGTAGCCGGTATTCCCTGTGAGGACGGCAAGATTACCTATATCGGCGATGCGCTTTTTCAGCAGATATATCCATTGGCAGATACGATTCTTATCGAAGCGGATGGTTCCAAACGAGTATCTCTCAAGGCTTTGGGACGGCATGAACCGGTTATCGTACCGCAGACGCAGTATATTTTGTGCCTGGCTGGCATGTCTTCAGTAGGAAAACCGATAGGCAAAGGATGTTTCCGCTGGCAGGAACTGCCTGTCCGTCCGCAGGACATATTAACACCTGCTGTATTCAGCAAAGTGTGGCGACGAGGCTGTTTGGATATCCTTCATAAACGGTATACACAACCTGTCATCCCCATACTGAATCAATGCGATACGAAAGAGCTGCAGGAGCAGGCACAATATATTCTGCAGCGGAGCGGCACTGCTCGAGGTCTTATTTCTTCATTTTCAGAAAAGGAACGGGAACTATAATGCACTCTGTTTTTTTGATATATATGGCGTCCGGCCGGGGCAAAAGGTTTGGCAGCAACAAATTGCTGACGCATTTGCAGCATAAGCCGTTGTATCAATATGGGCTGGATACCCTCTGTGCTGTGGGACAAGTGAATCATTGGCCGTTGCTTGTTGTTACGGCATATGGGAAAATAGCTTCATGGTGCCGGAGCAGGCAGATACCCGTTGTTATGAACGAACAGGCCGACGAAGGCATGGCCGCATCACTGCGCATAGGCGTACAGCACAGCCCTGGTGCTGTTGCTTGGGCGTTCTTTCCGGCCGATCAACCTCTTTTAAGCCAACAAAGCATCACACAGTTTCTGCAGGGATTTTGTCAGTCGCCCTATACCTTGGGAGCCATGAGCAACGGTATACGTCCTATGAGTCCGGCTGTTTTTTCGAGCCGGCATAAAGACGAACTGACAGCTCAACGAGGAGATACAGGCGGCCGTCAAATCCTGCAGCAGTATCAGAACAGCCTCTATTTATATCGACCCAGTCCGGATGAATTGCTGGATATCGATACGCTGGAAGATAAACATATCTGCCTTAGCAAGATGCAGAAACGATAACTTACTTTCAATTACGTGGCGTGAATTATAATTGCATACAACGAAAAAGCCATAAACATAGGTGTTACGCATCTGTTTATGGCTTTTCATATATTCTGTTAATGATTTATTCTACAGTACTCACTGCGTTAGCTGTATTTTTCAAGAATATTGTTCATGTCACTGCGACTGGGATTATCCATTGGCTATGTGTTGAATTTCTGCTATCGAGCAGGATGTAATCTTAGCTATAACGGAAATGTCTATTCCTTCCCGCAGCATACCAAGTATATTTGCTGCTTTTTCCTGCTGTACACCTTGTGCCAGCCCTTGTTCTCGCCCTTGTGCTAATCCCAATTCTTTGCCTTCGGCTATTCCCAACTTGTGGCCGCGTTTTTCTCCTATTGCGATGCCTTCTTGTTTGGCTTCATCTAAGCCGGAATAGTAATCACGGATAGCTTTTTCACGTAGCATGTATTTGTAACGCATGGCTTCGTCGCTTGTAAAGGCATGTTCTGCTTTCTCTACGTCTTTCATGACTGTGTTGTTCATGGCTGGCACCTTCATTTTATTACGACTGGGATTGTTCATTAGCTATGTGTTGAATTTCTGCTATCGAGCAAGACGTAATCTTAGATATGACGGAAATGTCTATTCCTTCCCGCAGCATGCCTATAATATTAGCTATTTTTTCCTGTTGCACGCCCTGCTCACGTCCTTGCGCCAATCCTTGTTCTCGCCCTTGGGCTAATCCTAATTCTTTGCCTTCGGCTATTCCCAGCTTGTGACCACGTGCTTCACCTATCTTCACACCACGTTCTTCTCCTATTGCGATGCCTTCTTGTTTTGCTTCATCCAAGCCGGAATAATAATCACGGATAGCTTTTTCCCGCAGCATGTATTTATAACGCATGGCTTCGTCGCTTGTAAAAGCATGTTCTGCTTTCTCTACGTCTTTCATGACTGTGTTGTTCATGGCTAGCACCTCCATTTCTTTTTCATCACAGTTGGAAAAATAGGCGGCCCACGTTCCTAATTTTGTCAGCTTTTTGA
>ERZ808242.1830-NODE-1830-length-10640-cov-4.797449_pt1 | contig 10640 bp, 7 predicted proteins | sample MGYA00521244_ERZ808242 | MGnify/ENA primary metagenome ERZ808242 (study PRJEB31516, sample SAMN03275573) | gut metagenome | biome: mammalia-associated habitat; material: feces | host: Papio cynocephalus | place: Kenya | collected 2012-07-27 ... | reverse complement strand
TTGATAAAGCGTCACTACGTCACAGCGCAATTTGGTACGCTCATTGGCTTCTTTTTCTATCTTGGCAATATTGGCTTTGCGAATAGAAGAAGCTTCTTCAGCGCTCATTTTAGGGGTAATAGAAGCATTTACTTGCTTAGTTACGTCGGTAATAGATTGCAAGCAATTTATTTCTAAATTGGGAGCTTTCAGCTCTTGAGCTCTAGTTTTGGCCAAAAAACCTTCGGCAATTAAGTTGCGCTCGGGAGTACTCAATTCTGAAAGAGTTTCGTCGGCTATATGATGGTTGGTAATAACTAAACCTTCAGGAGAAATAAAGCCTCCAGAGCCGCCGTTATTGAAACGCACGGCCGCGTGCATAGCGTCGTTGAGCCATTTGTCGCTCAGTTCAAAATGATACTTTTGAGCCAATTGAGCTTTGGGAGGAGCATTAAAAGGGAACATACCTTCGTCAGCATAGCTTAAAGAGGGCAAGGCTAAAGCTACAGCTGCGCCTAGTAATAAAGCGGAAAATTTAGGGTTAATCATAGAGTAATATTTCCCATTAAGCGCTATTCTTTTCCTGCCGCTTGCTTTAAGGGTTTTCTATTTAGCCTAAACAGCTCTCCTCTTTAGAAAGGTGTAGCGATTTACACGACAAAAACTGCTCGGATATATAATATAATTTTCTTTTTTAGTTGTAGCTGTGAAGGGAATATTTCTATGGGCCAGCAGATTCTTATTATAGGTTTAGGACAATTCGGCATGTCCTTGGCTAGAACACTTTCCGAAAAAGGTGTCGAAGTTTTGGCCGTGGATCGCAATTTGGCTTTGGTGGAAGAAGCTTCCCTTTTTGTAGCTGACGCTATGCAAATTAGGGTTACTGACGAAACTGATATGTCTAGGCTCGAGCCTTCTAAGCGCGACGCAGCCGTTTGTGCTATTGGCGATAGTTCTAAAGAAGATTCGATTATTTGTACCGCTTTACTGAGCCAATTGGGAGCTCCTTTTATCGTAGCTCGAGCGCGTGACTCCGTGCATAAGCGTATTCTTAAAGCTGTGGGAGCCAATTTAGTAATCAATCCCGAACGTGAATTTGGACGTCGTTTTGCTACGCGTTTAATCAACCGCAATATGGTAGTAGATACAGATCTGGGAGATGACTGCTTGTTGACCGAAATTAGAGTGCAACCAGGTATGGTAGGCAAAAACTTGATAGAATTGGAATTGCCTAAGCGCTTTGAAGTTATGGTAGCTGGCATTCGCAGTTCCGAAGATCCTTCGAAAATTATCCATCCCAACCCAAGCGTGCCTTTAAGGGCTGACGATAGACTGATTATCGTCTCCAACGAACGGGCCATTGCCGAGTTACAGAAAAACTTTCGCTAAAAGTAGTGAGCTATGCTAAATAAAGTTGCGGCCATATACAATCGTTTCGGTGAAGCGGCCAGTGGTTCTGCTTTTAGCAGCGCAGCTATGACTTTAGCTCCGCTAGCTTTTATCTTTTTGGGACTCGATTTAGATGATGGCTCAATGTCCCTTTTTAGAAGCACTTGTGCTGTCTTTACACTTATACTTACAGTTCTTGTTGGGCTTTTTTGGGATAGATATCCTCGCTTGGGTAAATACTTAGCTTTAGCCGATGCTTTAGCTTGCGTCGGTGCCGCCGGGCGTTACCTTTTTAGCGATCCTTTTTCGGCTCTGACAGTTTTTGTAGCCGTTTCTATTTTGGTTAACGCTGTCGTCCATTATCAAGGCCATGAGAAAACGCAAGCTAAATACTCTAAGCAAGAGGGAATAGAATCTATTGGCGGCGCTGTAGGTGGCTTTGCTGGTCTATTTTTTATTACTTGGTTTTTATGTGGTTTAGATAACCAACTAGGGCTATCCTTATGTGCTTGCGGTGGATTAATTTGCCAATTGATATTTTATAAATGGTCGCTGAAGCTTAAATCGCGTTTGCCCAAAACTATAGTTCTAGTTTGCTTTTTTTCTATTTGCTTAAGTTTTATCGCTAAGGGAACTTGGCTTACTGTCACTTGTTTGGCTTTAACGGTTTTCTTGGACATCTTTTTTGTCAATAGTTATGGCAATTTGAAGTTGCGCGAAGATTTCGGTGTAGACTTTTTCCTCAATCGTCCGGCCCGTTTCTTGCTGTTGACTTTTGTGCTTCTTTGCACAGTCGGTTCCGTTTTACTTTATTTGCCCATTTCCTCATGTCGCAGCTTAAATTATATCGACGCTGCTTTTATGGCTGTAAGCGCTTCTTGTGTTACTGGCTTAACTTGCTTGGACTTAGAACATGATTTTACCGTTTATGGCAAGGTCTTTTTGGCTATTTTAGTACAGCTGGGCGGTTTAGGTATGATGGGTACAGCCTCTTTAGCTATGCATGCTATGGGACGCAGACTCAGTTTGCGTCACGAACGTTTGCTAGCTTCGCTTTCAGAAACGGAAAGCGGCCCCAACCTTATGCGCTCTCTTTACATTATCGTTATTTACGTATTCGTTTTAGAAAGTATTGGCGCTTCGGTAATGACCGCTTGCTTAATAGGGCAGGGCATGCCTTTTTCCGAAGCTTTTGGCAAAGCCGCCTTCATGGCTATTTCTGCTTTTTGTAATGCTGGCATGACTCCAGAAAGCGGCAATTTGGTAAATTATGTTCATACTCCTGGCATATTGTATACGGTAGCTATTTTAGTTATCTGTGGAGGCATGTCGCCTTTAACTTTTCTGGCTTTGCCCTTATGGTTTAGGCGTCGTCATATCTCTTTGGCCAGCTTTTTAGCTTTGGTAACTACGGCTTTACTATTGCTCTTAGGGACTATCGCTTATCTTACTTTGGAATGGAATGGCATTTTTACTCAGTTAGCTCCTTGGGATAAATTACATAACGCTTTTTTCCTTTCGGCTGTAGGGCGAACGGCAGGTTTCAATGCGGTCGATGTTAGTACTTTAAGTCCGTTGAGTACGCTTATGACTCTCGTTTTTATGCTTATAGGCGGTTGCCCCGGAGGTACTGCTGGTGGTATGAAAACTGTTACGGTAGCCATCATGTTTTTGGCTTTTTGGACTGATTTAAACCAAGAAAAGGAAGTTGTATGCCGCCGTCGTTTGGTGCCACATGATGTGGTTAGGCGCACTATAACTATTTTGGTAGCTTTTATGCTTACTTTAACTGCGGCCTTGATTTTGCTTTTTATGACACAAACTATTGCTCCTAAATTGTTGCTTTTTGAGGCGGTTTCAGCCCTTGGAACTGTAGGACTAAGTTTAGGGGCTACTTGTCAGCTAGACGAGATAGGCAAAATTATTATCATGTTCACGATGTTCTGTGGCAGAATTGGGCCTATTTCCATCTTTGCTGTTATGGCCGACGATAAATCTGTTAAACACGAAGTTGGGTATCCTCAAGAGCATATTCCCTTAACCTAGTGTGAAAGTTGGCTTTGGCGAAGGATAAAAAGATATGAGAATTGCAAAATCGATTAAAATAAGCATTTGGTGCTTTATACTTTTCAATTTGGCAGTAGCTTACTGCTGCATTTGGATTTTTGCTCGCATGTTGCCTTCCATAGAAGCGGTAATGGCCAATAATGAAACAACGATCCATGCTTCTATGGGCATGATGGCTATGCTCACTCAAGAGAATAGCGGACTTATCCGCAGGGTTAAAGCCCAACCTAAATTTGAGCATTTTTTGCGAGAAGCGGAAAATTGTGTCAGCGAGAAGGGAGAGCAAAACTATATAGATATTATTAGGCAAAATTACCAAGCTGCTTTTGAGAGAAAAAAGCTAGAATTTAATATAGTGGTCGATGCTATTGTGCAACTGGAAAGACTCAATCAGAGAGCTATGCACAATTCTATCAAGCAAGCTGAACATATGGGACGTACTGGAGCTTGGGGAATTGTCTTTATGGCAGCTATGAATTTTGTGGCTGGTTTAATCTTTTTGCACAATCTGAGTATAAAATTTATTGAGCCACTCGAAGAAGTTGAATCTACTATCAATGATTTCAAAAAGGGCAATACCATGCGTCGTTGCGTCGTTTCTAATCAATCTATGGGTATGGAAAAAGTTATGCGCAATTTGAACGATCTTCTAGACTCAGTCAGTAAGTAAATTTTCTCTTTAATTATGGGACGTAAATAAAGTATGGAACTCAATCATTATACGGTTATTGATGTCGAGTTGGCTAATTTCCATTCCGATTCTATTTGCCAAATTGCTATTCAAGAAGTTCTTGATGGTCAAGTTGTTTTTGAAGCTTCGTCTTTGATAAATCCACAAGAGAAGTTTTCTCCTGTTTGTGTGGGAGTACATGGTATAGAGTATAGCGATGTAAAAAATGCTCCTACTTTTGCTCAATATTGGCCTACAGTAAAAGAACATTGCCTAAACACCGTTTTAGTGGCTCACAACGCTATTTTTGATGTTTCAGCTTTAAATGCCTCTTTGGAAAGGTATAATATTAGGTTGGACAACAACTGGCCTTATCTTTGCACTATGCTTTTAGCTAAACGTCTTTTGCCTGAACGAGCTGGTAAATCAAGAAAGAAAGCGCTTCTGGAGGAAGATCCTAACAGTTATGGTTTTGGGTTAGCTGCCTTATGCAAATATTATCATATCAATATGCTTAAGCACCACGACGCTTTTTCCGATGTAGTTGCTTGTCGCTGTTTGTTGCAAAAATTGCTGGAAGATGGCGAGTTGATCGCGGCCGATTTTCACGAATTTCGTCGTCCTCTTACTAATACTTTAGCTACTGCTTTAATAGCTTCCGGACAAGCTAATGCATGCCCTTTGCCCAAAATCGGCCAAGCTGGTGTGCGCTATTGTCTTACTGGTAAATTCTCTTATGGATCGCGTTCTTCGGTAACGAAAATGATAGAAGAAACTGGCGGCATAGTAAACAATTCGGTGCAATTAGATACTGATTATCTGGTAGTAGGCAATAAGCAAGGCACTCTCAAAACTGTTACTTCAGCTAAAGAGAAAAAAGCTAAGCAAATGATTGAGCAAGGTTATAGCTTAGCTATTATCAGCGAAGAAAAATTTTTGCAAGGTATAAAAAATCTGCCGAGTCAAGAGTTATAGTCTCAAATAGCTGGTTTTAAATTACAATTTTGCTCGTAAAGATAAAGTAAAGCTGCACAGCCACAAACACGACGGCAGCTAACAAAACGGCTCGAGCCAACTTTAAACGAAACATGCTCGCTTATTGGCAGATCAAGCTTAAAAATACCTGCCAAAGGCCGACTTCTTCTTATCGAGTCTGTCCATGAAACTTCCAGCTTCTACGCTGTATGGCCGCTTCAATTTAAAGGCAATATTTTTTATATTTTTAGAGCGGTTACTTTTAAAAGCCCTTCGCTTAATATCATAATGAAGGACTTTTTTATGCTTTATGGATAAAAATAGTATCTATTGACAGCAGTTAAAGTGTTTGCTTATATACTGACATATGCTTCCGTCGAGGAGCTTATTTAGAAAAAAAAGTACCATATCGAGATTAAGTATTTTAGATAAAAATTAGAATGCATAGCCAGGGTGTCGAGAGATACCCAGGGCACCAAGATATTAGTAGAAATTCAAGATAGATTAGAAATAGTAAAGAAGAGATTAACCTCGTCGGCAGTGGCATAAATTTATAATTTGGGAGGCATGGCTGCCCATGCTCTTATTTTCAAATTACGAACATTCTGTTAGTGAATCCCTTGATGATTGCCCTGTAGATAGACTTTATGTCTTACTTGAAGACAATGTCCTTGGGCAAGCAGTTTCCGTTGAAGATGTGGAAGGAGAGAAGCACAAGGGGCTTGATTTTTCCTTTTGGGTATCTCCTAGGGAAAATAACCAGCACACCATAAGGACGAAGATATTTTGGAATCCTAGTAAAATTTCCTCTGAGAGTGATTCCGGGTATATGTGGCTTCACGGAGACTATAAATATTTTCCTAGTTCCGGATCCAAACATGTATCTGCTAAAAAGATACGTCAGGCGAGGGAGTTTTGCAAAAAGTATAAAGTGCTGTTTGCTGCCGCTTGGGAGTATGCTTTGGAATGCAAGGATGTTAGTGAGTACTTCTGTGGCTGCTTGACATTTGAGGAGCTTTTAGACAAATTCATAAAAGAAAAGACTAGATCGGTTGTGAAAGACTGCTTCTATCGGGAAGTGAAAGTGCGTAAAGGCATTAGCGACGAATCTGAAAAAGTGAAGCTTCTTGAAAATATAGTCCGCAACAACAACCTTTTTAATTTATACGAAGACAAGAGTAGAGTCTAGTTTTACGAGATTCTTTGTTGTGCTTTGGCCTTTGGTTGGGGGCCCGAAACTTTGTTTCGGGCCCCGTATTTTATAGCAATTGCATTAGAGAGGATATTAATATGAAGCCAGAAGAGGGCCGAGCCCTACTTGAAAAACATTTTTGTTATAGTGCTCCCGAAGAAGATTTTTATTATGATTGTGGCACTATGGATGATCCTGATTTTTATTATGACGATGGCTATTTACTTTTAGGTGACGAAGTAAAAACTGATAATATTAACTTTTCCTTTTTATTTAATTGGGCTCCACCGGAAGTAAAGAAGTATGGTATAAGGGTTACTGTCTATTGGGAAGTAGGTTATAAAAATTTTAGGGGCCACTCCAAATATAGAAAATTCAGTTGTAAATGCGGAATTTTGGAATTATGTGGCAATTACAACTATTATGGAGATTTAGCTTCAGATGATTTGCATACTCATGTGCAAATGGTTGAGAAAGCCCGGGAGTTTTTCCGTAAATACAAAGTTATGTTTGCGGCTGCTTGGAGCGGACGTTATGGACTTAGCGGTGGGGGAATTGGTACTAACAGTACCGTTTTAGAAAGATACTTTTGTATGTTTTGTAAGTCCAGAATAAAAGCTGACTTTAGTAGAGTACACCCACGGAAATACTTTTGGACAATGCAAACTTTTTACACATTTATAAAAGATCTTCTTTTCGAAAAACAAAGACATAGGCAATTTGCTACCAGATATTTTCTTGCAGGAAAGTCTATTAAGCCTGTTCTGGGCCACCCTCGCAAATATTGGCGGTTATTTGTCGACAGATATTTTCTGACAGGAAAACGCAAGCTGATGATTTTAAGAGAATTTGCTCGGGCTCACCGTGAGGGGAAATATAGCCATTTACCGATAGAACTGCAAAAATTAGCTATTTTTGAAGACATTGTCCGCCGACACAATTTGTTTGATATGCATGATTAACATAAAAGCGCCGCTACCTAGTTGTGAATTTATTTTCACAAGCTCGGTAAGCGGCGCTTATGTTTTTTCGTGGCTAGTTTCAACTTAAAACGAAACATGGCCGCTTATTAGCAAACTGAGCTTAAAAATACCTGCCAAAGGCTGACTTCTTCTTGACAAAGGGCGGCTATGTTGTAGACTTTTGGGGCGTTTGTCTTCAGGGAATGCAAAAATATTAGAAAGCGTATTTATTGTGAGCTTTAAGAATTTAGTCAAGACTTTGGGACGAGTTCTCAAATATCTCTTGCCTTATTGGAAAATTGTCGTTATAGCGCTGCTTTTTAACTTGTTATCTACAGGTACTCGTCTGTGTCAAGCTAAATTTGTAGGTTGGATTATGGAGCTTATGTCTAAAGGCAGTCCAACTATAGCTGCAATGGTAGAGCCAGCGCCTAGCAATCAAGAGCAAAAGCTTAGAGAAAAAGGCATTACTCCTTATGGCGAAAAAGCTAAACAAGGGCAGGGACAGCTTGCAGCAAGCGCCACCAATTCATCTGGAAATGGTGCTGAGTCTGAGGCCTCGAAAGCTGATATAGATAGATCAATAGATAAACTAGTTGAAGCTGGTTCTGGACCTGTTGACAGCGGTCGTTCTGGCGAAAATACAAAAATTAGTGCTCAGGAAGCGGCTTTCAACAAGTTTTTTAGCTACGACGATGGGCGCGATCCTTTTATGACGCTCAATTACGTCTGTTTGCTGTTTTTAATTGTTATGGCAGTAATGGGCGTTTGTACCTATTTCCAGAAATATTGTACCGATCAGTGTGGTCAATTGGCTATACGCGATTTCCGCAACAACGTTTTTTGCTCATTGCAGCGTTTGCCTATTAAGTTTTTTGACAAAATGCGCTCCGGTGAAGTGCTTTCTCGCTCTACTACCGACGTTATTACCGCTTCGGGTGTTTTTGGCTTACTTTCTGAATTCACTAAAAACTCCTTAATGGTAATTGGTTGCTTTGTCTGGATGTTTTGGCGCGATTGGCAAATGACTATTGTGGTTATACTTATTAGTCCTTTGGTAGCTATCGCCATTAGCAATTTTGGCGCCAAGATTGGCCAAAAAACCAGCAAATTGCAGGCTCGCCTAGCCGATCTTTCCGCTTTACAATTCGAAAATGTTTCAGCTATTAAAGTTGTTAAAGCCAACAGCCGCGAAGATTACGAATATAAGCACTTCTTAAGTCGCAATGAAGACAACTATGCCGCCCAAATGAAAGTTGTGCAAGTACAATCCTTGCAAGCACCTGTAGTGGAATTTTTGGGCATTATCGGCATTATTATTATCGTTTGGTTTGGCGCTACTCGCATTTTGCAAGGCCAAGTCAGCTTCTCCCAAATGACCGAATATTGGGCCCTTATGGCTATGACTAGTCACCCTCTGTCGGTACTTTCCACCTTCTATGGCAGTTGCCAAAACTCCGCTGCTGCCGCTGTACGTGCTTTCGAAATTATCGATTCCGCTCCCGAAACTTCCAGTCCCGATGCCATTAAGTTGCCTCCAGTTAAAGGCAAAATCGAGTTCGAAAATGTCTCTTTTGCTTACGAAGAAGACAAGCCTGTTTTGGATAAGGTTAACTTAAAAATTAAGCCCGGCGAATTTGTAGCTATTGTCGGTACCAATGGATCGGGCAAATCCACTTTGGTCAATATGTTGGAGCGTTTCTATGCTCCCGACTCAGGTAAAATTAAGATTGATGGCTACGATATTAGCAAAGTCACTTTAGATTCATTGCGCTCGCAAATTGGTATCGTCTTCCAAGAGTCGATCCTTTTCCGCGATACAATTTACGAAAATGTGCGTTATGGCAACTTAAATGCCAGTGATGCTGAAATCAAAGAAGCTATCACTATGTCTGGCGCCGACGAATTTATTGCCAAATTCCCCGAAGGCTTAAATACCAACGTGGGTGAGCGCGGCTCAGCTCTTTCCGGCGGTCAGCGTCAGCGTTTAGCTGTAGCTCGAGCTTTAGTGCACAATCCGCACATTTTAATTTTGGACGAGTATACTTCCGGCTTAGATGCCAATGCTGAGAGTAATTTAACCGAAGTTATCGACCGCTCTATGAAAGGGCGCACTTGCTTAGTTATCGCTCACCGTTTAGCTACTATTAGACACGCCGATCGTATCGTAGTTATGAATGCTGGCAAGATAGCTGAAGAAGGTTCGCACAGCGAACTTATGGCTAAAAATGGCCTCTATCGCCAGATCTTCGAAACACAAGCGGTAGTCTAATTAAGCTCACACTAATGGAGCTGTGGCTAAAATATTTTAGCCCGGCTCCCTTCAAAAGCCCTTCGCTTAATACCCTAACGAAGGGCTTTTTTATGTTTTATAGACAAAAATATTATCTATTGACAGTAGTTAAATAGTTCGCTTATATACTACAGTCCGCGAAAACAACCTTTTTAATTTATACGAAGACAATGGCAAAGCTTAGTCTTGTGAGACTTTTTGTTCCGCTTTGGTAGTTTATTGGGGTCAGAAACTTTGTTTCGGGCCCCGTATTTTATAGCAATTGCATTAGAGAGGATATTAATATGAAGCCAGAAGAGGGCCGAGCCCTACTTGAAAAACATTTTTGTTATAGTGCTCCCGAAGAAGATTTTTATTATGATTGTGGCACTATGGATGATCCTGATTTTTATTATGACGATGGCTATTTACTTTTAGGTGACGAAGTAAAAACTGATAATATTAACTTTTCCTTTTTATTTAATTGGGCTCCACCGGAAGTAAAGAAGTATGGTATAAGGGTTACTGTCTATTGGGAAGTAGGTTATAAAAATTTTAGGGGCCACTCCAAATATAGAAAATTCAGTTGTAAATGCGGAATTTTGGAATTATGTGGCAATTACAACTATTATGGAGATTTAGCTTCAGATGATTTGCATACTCATGTGCAAATGGTTGAGAAAGCTCGTGAGTTTTTCCGTAAATACAAAGTTATGTTTGCGGCTGCTTGGAGCGGACGTTATTGGCTTATCGATGGTGGAATTGGGACTGACAGTACCTCTTTAGAAAGATACTTTTGTATGTTTTGTAAGTCGAATGTAAAACCTGACTTTAGTAGAGTGCACCCATGGAAATACTTACGGACAATGCAAACTTTTTACGCATTTATAAAATGTCTTCTTTTTACAAAAAAAAGACATAGGCGATTTGCCATAAGATATTTTCTTAAAGTAAAGTCTATTAAGCCTGCTCTAATCCACCCTCGCAAATATAGGCGGTTGTTTGTTACCAGACATTTTTTTACAGGAAAACGCAAGCTGATGATTTTAAGAAGTTTTGCTCGGGCTCACCGTGAGGGAAAATATAGCCATTTACCGATAGAACTGCAAAAATTAGCTATTTTTGAAGACATTG
>ERZ808242.1828-NODE-1828-length-10643-cov-20.107764_pt1 | contig 10643 bp, 7 predicted proteins | sample MGYA00521244_ERZ808242 | MGnify/ENA primary metagenome ERZ808242 (study PRJEB31516, sample SAMN03275573) | gut metagenome | biome: mammalia-associated habitat; material: feces | host: Papio cynocephalus | place: Kenya | collected 2012-07-27 ... | reverse complement strand
AACCTCCTTTTTCAAATCCAGTTACTATATAAATGCCATCAACTATCAAAAATGCTTGTTCTTGACAAAAAGCCGGAAATAAAATTCTCCATCTCTATGCGTATGTAGAACGGTTCCTGATTTTATTTGTGACAATAGGCGAAAGCATATGGCAGTCAACAAAAATCACGATTGAGTCTTTTTTATTGGAAAATTTCTTTCACAAATTTTGTTTGACAGGTGTAAAAAGCCATGTTACGGTAAGTTTGTACAAAGGATGAACAAATTATGCAATCGATAATCAGCAACAATCTATATCAAAAGAATGTCAACATTGCATTGATTGCACAACTTGTCTGGAAAAAGCCTGGCATCGCAAGAGCAGATATTGCTAGGGAATTGAATCTATATAGATCAACAGTTACCAATATAACAAATTATTTGATTGATAATGGTGTGATTGTGGAAGGGTCTGAACGTTCAAGCCAATCTCACGGAGGAAGAAAAGCAATCACTCTTTCCTTGAATCCTTCAATTGGAATTGTTGCTGGGTTCGATTTGCAACCTTCGCACTATAGAGCGACACTTATCGATATCTATGGTAAGACCATCTGGAGCGAGATAGGCAACACGCCGGATGCTGGCTTTGATGCGATTATTGATTTCTTGATGGATAAAGTAATTGGTGTTTCCAATAAACTATCGCTTTCTTTGCTTGGAGTTTGTTTTGGTGTTCCTGGAGTAGTAGATGGCGAAAGAGGAATCGTAAAATATGCTGAGCCTTTGAAGCTCTACGATTATGATTTTTATAAGCATTTCAAAGCCAAATATCCATATTTTGTGATAATCGAGAATGATGCAAACTGTACAGCATGGTATGAAATGGTGAACTCAAAAGACATACAAAGCGATCTTATTGCTTTATATGGCGATTACCATGAATCAAATAATCAATTCGACGACCGAAACGGAGTCGGAATAGGAATCGGAATTGCGATAGATGGAAAAGTGTATCATGGAGCACATTCATCTGCAGGTGAATTCTGCTCTGTTACTTGGAACAAAGAGATGAGTGGCCAATCTGGAATCTCGAACGAGGAATTGTCTAGGACACAAAGCGATCTTGCTGTCTGGGAGAAATGGGTTGGGGATATTTTCCTCTCATTGGTGCCTGTTGTTTCTGTAATAGATCCCAAGTTCTTTTACATGATTGGAAAACCTTTTGCTGATAAGGATTCAATGCTTGCTACAATCAAGAGAAAAGCCCCGGCTTTTCTTGATGTGCTTGAAAAATATGGAGTGGAATTAGTCTTCGATTCTTCTGATGAGATGGCTGTAGCCGAGGGCGCTGCAAGGATGTACTTGCAAAATATGTTTTCGATTCCAGAGCTCTCGAAGATCAAAAGCGTGCTCAGTTTCGATTGGGATAGCATGATAAAGAATATGAAGGCAAGACAAAAATAAAGAAAAAGGGAGGAGATATGAAAAGGGAGGAGATTAAGAAAAAGAGCAAAGGCATCTCTACAAAGAAAGAGAATACTATTATGTATTGGGCCTTTGTGCTTCCTGGCTTTTTGGTATATTTTGCTGTGATGGCATTTCCAACTGTATTCTCGATTGTTCTTTCTCTAAGCAATTACAAGGGTGGGGCTCTGTTCTCTGGTGCCAATTCTTTTGAAATAGTTGGATTCGATTCTTATAGAAAGATGTTCAAGGATCCATATTTCTATCTTGCTCTTAAGAACAATATGCTTATTGTCTTTATCTCAGTCTTTGGACAGATTCCTCTTGGATTCTTGCTTGCATATATTTTGCAAAGAGGAATGGTCAAGGCAAAGGATTTCTTCCAAACGATGATATATTTGCCTTGTGTCATATCAACAGTTGTAATAGGTATTCTTTGGAAATCATTCTTCTCCCCAAGTGGTGCATTCACAGACTTTGTCAGGATCTTCAATCCCCAATATGAAGCAGCAGTTTCGTCACACCCAATGTTCAAGGTCCTCTTTGTGATTCTATGGATGTATACAGGAACATACTTGATTATATTCATGGCTAATTTGCAAAAGATCGATTCTTCGATAATCGAGGCTGGCATTATAGATGGAGCAAACGAGATGCAAGTTCTTTGGCACATAATGTTGCCATGTCTTAGTGGTGTTATCGTGACAGCTGCAATTCTTGCAATAAGTGGAAGCCTTAAGAGTTTTGACTTGATCTATGTTATGACTAGTGGGGGACCTGCTAACAGAACAAGTGTGTTGTCACTTTATATGTTTGACAAAGCATTCAAGGGAGCTCCTAACTATCCTTTAGCCAACGCTATTTCAACTGTAATGATAATTATAAGCTTTATTTTGATTGGGCTGACGAAACTCGTTGAGAGAAAGTTTGGAGGAAGAGAGTAATATGGCAAATATCCAAGACAAGAAAAGTCCATCTGCAATAATCGGACTCGTTGTTATCTATCTTATTCTGATTGCGTTCACTCTTTTAGCAATCTATCCTCTTGTTTGGCTTTTCATCAACTCATTCAAGACAACGCAGGAATTCCAGATGAACAAACTTGGACTTCCAGGGAAAATAGAGGGATTTTCACCAACTTTTATCAATTATGTTGACGCATGGACAAGAGGAAAGTTTCCAATATTGATTTTCAATAGCGTTTTCTACACGGCTTTTACTACGATTGCTGTTGTTGTGTTGTCGTTTATGGGTAGCTTTGCGTTTGCGAAGCTCAAAAGCAAGGCAACACCAATCTTGCATGGATCGTTTGTGATTGGAATGCTCTTGACTCTTCAATGCATAATGGTTCCTCTGTTCTTGCTTGTAAACTGGGCGGGGCTATACAATACTCGTCTTGGAGTTCTGATTCCTTATATAGGCATAGGAATGCCAATGGGGATCTACCTTGGTACAGAGTATATAAAATCAATCCCTGATGCTCTTATCGAGAGCGCTCGAATAGATGGAGCGACCTATTTCAGGATTTTCATGCGTCTTATTCTGCCAATGGCCAAGCCAGTAGGAGTTACGCTTGCGATATTGACAGTAACCGGAACTTGGAATGAGTTCATGTTGATAAATATCCTTACTTCTTCTGATGCAATAAAATCATTGCCTGTAGGAGTTCAGAAGTTCGCTGGAGCACTTTCCTCTGACTATGGGAAACAGTTCGCAGCTCTTGTTATTGGTCTTGTCCCTATGCTTGCGTTCTATATTGTTTTCAGAAAAGAAATCACAAAAGGTGTTACAGCTGGTGCTGTAAAAGGATAATTGCATAGGTATTTTAAATAACATTGTATTAATGTCTGTACAATGATTAAAAGACAATGATAATTTGTTTGACAGTAAAGAAAAAGCATGCTAGCATAAGTTTGTACAAAGAATGAACAAATGGAGTTTTTGAAAATAATCGAAGTCATTAAGGAGGTAAAGATGACTGGATTGAAAAAGGTGTTTGCATTTGCATTGGTTATGGCATTTGTTGCAACAGCATTGTTTGCACAGGGCGCTAAAGCTACTGAAGACAGCTCGAAGACAGATTTAAGAGTTCTCTATTATATCGATATGTCTGAGCCGAATAGTGCTAATGAAATCGAAATGATTTGGGATAAATTCTCTGAAGAGAATCCTGATATCAACGTAATCAGAGAAGACTTGTTCAACGAGCCATTCCATCAGAAGACAGAGGCTTATGTTGCATCAGGAAATGTTCCAGATGTTGTTTATATGTGGCCAAGTGGAAGATCTACAAGTTTGCAAACAACACATTCTGTAAAGGATTTGATGCCATTCTTGGAGAAAGATGGACTTGTTGATGACTATGCACCAGCAGCACTTGCAAAGCAAGCTGCAGGTTATCTTGCTGAGCTTCCTAATGGAATAACATCATCACACATGATGTTTGCTAATAAGAAAGTTCTCGAGGAGAATGGACTTGAAATGCCAGAGACAATGGATGACTTGATTGCTATGGTTCCTGTTCTAAAAGCAAAGGGAATCGAAGTCATTGGAATGGATAACATGGATAGCTGGGTCATGCAATCATGTCTTTTCTCTGCTGTAGTTGGAAGAATGGGTGGAGCTGACTGGTTTGATAAGCTTGATGCTGGCGAGATCGACTTCGAGGACGATTGGTTTGTTGATTCTCTCCGCGTTATCGATGAGCTTTACTCAGAAGGCGTCATCAACAGAAACACATTGAATTCAGCTTATGGCAGTGGTAGAGGAAACTTCGCACTTGGAAAGGCTGCATTCTTTATTGATGGCGACTGGTCATGTGCTGCATTCCAGACAGATATCACAACTGGAAAGGCACTTCTTTCTCGTGAGACACAGGCTAATGACATTGAATTGATTGTTTTCCCTGCAATAGATGGCGAGGTTGTTCATAACACAACAAGTGGTGTTGTAGGTACAGGATTTGGAATGAGTTCAAAGCTTGAGCCAGGTTCAAAGCAAGAAGAAGCTGCATGGAGACTTATTAAGTATCTCCAAGGCGTATATGTCCAAACTTACAGATTGCAAACTGGTGCATCATTCCCATCCAATTTGAATGTTGATGTTGATAAAGTCATCGAAGAGAACAATCTTGAGCCACTTGTTGGAAAGAGAGCAAGATTCTATCAAGAGTATTCGACAACTCCTGTTATCGATGGCGTATTGCACTCTGATGTATATAACGTAATCAACGTTGGACTTCAGGAGATTGGACTTGGTGATAAGACACCTGAGCAGGTAGCTTCAGAGGTCCAAGATGCTTGGGAGACATGGAAAGCATCAAATTAATTAATCTGATTTGAAGAGATTTGGGGTCCCGGAAAAGGACCCCATTTTTAGTATCAATGCCGTCTTATGTTTTGCAAATGATGGATATTAAGCGAAGAGATAAGTTCATTCTCTTTGATCTCTATATCGCTTTGGAATGTTATCTTGGTTTTTTCCCCAGCGTTCAAAAGGAGTGCATTGTCTGAGAAAACACCTTTTATATCAGTCTCTATCATTAGATAGAAAACAGGTTTTTTGCACTCTATTTCCAACTCGATAGTCTTTGCTCCGATTTGATTAGCGCTAATCGATATCTCTGGATCTTCTAGTTGTGCATTCTTGGGTCTTTCTTCCAAGAGGAATGTAGATAGTAGCTTTTCTTTTGTTTTTGCATTTGCATATATGTAGCTTTTGCTATCGGGAATAAAACGCAATTCACATTTGCTCGCAGAGCATGCATTTGCTTTTATATCTACCAAATAGCTATCGATTTTCTTTCCATCAAAGGAGTATTTAATGATCTCCAATTTTGTTTCGATTTGCTCTTCGCTTTCATTTATCAATGCTATACTTGCTTTTCCATCGATAAGCATTGAAGCAAGATGGATTGGCTCGTAAAAACGCTTTGCCATATATTGCAATGCTTTCCAATTTCCTTCATAGTCAATGCTTGACCAAGATGCAACAGGCCAATTGTCATTCAATTGCCAATATATTGTTCCCATCGTATATGGCATTAGAGATCTGTAGTATTCAATCGCAATCCTCATTGCCTCGGCTTGCTGGATTTGGGAAAGGTACACTATAGAGCTGAAATCTTTTGGAAGTCCATAGTAGTACTCCATTGTGCTTGCGATTATCTCATTTCCTTTTGGGTTTTTCTGATGATGAAGCATTGATTTGCTGTTGACGAAGAATTCATCTTTTGGTGTAAAGCTTTTTACGGTTTTCATTGTTGGAAATGACTGGAATCCGAATTCAGAGACAAATCTTGGCTTGATATCATAGTAGGCAGAAAAAGGTTTCCCTTCATGCCAAACGCTCCAATAGTGCATGTCGCCTTTGTTGTCTGAGTGCCAATTGTCTGAGTAGTCGCCTTCCCCAGCTGATGGGGACGATGGCCACCACCGTCTTTTCGGATCTAGCTCTTTCACTATTTTGCCAATAGTTTGGTCGTTTAGCTTTTCGTAGTCTTCCAAGTATCTTTCTCTGTTGTTCTTTGACTCTTCATACCATCCGATTGCTCCGAGATCCTCATTGTTTCCGCACCAAATAGCAATCGATGGGTGCATCTTTAGCCTAAGCACTTGGTATTCGATTTCTTTTCTTACATTGTCAAGAAAGTCATCTGTCGCAGGATACATTGCACATGCAAACATCATATCTTGCCATATAAGTATGCCAAGTTCATCGCAAAGAGAGTAGAAGAAATCATACTCATATTGGCCTCCACCCCAAACTCTTACGATATTCATATTGCATGTGAGCATGTTGCGAAGCAGTTTTTCATATCTGTCTTTTGTCTGCCTCTTCGGGAGTGCATCGATTGGGATCCAGTTGGCACCCTTTGAGAAAATCTTTTTGCCATTGACTTTAAAATACAGAGAGATTCCACCTTTTTCATCTTTTTCGTTTACACACTCAAGATTTCTGAATCCTATCTTTCTTTCATCCTCAACATTTCCATCTATAACAAGAGTCATGTCGTATAGGCTTTGCTCTCCAATCCCTGCAGGGTACCAAAGAGATGGATTTTCAATCGATATGCCAATCGAAAATTCGTTTTTCCCTTTGACTAGGACTATGCTTTTCTCTGTTGTGTTTTCACCGACTTTCAAAGACAACATGGAATCCTTAGCTTCTTCTGAGTTGCATTTTATATCAACATTGACTTTCCAAGTATTGTCTTTTATGTTGGTTATCTCGATGTTTTTCTCAATATTGCTTATTGTTTTTCCAGATAGTATCGATATCTCTTCATAGACTCCCATTGAAAGTATGCATGGGCCCCAATCCCAGCCACTGTGGCATTGAGCTTTTCTTATAAGGTTTCTGTATGGCGAGAAGACAGGGTATTCGGAATATGGAATAGGATAAGGAAGCTTTTTCGATTCTTTCATTGCCTCTTTCTCTGCCGAATGGAAATATATTTTTATTTTATTTGTACCTTGCTTGAGTTTGTCTGATATGTCAGCATCCCACTTTCTGAACATATTGTTTGCTTTTATTGCAATAATGTCATTTATGTATACATCAGCGGCAGTATCAAGAAAAGTAAAACTGATTGAACTGTTTTCGGTCTTTTCTATTTGAAACTCTCGCTCAAGAATCCAATCGCACTTTCCAACCCACTGGATATCTAACTCATTTGTACCAAAGTATGGATCCGGAATGATTTTTTCTTCGATCAAAGCTGAATGGATATCACCAGGTAGAGTGCATTTTATTCTCTGGTTGGTTTTAAATGCGTTTGTGTATTTCTCGATCTCTTTTTCATGTGCAGGATATAGCTCCCAAGAGCCATTAAGACATACTCTATCCATATTATTTCTCCTTTTTTTCGGTGGCTAGCCAATGATACTCAAAACACATCATAATTTCTTAAATTATAGTGAATTATATTATACTAAAAGATAAGATAATTGATGACAATTTAAGCAAAATAACTTATAATTTTCATAGTACTAAAACATAAGGGAATAAGCTAGATGAACTTCGAAGAATTTACCTATAAAACGGGCCAGAGATTATGCCTTGGATTGCCCACGAAAGTGCTTTCAGATGATTTTGTAGAGGCTGTTAAGAGACACAAGATAGGCAATGCTATTCTTTTCTCTAGGAATCTTCATGATGAGGAACAGATTCTTGAACTGACTAATGGCATTTCAAAGTTGATTGTTTCGGAAACTGGCAAAAAACCATTTATCATGGTAGACGAAGAGGGTGGTATAATGAGCCGTTTTCCGGAGCGCTTGAGATGCTCACCTACAGCTATGGCTCTAGGGCTTTTGGATAATGAAGAGCTTTCTTATAAATCGGGACTTTGCAATGGAAAGATGCTAAGCTCTCTTGGAATCAATTACAATCTAGCGCCATCTGTAGATGTTAATACTTGTCCTGATAATCCAGTAATCGGTGTGAGAAGCCTCTCTTCGGATTCAAAGGTTGTTGCACGAAATGCAATCGCGATTATTCGTGGCCAAAGAGATGGAGCTGTGTACTCTGCAATCAAGCATTTCCCTGGCCATGGTGATACTTCTTCTGATACTCATTTGGCTCTTCCGATGGTATCAAGTAGTGAAAAAGAGCTGGAAAAACATATATTTCCATTCAAAGAAGCTATCAAATACGGTATAGACTCCATTATGACATCTCACATTCTATTTCCTGCATTGGAGAAGAAAAAGCTTCCAGCTACTATGAGCAAAGCGATTATAAAAGACTATCTAAGAGGAAGTCTTGGCTATGATGGTGTTGTTCTTTCCGATTGCATGGAGATGGATGCTATTAGGCGTTACTATGGCTCAGAAGAGGGTGCATTTATGGCAATGAAGTCAAGTGTCGATATTGTTCTTGTTTCACATCATGCCGATGTCGCTGTATCGATTTGCAAAGCTTTAGAGGAAAAGTACAAAAATGGAGAATTTTCTGATGATGAGATCGATGCATCTTTCAATAGAATTTGCACTCTTAAGAATAAAAAACTTGAATGCATATGCAATGATGATGATTTCCAAAAATACAAAACCGAATTAAAAGAAGCTTTCAAGACAACGATTGGCTCAATCAGTGGTCAGCTGCCTACCTATGATAAAGATTCGATTTTCATAGGGATAGCGGACTTTGGAAATAGCAATATAGGTAGTTTTGAGGATGAGCATCCAAAGTTCGGATCATACTTGGCAAATGCTCTTGGTGCAATTGCTGTTGATGCACATGCTGAGCCGAGCGATGAAGAAATCAACTCCATCGTTAATAGAGCTAGAAATTGCAAGAACATCTACTTTGGTTCTTACAATTCGCATCGATTTCCAAAGCAAAGAAAACTAATTGAAAAACTCTTGGCTTTGAAAAAGAATTTTGTGATTGTTGCGCTTTGCAACCCATATGACCTTGATAAAGAGATCAGAGCAAAGTCTTGTTGCTCTATTGTGGCGTGGGATTATTCTCTTCTTGTATTGGACTATTTAGCTAAAGCAATAAAAGAAGGCTATATAAAGAAAATTGACTTTGAATTAGGAATATAAAAGGAGTGTCTATGAATAAAGTTTTCCCAGATGATTTTCTTTGGGGTGCAGCAACAGCAGCATATCAAGTGGAAGGTGCTGCAAATGAAGATGGAAGAGGTGCATCGATTTGGGATGTTTTCTCAAAAAAACCGGGGGCTGTATACAAAGGCGAAAATGGTGATGTAGCTGTTGATCAATATCATAGATATGAAGAAGATGTTGCTTTAATGGCAAAACTAGGATTTAAAAGCTATCGTTTTAGTATTTCATGGGCTAGAGTCGATCCGTGCGGAAATGGGACTTTCAACAAAAAAGGCATAGAGTATTACAAGCGGCTTTGTACAGCTTTGCATGAGAAAGGCATGAAGGCTACAGCTACATTGTATCACTGGGATTTGCCTTATGAACTTGAGAAGATTGGTGGCTGGCAAAATAGAGAAACAGCATATGCATTCAAGCGCTATAGTGAGTATTGTTTTTCTGAATTATCAGGATATGTCGACATGTGGATTACTTTAAATGAGCCTTGGTGCTCTTCTTACAATAGCTATTTCTTTGGCGCACATGCTCCTGGATACAAAGATAAATCAATGTTAGCTTCAGTTATCCATACATTGAATCTTGCACATGGCCTTGCTGTGAAGAGCTACAGGGAAGCTGGCTACAGTGCACCTATTGGAATTACTTGGAACCATTCATTCTCTACAGTTGCTCCTCATGTGGAGAACAAAAAAGAGCTTGAGGAGTTGCAATGGTCGCTTGATAGTGCTGTCTTCTCTGACCCTGTCTTCAAAGGAAGATATCCAGAGCTTTGCTTTAAAAGCGGATTGGATTTTCCTGTATGCAAAGGCGATATGGAGATAATCTCGACCCCGATAGACTTCTATGGAATCAACTATTACACAGAGAACAAGATTGAGCCTTCTGACGAATTTCCAGGGTACAAGGCTGTTCCTAGATGGGAAGATGTGACAGCAATGGGCTGGCATATTGTCCCTGATGGCTTGAGGAGAGTTCTCGATAAAATCAACAAAGACAGTGGAGGTCTTCCAATATACATCACAGAGAATGGCGCAGCTTATGATGACCTTCCACCTGTAGCTAGCAGAGTACATGATAAAGAAAGGATATCATATCTCAAAAAGCATTTCGATGTTATTGCAAAAGCGATCGAAGATGGTCTTCCTGTAAAGGGATATTTTGTTTGGTCTCTTCTTGACAATTACGAATGGGCTTGTGGATACTCAAAGCGCTTTGGTATTGTCTATGTCGATTACTCGACTCTTGAGCGATATCCAAAAGACAGCGCATACTATATCAGGGATGTGATTGAAGCAAATAGAGTGCTTTAAAGAAAAGAGGCTGTCTTATTTTTGGCAGCCTTGTTTCAAGACAAGCAGATCATTTTCTATTCGGTAAATCAACAACCAGTTTGGCATAATGTGGCACTCTCGATAGCCGACTCAGTTGCCAGATAAAGCATGGTCTTTGTTTTTCTTTGGAAGTTGTTCGCCTCTTGATAGTCTTCTTATGATATCATCCAAAAACTTAATTTCCAAATGGCGTTTCATTGCCCGTTTATAGTGTTGGCAACGGGATAAAACAACCATTTTTCACCGGAATATAATCGCCAATTTAAGCAATATGTGCAATCGAGAGAACGTA
>ERZ808242.1827-NODE-1827-length-10644-cov-3.933421_pt1 | contig 10644 bp, 10 predicted proteins | sample MGYA00521244_ERZ808242 | MGnify/ENA primary metagenome ERZ808242 (study PRJEB31516, sample SAMN03275573) | gut metagenome | biome: mammalia-associated habitat; material: feces | host: Papio cynocephalus | place: Kenya | collected 2012-07-27 ... | reverse complement strand
TGATTCCAAAGAGTAACTATACTGTTAAAAAACGCGCTCACTTTTTTCAGTCCTTTTTCCTTTAATCTATAATCAAAATATGACTTAACATTCCGTCACAACACAAATTGACCCAATATCATATATATTTTATCATAATTATTAAAAGGTATCAATATCAAATTTCAAATTTTAGTTGCTTTTTTTATAATATTTAAAAAATAGGCAATTTCATTATCAGTGGTAAAAACAGACGGCGAAACTCTTACGGTTCCCGTATCCAAAGTATGCATTTTTCTATGCGCAAAAGGAGCGCAGTGAAGCCCTGAACGCACCGCAATTTTATTTTTTGCAAGAATTTCTTCCGTTTCAGAGGACATTTTGCCGAGCAGATTAAAAGAAAGCACGGGACAGTAAGGCACAGAACCTGTCGGGTCGGAATATAAAAGTATTTTTTCGTTATCCTTAAGTTCGTTATGAATTATCCTGATTATGCGCATTTCATGACCGTAAATATTAGCTATTCCCTTTGATTTTATAAAATCCGCTCCTGCCGAAATCCCTGCAATCCCAGGGACATTCAGCGTTCCGCTCTCGAACATTTCAGGTAAAATTTCGGGCTGTTCGATTTTTTCGGAAAAGGTGCCCGTTCCGCCCTCAATAAGTGTATCGGGCAAGGTGTTATTTAAGATAAGAACTCCTATTCCCATAGGCGCATACAGTCCCTTATGACATGCTATCGCCAAGAAATCAATATTTGATTTTTTCATATCAATCGGATAAACTCCCGCCGCCTGAGCGGCGTCAACAGCAAACAGAATTCCGTGCTTTTTACACATTTCTCCAATTTTTGAAACAGGCGGCATTATTCCGAAAACATTTGAAGCCGCAGTACAGACTATAAGCTTTGTTTCGGGTCTTATCAGACTTTCGAAATTGCTTACTGTTTTTACGGAATCATTAAAATCAATACTTGCAATGCTGTAGTCGCAGCCGGTTTTATGAAGCGGCCGCATTACGGCATTATGTTCCATATCGCTTACAATACAGTGATCGTTTTTACCTAAAATTCCTTTTATAACAAAGTTTAGCGAATAGGTGCATCCCGGGGTAAAAATAACATTCTGAACACTTTTTGCCCCGAACATAAGTCTTAGCTTTTCTCTTGCGTTATATATCATTTCAGCGCTTTTTACCGCGGTTTCATATCCGCTCCTTCCGGGATTTGCGCTTAAATTTGCGATTGCATTATTTACAGCATAAATAACATTTTTAGGCTTTTTCCCCGTTGTTGCCGAATTATCAAGATAGACCATAATCTCACCGCTTATAAAAAAATAAAAATAAATGCTGCCGAGAGCTCACAAAAGAAGCTTTTCGGCAGCAAAATAAAATTTATATTTCACCGATCTGCGAGTATTTCACATCAGCTTTTTCGAGAACGGATTTTATTATTTCAAGGTTTCCCGCGGTATTTACCGAATATCCGCAGCCGCCTGACGCCGGCCCTGCTTTTTTTCTTTCAATCTGAGCTTTTAATCCGTTTCGCCTGAGTGCATCGCGCGCCTTTATTGCATAGGTTATACTGCCGGTATTAATATAGTATCTTTTCATTTGAAAGACCCCGTTTGTTGTAATCGGTGTGCACATTACATACTATGAAATTTCGTTCGCGGTGTTAGTAAATTTAATTTTTAAATACTCCATTGCGGTAATAAGGGCAATCGGAAACAAAAACATTCCCGCAAGACCGGAAAATTTAAGCCCCAAAAAGATTGCTATGAGCTGCAAAAGCGGATGAACGCCTATTTTAGAGCCCACGATTTTAGGCTCAATAAAATTCCTAACAACCGTTATGACAGCATAAAGCACCAGCATCATTATCCCCTGCTTTATATTTTTCTGAATTAAAAGAATAATGCTCCACGGGATAAGGACGCTTCCCGTTCCTAAAACCGGAAGGAAATCGACTATCGCAATGATTACGGCAATTAAAAGAAAGCTTTTCGTGCCTATTATCAAAAGACCTATTGCAAGCTCGGCGGCAGTTATGAGAAAAATAATCAAATAACCCGAAATCATTTTAAGCACCTTTTTTGTAAGGATTTCCTTAACGGTTAAAAGCGTCTTATACTTTTCGGGCTTTATAATACCCTTAAAAAAGGCGATAATTTTATCGTAATCCTTAGCCGTGTAACAGCTTGCGACAAGAGTTATTACAAAGGTTATAAGGGCTTTCGGAATTCCCTTTGCGAAATCCGCGGCGGCATTCGAAATATAATCGACAAGCTTTTTTGAAATACTTTCGACAGAATTCTTTATCATGTCACCGAAGGAAAAAAGCACGCTTTCAGATTTTAAATCCCTTTTTGAATTAAGCTCGGCGCAAAAGCTTTCAAATTCCTTTGAAAGCTTTTGCATATAAGGCTTAATAATCCGCGGAAGCAGAGCGATTTTTCCCGATAAATACCACAAAAGCAGACTTACCGAAAATGCAAGCACAAGATAAATTAAAACTACCGCGGCGGTTCTTATAATATTTATTTTAATTTTAATTCTTTCGGAAATTGCCTTAGCAGGCTTCTGCATTAAAAACGCAAGAAAAAATCCGAAAACAAACGGAAACAAATACGAAAAAGCTACCTTAAAAAACAAAAAAATCAGTAGTATAACTGTTGAATAAAATGCCGTATTTATAAGAAAATTTGACTTTTTTTGAGAATTTATTTCAATCATCGCCCTTTATTTCAAATTGGTGTTGACTTTTTAATGAATTGTATTATAATTAAATACATCGTTCGCTGACGGGGGACAGTTTATGGAAAAAGAATATTATTATCTGGTCAATTCCAAAATATTACCTTCTGTATACGGAGGAGTTCTGAAAGCCAAGGAGCTGCTTGCGGAAGGCAAGGCGCCGAATACATCAAAAGCCGTTAAAATGGCGGGTATTTCGAGAAGCGCTTTTTATAAATATAAGAACTATATTTTTAAATATGACGGTAATGATAAAAATACCGTTAATCTTTTTGCCGTCCTTTCGGACAAGGCAGGCGTTTTTTCGGCTTTGACCGCAACTCTTTACGAGCACGGAGCAAATATTCTGACTATAAATCAAAGCGTTCCTATAGACGGGACCGCCGATGTCAGGCTTACCGTAAAGACGGACAATATCAAGCTTTCTTTAGATGAATTATTGACAAAACTTCAAAAAGTAAACGGCGTTGTTTCAATAAAATCAATTTAGTGTTACAGTATTTAAAACGGAGGATTTATGATTTACACTGCAATAATGGGTCACGGGACCGTCGGCTCGGGAGTTGCCGAGCTGCTGATCAATCACGAAAAGATGATCAATCAAAAAATCAAAGAAGAAATTAAGATAAAACACATTCTCGATTTGAGAGAATTTAAAAATCTCGAATATTCTTCCCTTTTCACAACAGATTTTAACGATATTTTAAATGATGACGAGGTTAAAATCGTCGCAGAGGTCATGGGCGGAATAAATCCGGCTTTTGATTTTGTTAAAAAGCTTATGGAAAAAGGAAAAAGCGTTGTTACCTCTAACAAGGAGCTTGTTGCGGCAAAGGGCGCCGAGCTTTTAAAAATAGCCGAGGAAAACAATGTCAATTTCCTTTTTGAGGCAAGCGTAGGCGGAGGAATTCCGATTTTAAGACCTATGGCTCAGTGTCTCGCCGCAAACAGCATAAATAAAGTAACCGGAATTTTAAACGGAACAACTAATTACATTTTAAATAAAATGATAATGGATAACATGGACTTTTCATCGGCTTTAAAGCTTGCGCAGGAAAAGGGCTTCGCGGAAAGAAATCCCGCCGCAGATATCGAAGGACACGACGCCTGCAGAAAAATCTGCATTTTAGCCTCTCTTGCCTTCGGAAAGCATGTTTATCCGGATCAGGTTAAAACAGAAGGAATTAAAAATATTTCTCTTAAGGATGTTGAATTTGCGGACAGCTTCGGTTATGCGGTAAAGCTTATCTGCACCGCGACGGACAATCATAACGGTAAAATATCGGCATCGGTAAGACCTACACTTGTCAGCAAGGATAATATCCTGTCGAGCGTTAACGGTGTGTTCAATGCCATAATGGTAAACGCCGACTGCACGGGCGATGTTATGTTTTACGGAAAGGGCGCGGGAAAAATGCCGACGGCAAGCGCCGTTTGCGCAGATATTATTGATTGCGCAAAGCATCTTAAATCCCGCAAATATTTAAGCTGGGAAGACGGATTTGACGGATATGTCGAAGAGCGCGACTGCGAAGAACAGCTTTATGTTTACGCTTATTCATCGGATTATGATAAATTGCTCAAAAGCTTTGAAGATAATTTCCCCGACTGCGATCAGGCGATAAAGAACAGATACAGCGGCGAAATAGCTTTTATAACAAAAAAAGATTTCCGCAGCAGGCTTACGGATAAAATAAAGCTTTTAGATGCGGAAAATGTTAAGAGTATGTATGTACTTCACTAATCGGGGGTTTTAAAGTGGCACTTATAGTTAAAAAATTCGGCGGTTCATCCGTAGCGAACGCCGAAAGAGTTTTTAATGTTGCAAATATTATTGCAGAGGATTACAAAAAAGGAAACGATGTTATTGTTGTTGTTTCTGCTCAGGGAGATACAACCGACGAGCTTATTGAAAAGGCAAAGGAAATAAATCCCGAAAGCGCCTCAAAACGAGAGCTTGATATGCTGCTTACGGCAGGCGAGCAAATTTCAATCGCTTTGCTTTCAATGGCTGTCGAAAAGCTCGGTTTCCCCGTTATTTCCCTGCTCGGCTGGCAGGCAGGCTTTGAAACCGACTCTAATCACGGAATTGCAAGAATTAAAAGAATAAATTCAGAACGGCTTAAGGCTGAGCTTTCAAAGAAAAATATTATCATTGTCGCAGGATTTCAGGGAATTAACAAATATGACGATCTGACGACCCTCGGCCGCGGCGGCTCGGACACAAGCGCCGTAGCTATTGCGGCGGCTCTCAAAGCCGACAGGTGCCAGATTTATACCGATGTTGACGGAGTTTATTCCGCTGACCCGAGAAAGGTCAGGGGCGCTAAAAAAATGGACGCCATTACTTACGACGAAATGCTTGAGCTTGCAACGCTCGGCGCGCAGGTTCTTAATAACCGTTCGGTTGAAATGGCTAAAAAATATAATGTTGAGCTTGAAGTGCTTTCAAGTCTTGAAAATAAAAAGGGTACAATCGTAAAGGAGAAAGTAAAAATGGAAAAAACATTGGTTAGAGGCGTCGCTAAGGACGAAAATGTTACCAGCATTTCTATAATCGGACTTAAGGACTCCCCCGGAGTTGCTTTTAAAATATTCAATAAGCTTTCGCAGTTTAAAGTAAATGTCGACACCATTCTTCAGTCTGTCGGAAGAGATAACACAAAGGATATAACCTTTACCGTTTCAAAAAATCAGGAGCATGAAGCGATAAGCGCAATCGAAGCCTTAAAGGAATCTCTTGAATACAAGGATATTTTTGTTGATAACAGCATTGCAAAAATTTCAATAGTAGGAGCCGGAATGGAAAGCCACCCCGGAATTGCTTCTAAAATGTTCGAGGCTATTTATGACGCAGGAATAAACATCCGCATGATTGCGACAAGCGAAATTAAAATTTCGGTTTTAATTGACGCAAAATATGCCGACAAGGCAGTTCAGGCGGTTCATGACGCACTGATAATAGGCTAACCTGTTTTTTTAAAGCTGATATAATAAATCCCACGGAAAAAAGCTTTTAAAGCCAACTTCCCCGTGGGATTTTTTTATTTTAAAAGTAATTCATATAAATAAAAATCTGTATCTCCGACATTTTCTGCAAACCAATTGCAAACGCCCATTTTTTTAAATCCCGCCGATTGATATAGTTTCTGAGCTGGCGTATTACATGAAAGGACGTCTAATCTGAGCGCCTTTGATTTATTATTTTTTGCAATTTCCGCTATGTTTAACATTATTTGCTTTGCAATACCGCTTTTTTGATAATCAGGGTTTACAGCAAGCAAATGAACCGTACTCACTTCGTCATCAGGACAATCAATCTGCCATTTTATACTTTCATATTCTTTTTCCTGAAACGGGGTCACTGCAACTGCTCCGAGTATTTTCCCGTTTGTTTCCAAACAATACATATATCCGTTTTTAATATAGGTTTCAATTTGATTTTTAGTCGGATGCAAACCGTAAATCCATTTGCCATATAAATTCATATCCGCTGTATTTTTGCAAGCATATCTGTAAAACTCATCTATTCTTTCAAGATAAGAAGCATCACATTTTTTAAAGACACTTATCATACTTTTATTTTCACTTTCATTGAATCCGTTTTTCTGTCAACATTATAACCAAATCCGCTGACTTTTGTCAAGTTCGTGTAAAATCCGACTGTTTTATAATAAAGAATTAAAAATATCAGAGAATTATATCCGAATGCAGAACAACTTGTTGACATCGACCACAATATGTAGTATTATATATGCAACACTCGCTTTTTGGAGGCATATATATGGAAAATAAAAGCTGGGAAGGCTTTAACGGCGGCAAATGGGAAAATACAATTGATGTCCGTGATTTTATTCAGAAAAATTATACAGAATATAAAGGCGGAGAAGAATTTTTAACAGGCTCTACAAAGCGCACAAAGGAAATTATGCGCAGGGTCAATTCTCTTTTTGAAATGGAGAGACAGTTCGGCGGAGTTCTTGATATAGATACAGAAACCGTTTCGGAAATAACCGCTTATAAAACAGGATATATTGATAAAGATAAAGAGATAATCGTAGGTCTGCAGACTAACCGTCTTCTTAAAAGAGGCGTAAATCCGTTCGGCGGAATGAGAATGGCAAGACAGGCATGCGAGGCTTACGGATATACATTAAGCGAAAGTATCGAAAAGAAATTCAAATACCGCACAACTCACAATGACGGTGTTTTCAGCGCTTATACCGACGAAATGCGCCTTGCAAGAAGAAGCCACCTTATAACAGGACTCCCCGACGCTTACGGAAGAGGCAGAATAATAGGCGATTACAGGCGCGTTGCTCTTTACGGAATAGATTTTCTTATTGAAAACAAAAAAGCCGACAAGGCTTCCCTTTCCGGCAAGGATTTTAACGAAGAGACAATAAGACTTTCGGAAGAGCTTAATTTACAGCTTAAAGCCTTGAACGATATCAAAGAAATGGCAAAAATGTACGGATATGACATAAGTCTGCCTGCCGGCAATGCAAAGGAAGCGGTGCAGTGGACATATTTTGCATATCTCGCCGCCATTAAACAGCAAAACGGAGCGGCAATGTCCTTAGGCAGAGTAAGCACATTTTTTGATATTTATATTGAAAGAGACCTTAAAAATAAGGTAATTACCGAAAAACAGGCACAGGAAATTATTGACGATTTTGTTATAAAGCTGAGGCTTGCAAGGCATTTAAGAACTCCCGAATATAACGAATTATTCGGCGGAGACCCGATGTGGATAACAGAAAGCGTCGGCGGAATGGGAGAAGACGGAAGAACGCTCGTTACGAAAAACAGCTTCAGAATTTTAAACACCCTTTACACACTTGGCTCTTCCCCTGAGCCTAACCTTACGGTGCTTTGGTCAAAAGCTCTGCCGGAGCAGTTTAAAAAATTCTGCGCCAAGGTTTCGTGCGATACCGATTCCATTCAGTATGAAAACGATGATTTAATGCGCCCGATTTACGGTGACGATTATGCAATAGCCTGCTGTGTTTCCGCAATGAAAGTTGGAAAGCAGATGCAGTTTTTCGGCGCAAGATGCAATCTTGCGAAGCTTCTTTTGTTTTCTCTTAACGGCGGATATGACGCAACAAGCGGAATAAAGCTCGGACCGCAAAAAGCCGCCGACCTGAGCGAAATTTTAGATTTTGATAAGGTTTACAGCCGATATCTCGAATACCTTACATGGCTTTGCAGGCTTTATGTGAATACTATGAATGTTATCCATTTTATGCACGATAAATATGCCTACGAAAGCGCCCAGATGGCTTTGCATGACAGCTATATTCATAGATTTATGGCATTCGGAATTGCGGGGCTTTCGGTTGTTGCGGATTCGCTTTCAGCAATAAAATACGCCAAGGTATTCCCGATAAGAAACGAAGAGGGATACATTGTTGATTTCAAAACCGAGGGCGATTTCCCGAAATACGGCAATGACGACGACAGGGTTGACCTTATCGCAAAAGAGCTTACGCATAGGGTTATAACGGAATTAAGAAAAACTCCTGCATACCAAAATGCGGAGCACACTCTTTCCGTTCTTACAATAACCTCAAATGTTATGTACGGAAAAAATACCGGCGCTACTCCTGACGGCAGAAAGGCAGGCGCACCCTTTGCCCCCGGGGCTAATCCTATGCACAACAGAGAAGAAAACGGCGCTCTTGCTTCTCTTAACTCTGTTGCGAAGCTTTCTTATGACGATTGCAGGGACGGAATTTCAAACACATTTTCGGTAACCCCCAACACCTTAGGCAGAAATATGACAGAGCGGACAAGCAATCTTATCAGCATTTTGGACGGCTACTTTGCAAAAAGCGCTCATCATATAAATGTAAATGTTTTAAACCGCGAAACGCTTATTGAAGCCTACAATGACCCTGACGCATATCCGAATTTAACAATACGCGTTTCGGGATATGCCGTAAACTTCCACAAGCTTTCAAGAGAGCAGCAGCGCGAGGTTATAAGCAGAACCTTCCACGAGGCAATGTAAGAATATGTTAAAAGGCAGAATTAACTCCTTTCAGTCCTTAGGAACGCTTGACGGAAAAGGCGTAAGATTTGTTGTCTTTTCACAGGGCTGTCCTTTAAGGTGCGCGTGCTGTCACAACCCTGAAACATGGGCGCTTACAGGGGGTAGAGAATACACCGCGGAAGAAATCTTACAAAGAGTTAAAAATTACAGGGATTATTTCGGCGAAAAAGGCGGTATAACAGTTTCCGGCGGAGAGCCCCTATTGCAGGCGGATTTTTTTGTCGAGCTTTTCAGTCTTTGCAGAGAAAATAATATAAACACCTGTCTTGACACAAGCGGATGTATTTTAAACGAGAGCGCCGAAAGACTTTTAAAAGTTACAGACTACTGTCTGCTTGATATTAAATATACCTTAGATACGCTTTATAAAGAATATGTCGGCTGTTCATTAAGCTCTCCCCTGCTTTTTCTTGAAAGGCTTAATGAATTAAACATTCCTACCCGTTTAAGACAGGTAATAATAAAAGGAATAAACGACAATAATTCAAATATAAGCAGGCTAAAAGATATTGCGCAAAAATTCAAATGCGTTGAGGAAACAGAGCTGTTGCCTTTCAGAAAAATCTGCGGGGAAAAATACGATAATTTGGGTATTGATTTTAAGCTTAAAGCTTATCCAGAAACCGATGAAGAGACTATCCGACGATTAAATAATCTTTTTTAAGAAAAAATCAAAAAAACACTTGACTAAATACCGCATTTGTGATATTATATTTAAGTCGCGAATGCGGGTGTAGTTCAATGGTAGAATCCCAGCCTTCCAAGCTGGTCGTGTGGGTTCGATTCCCATCACCCGCTCCACAGAAAAGTCGCTAATCATCGGTGGTTAGCGACTTTTTTCTTACCCTTTTCGGCAAAAAGTTGCACACTTATAAAATTTAAGGGGATTAAATTAAAATGCAGGTTTTCTTGTCAACACTTAACCAAATGCTTGTGCTTTTCATTTTTATGGCATTAGGTTTCTTTCTGAATAAAAAAAGACTTTTGCCGCTTGATGATTCGGTTGTGTTGTCAAAGCTTGAAACCTATGCCTTTGTACCCTGCCTTGTTTTTTCAGTATTCAATAAATACTGCACTGTTGAAAACTTTAAAAAGAAATGGATATATGCGGTTTACGGCTTAGCCGTAATGATAGTATCGCTCATAATCGCCGTATTTTTAGCCAAGCTTTTTGCTAAAGAGGATTATCTTAAAAAAATCTATACATATTCATTTGCGGTGGCAAATTTCAGCTTTATGGGGAATGCGGTAGTTTTAGGAGTGTTCGGGGAAGAAATCCTGTTTGATTATATGATTTTTACTCTGCCGCTTAATTTATATGTTTATTCAATCGGAACTGCCTCTCTTATCCCGAACGGCAAAAATAAAAAAATCGGAATAAAGGCTTTTATAAATCCGATTTTTATATCTCTTATTTTAGGGGCGCTTTGCGGACTGTTTTCGGTAAAGCTTCCGAAATTTATTTTGACTGCGGTTTCTTCTGCAGGCGCCTGTATGTCCCCTCTTGCAATGTTACTTACAGGCTTTGTCATAGGCGAATACAGCTTAAAGGAGCTGGCGAAGAACAAAAAGGTTTATTTTGCATCTGTTATAAGACTTATAATTCTGCCGTCAATATTTATGCTTGTGCTTATGGCGCTTAAAACAGATAAAAGCATTTTAAGGGCATGCCTTTGCGCAACCGCAATGCCGTTAGGATTGAATACCGTTGTTTTCCCCGCGGCTTACGGAGGAGACACAGCACCTGGTGCGGGAATGGCGCTGATTTCACACCTGCTTGCAATTATAACAATACCTTTAATGTTTATGATTTTTATAGTGTGACAGGACTCGAACCTGTCACGCCTACG
>ERZ808242.1824-NODE-1824-length-10655-cov-6.143585_pt1 | contig 10655 bp, 5 predicted proteins | sample MGYA00521244_ERZ808242 | MGnify/ENA primary metagenome ERZ808242 (study PRJEB31516, sample SAMN03275573) | gut metagenome | biome: mammalia-associated habitat; material: feces | host: Papio cynocephalus | place: Kenya | collected 2012-07-27 ... | reverse complement strand
TCTTACCAATCAACAGGCCAAAGCGCACCTTGGTTAGCATCAAGTAAGATCCCAGCTGCGCTACCTGTTCATTGCGCGGATCAGCATCATGAGTTTTGACCTCCACTACAATATCAATCTTGTCATCACGCTTAAGGGCGATATCTAATCGCACTGCATTATGGTTGCCCAGATGAAAAGTCTCCTGGTTAGAAGTTTCCCAGCCGAATAGCGTCCTAAATAGCGTCGTCAACACTAACTCATACTGCGCCTCGTTACTGTAGTTAAAATTATTTACCGTATTACAAAACTCATTCCAACATTCCACCGCACTCTTCATATTCATATCTATATTATACACCACATCTATAACGCTATTCGCTCTGGTCGATCATGTGGTGGATATTGTCAATACCAGATACCACATCATAGTTCACTATACCATCTGAAATAGCTGCAAAGTGGCGCCGAGCACACTCAATCTTAGCCCTCTCCACACCGCGTAAATCACCCGGCATGATACTACCCTTACTTTCTGCCACCAGGTAAACATGTTTAGTCACATCATGGGTAGACTTGGCTACAATCGCCCAATCGGGATTGTATTCACCAACTGGCGTATGAATAGTGTACTTACTAGGTAGCTTAATGTAGAAATCAATCTGCTCGTCCGTGTCCATGGCACGTGCGAGCCTGCTCTCCACATCTGAATCAAAGCGCACCTTATCATAGATATGTTTAATTGCATCCTGGCACATACTACTGGGCGTGGCGTCAATATTCTTAATGAACACCTTATTGAAATCCATGCGCTCATTACGCAGTGGATAATATTTAACGCTATTAGACAGCATAGTTGATTTGGCGTCGTTAATAATGACAATGCATTTACGAATGAATTCTTCAGGGTTTACACGGAACATCTTAAATCTAGTTTCGTCAATTTTACTCAGGATGGTTGCAACTGTGCTGCGCGTTAGGTCAGTCTGACTGGCGATTTCACCTAGTAGGTCAAACTCCACGTCTGAATCATCGACTTCCACCTCGTTCTGCAGCTGCGACTTCGCCATGGTCATCGCCTGACCCTCAGCTACCATACTGACATTTTCCATTTCTCCCGACTTCACCGCTAGACGCAACCTAGTTACCGCCAGCTTCTGGTTTAGCTCACGGACACAGCAGGCGATCATATCTGGCTCGTTCATATCTACCTGATAGTAGGTTTTCTGGTTGATATGATTCCATAACTCCTGGAATTCCGGGCGATTGACGATTTCGCGACGCAAGGTCATATGCACGGTTGAGCGAGCATTTTCCGGCTTCAGTACGCGGCCGTCGGCAATACTATTTAATAGATCCACCATACTTTCAGCGATATTAGAGTATCGATCTGGCAATACACCACTAACCGCCGCCACCTTCTCCATATGTATCATGTTGCTGTATTTTTCAGTAATAGCGCCGTCTTCAACCAGAGTAGATCCGTTGATATTGGAAAATATTTCTGCACGGTCGCTCAGGCTCAGATTTACACTCTTATTATCACCATCCACAAAGTGATAATTCTGCACTAGCTCGAATTCAAAGCGACTCGGGCGCAATTTCAGCACCTCAGCGTACTCATCCTGCAACCCGCGCGCAAAGGAATCGTAGCTCTCATTTGCCACTACGGTTAAGCGGTTAATTGCCTGCACGCGGTCCTCGCCCAGCACGTCCGCATCCTGGCGCACACCGTTTTGGTCGACCGCCAAGCGCAAACCACGGCCAATTTCCTGTCGCTTCTTAATCTCCGAGCTATTGCCACCGGGATTGCCCAGCGTGCAAATCTGGAACACATTGGGGTTATCCCAGCCTTCACGCAGTGCTGAGTGCGAAAAGATAAACCGTACCGGCTCATCAAACGACAGTAGGCGCTCCTTGTCCTTCATGATTAAATCGTACGCCGACTGGTCATCTGACCCCTCGCCACGCTTAGACTTACTATCAACCGCATGACCCTTCTTATCAATACTAAAGTATCCTGCGTCCACCCGGCAGCCAGCCACTTTCCATCGGCGCAGATACGCCGCATAATTTGGGTCTTCGTTGGTCTGATCTAGCTCGGCTAGCAATTTATCCACCTGCTTAGCATATTCCTGCTGAAATACCCGTGCGTAGACACCGTCAAGCACTAGGCCATGCTCGTCGTAGCTCTTATATTTCGCCACCTCGTCCACAAAGAACAGCGACAATACCTTAATGCCCTGGCTATATAGCGATCGCTCACACTCTAGGTGCGACTTAATAGTTTCAACAATTTGCAGGCGGCGAATGTCATCTTCGTTTGTTTCGCCAACTACATCACCCTCGCGCATGCTGAAGTTACCAGTAAACTCCACAATTCCCTGCGCCGCATCAATGTTGGATATTTGATAGCCGTGGCGATATGATTCAATCTCGCCCGAATAGTTGTAGACATCGTCGCCGACACGCAATTTATGCGTGCGTTTGGTTAGCTTGCCGCTACCGTCCGCCGCACTGTATTCCAGCATCACCGTGGCCGTAGGGTTGCTATTGGATGAGGTATTAATTCGCTCTAGATACAAATAGCCACTGCTCGCCCGGTCGCCCACTTTCTCAATACCTTTGACGCCAATTTTCTTCACCAGCTTGCGCTGATAGGCATCAACCGCATCCAGACGGTATATTTTATTGAAATTCTCGCGGTGGGTAGCCGAATACAACAGATAGAATAACGCTTTAAAATCCTTCAAGCTTTCACGCGCTTTCTTACCCAACACCGACTGTGGTTCATCAATAATTACAATGGGGTGGGTTGCCGCAATGCTATCAATCGGACGTACGCCGTTAAACGAATCCAGCTCACGGTAAATTCGCCGCGCATCGGCGCCACGTGCATTAAACGCCTGTACGTTGACAATCATGACATTAATACCGCCATCCGCCGAGAACGCCCGAATTTCCGAAGTGTGCGCCGAATTATAGATAAAGAATTTGCAGCGCTTGCCCTCGTATTCGTCGGCAAAGTGATCACCAGTAATCTGGAACGTCTTATAAACGCCCTCGCGAATAGCCACACTCGGCACCACCACAATAAACTTGCTCCAACCATAGCGCTTATTTAGCTCAAAAACTGTTTTGATATAGGTGTAAGTTTTACCAGTACCAGTTTCCATCTCAATGGTTAGCGCCATTTTGCCATTTAAGCTGCGGTCAATGTGATCGTGCAGCATGGGGATGCCATTGCGCTGCTGTACCTTACGGATATTATTCAGTAGTTGTCTATCGCCGTTAAACGTTTTATCTAAGTCAGCATTACACCAACCATTAACCAGCTCATCACTGGCTAGCTGTTGCTGACTATTTGCTTTATTGCCCTGATCAATTAGAAATTGTGGGCGGCTAAACGGCTGGCCCAGAAACACATCACAGACCGAATCAACTGCATCGGCCTGAAATTGCTGGTATTTAAATTGTAGCTTCATTAGATTACCCAGACCTTTGTCTCAATACCGTCAGACTGCAGAGTACGGAACTGCTCAACCAGGTTCATTTTGTCGTTAGAGGTTGCGAACGAGCTATCACGAAAGACCGCCGCCTGTGGCGCCATATCGATAATGCGTTCAATCGTTGCTTGGTTAACCCGCTCGTCAAAGCACGCTACAACACCGGTACCCGGCGCATCATCCATGTGGTCATAACACAACACCTCGTTACCATTGACATTCATCCGTTTAATCTCGCGATCGACTGACCAGCCCTTAGATAGCAGCACGCCAAACAGCAGGTCCAGCGGCGTGCGCTCTTCGCGGATGTTATTCACCAGTTGGTCCAGCATGCTCTGCTGTGTTTGCTGTGGTGTCATGCTGATGCCATCATTTTCGTTAGCTAAGTCAATGTGTAACGAACGGAAGCCATAGTCGTGACTATCGGCATTTTTATCCGTCGCGCTGATATGGAGTGCAGCGCGCCGGATACGCTCGCGGCTTAATTCGTCAATGGTTTTGTAGCCAGCTTTAAACGCCTCACTCTTCTCGCTACATACTTCCGGTAATTGCACTAGGATGAAGTTACGGTGCCCGCCATCATCAGCATTCTGTTGCATAACCGCCTGCGCCGTCGTACCCGAACCAGCAAAGAAATCCATAATCAAAGACTGCTTGTTGGTCGCAAGCTTCTCACACCATTTAATTAACTCAACGGGCTTAGGATTACTGAATAGTCCCTTAGCGCCAAACAAGGCATTTACCGCCAATGTGCCCTTAGAGTTTTGCATGTCACTCAACATTAGTTTTTCAAACTGATACCTATTCTGGTCTTCGTCTGGGTTGTTGTAATGCTTTATATAAACCCGGCCATCCTTAACGAACAAGTCCTTACTGTCGGTGTCAAATTTTTTCTTACTCCACATCCAGCACCCTTCCTTATTCTGATGCATAGCAGGTAAAATCTTTTCAGAATATCCATTGGCAGGTTCTTCGTATGTCAGTGTACCGTCATTCTGACGGTAGATTGGATACCAAAGATTCGGACGTGCCTCCCGCGTACCGTGTGGACCGTTATCCTGCAATGGTACGATGTAAAAATCACCTCTATCATCATGATATGGATATGACTTTTGTCCAACGATCTTTTTGTTAAACCTAACGTTGCGTTTATTCTTAGTGTAAATTACTACATAGTCACATAGGCTTTGTAGATCCGCATCGCCCTTGGTTGTAGCTGAGCCGCGAGTTTTGCGCGGGGCAACACCAATAAAGTTCTCGGAGCCAAAAACATCGTTGCATACTATTTGCAGGTTAGCCTGCTCGTGCTCATCAATACTAATAAATATCACGCCCTTGTCGGACAGAAAGTTGCGAGCTAGAATCAGGCGCGGATACATCATGGACAGCCAATCCGAATGGTAACGCCCGTTGTCCTTAGTGTTTACCGTGAATTGGCGATTGCCATCCTCGTCACGACTTTCGTCGATTTCTTCGTCGCGCGACTTCTTAAAATCATCATGATAGATAAAATCGCTGCCCGTATTATACGGCGGATCAATATAAATCATATCCACCTTGCCCAGATAGGATTCCTGCAGAAGCTTTAGCGCCTCTAAATTATCGCCGGTAATAAACAGATTCTTAGTAGTGTCAAAGTTGACACTCTCCTCCACATTCGGGCGCAAGGTCTTAGCGGGGCTTAATGGCCGCCCCGCCTCAACGAATGATTCACCGCGACCAGACCAATTCAATATATAGCGTTCGCGCATATTTTGCATCTGGTCAACATACTGTGCCAACCGATCCAAAAATGTATCATCCACCTTTGAAAAGCTAATGTCAACCTTCTCTGGCATTACGCCGTCCACCTCACTACTCATCTCGCTTCCTCTCCCTTTTATCAACATAATCATATCACATCTATAGCTGTTTGCGTAGCTTGGCACACTCTAGCGCCAGCTCTTGGCGACGGGCACTGCTAGGTTCACGCATCATTTGCTGTCGCAGCCGTTCAATCTGGCGCTTAATCTGTCTGTCGCCATCGTGGCGTTGTATTGCGTCGGCTAAATTATAGTTAGCAACATCGACACTAGGTGCAATCTGATGAATAAAATTAGCGTAGATTTGATCAACCGTCGTACCCGACATCGTTAACTGCACACGGTTCAGCCAATCGCTGATAAAATACTCGTGTACCACAGCACGGTTCTCATTGTTCTGGTTGACGGTTTTATAGGCAATAATATATTCATCGCTACCGCTCAATAATATGATATGAAACAGTATAGGGTACGGTATAACCTCGTCAATCGGCTGTAAGAGCCTTAGAATATCACGATCATTATCCGTTCTTAGCTCTATTTCAAAAACCTCTAACTCGTCATACTGGCCCGCGGCAATTGGTACGGTATCGGGTGCAATTTTGTTGGTCCAGCGGATTTTAGCAATTTGTTCAATATAACGCTCACGGTCCACAGTAGAAAGTTGCGAATGGCGATATATCTGCTCTTTCGACACAACACGATTGACGATAGTAGAGGCCGGTAGTTCCAGCATAGTTACCTCACAATTAGGAAATCAATTAGTTCAAAATCATTTAGCCCCTTGATTTCATCGCGCGTTGACGAAGTGCCACCCGCCGTAAATAGGCTATCTACTAACGATTCGTGCTTGGTGGTAATAATGGACTGAATTGCCGCACTCAGCAGATCAGAATATTGACGCATGTTCCGCCCATCGTTAGTTTCTTCCTTCCACTGATCGACTAGCTCATGATTAACCACGTCGTTATCGCGACATAGCCAACGCAATTTATCCAGTAAATCCTTCGCCTGCAGATGGTTAATAGCGATTGACCCGTCGTTTCGTACATACACCAGATAGAATGGGTGCAAACGGTTCTGCTTATCAATATTTACACCGTCATTGACATTGCACAGGATATAGATTACACCCGCCGGCGTTGACTCATCGCGACACGCCGCAATAGCGTTAATACCATGCGGCATGGTATCGGCATCGCCGTATTTATCGCGCAAAGTCTTCAGATCTAGCTGGAACTCCGATAGTCCCAAATCAGTAATCGATACGCCGCTGCTCATATCCTCAATATCCACCACCTCATCCTTTAGCTCACTCAGCTGTCGTTTGCGATACTCCAGCTCGGCATCGGTATTGTTCAGTACATTTTCACCCGTGCTAGTAATCCCAACTAGCGACATACGATTCTTAACTCGACGATTCAAATCAATGTATTCATCTAGCTCCATGTTTGGCCAGAAGTTGACCAGCTGAATCTGGGCGTTGCGGCTACCTAGACGGTCAATGCGGCCAAAGCGCTGAATAATACGTACCGGGTTCCAGTGAATGTCGTAATTAATTAGATAGTCGCAATCCTGCAAGTTCTGACCCTCGGATATACAGTCCGTAGCAATTAGGATGTCAATATCGCCGTAATTTTCAGATTCTGGGCGCTCCTTAGATATTGGGCTAAAACTGGTTAGAATCTTATTGAAGTCCGATCCAACCTGCTTGATAGTTGAACGCGACTGACGATCGCCGCCCGTAACCACGGCGAAATTTAAATTATAACCATGCGCCAATGGGCTGTACTTAGATAGGTATTCATAGATATAATCCGCCGTATCGGCAAAAGCGGTAAATATAATCACCTTGCGGTTGCCCGGATTGGTTGGAGTATTCGTTACCTTATTAACCAACATATCAGTTAGTTGCTGCAGCTTGGCATCCTGATCATAGCCAATCGGCGCTATGGCATCCAGCAAATCATTAACTACTTCACGGTCCTCGGCTAGCTTACTACGCCATCTAGTCACATTCATGTCAGACAGAAAAATCGGCTGATCCTTGCCCACCGTCATTTCGGCAGCATTCTGGTCATCAAAGTCCAGGTCCTGCATATCAACACGATCAACATCAACTGCCTGTTTGTCGCGACCCTGCCGAAAACGGTCAATTTGGTCCATCGTTCCGTCAATTCGATCATACATTCGCTGCAACGTTAACCGGAATGCCTCAATTGAGCTCTCCAAACGTTTTAATAGGTTAGTTTGCATTAGGACCACACGACCGTTCTCACGGTTCATGTATTCATTGCCCCGGTCGGCATCAGCCTTGTATTTACCAATATGGCTAGGGAATACATATTTTAGAGGTGCATAGATGTCCAGATTTAGCAGTGACAATTGGCTAACGATGTATTCAATGTTGATACCGGCGGCACCATCGGCCAGATCGGGGCGCACGGAAACCGGCTTGAGACGATTGGGGAACTTGCCAATATCGGCACTGTTATAATACTTTTCAATATGCTTGCGCGAGCGGGCAATTGTAACGCTGTCCAGTAGCTTAAAGAAGTCAAAGCTTAGCGAGTCAAGCAGATTCTCGGTTGTGCGCTCTTCCACTGGGAGCTTACTCCAATCGCGAAAAGCATCCTGCGCGCCCTTGAAGATGCGATCGACAGAGTTATTTGTATCCAGCGTCTTTGATAAATTATTGCTATCGCCCTCCGAAGCGAGCATTAGCTGATTCTTCAGATCCGTAAAATCCGTATTGACCGGCGTAGCCGACAGCATCAGCACCTTGCTATGCGCGCCGCTCTTAATGATGTCCAATAGCTTGGCGTAGCGATTTTCCTTAACCGAGCCGTCATCCTGTTCTTCGGTCTTGCCACCGTTGCGGAAATTATGGCTCTCGTCAATTACAATTAGGTCGTAGTTATCCCAATTTAGATTAGCCAAATCAATACCATTGCTATCACCATGGTCGCGGTTTAGATCCGTATGATATAGAACATCATAGTTTAGGCGATCGGCGATTAACGGGTTATTGCGATAGTTAGAGTTATAAGTATTCCAGTTCTGGCTAAGACGCTTTGGACACAATACCAATACTCGGTCGTTACGACACTCGTAATATTTAATCACTGCCAGCGCCGTAAAGGTCTTGCCCAGACCCACGCTATCCGCCAAAATACAGCCGTTATGCTTCTCGAGTTTAGATATGATACTTAGTGCCGCGTCTTTCTGAAAATCGTACAGCTTGTTCCAAATCGTCGAGTCCTTGAAGCCGCTAACATCACGTGGCTGATTGTCACCATCCAGGTCCTCTAAAAATTCCTTGAATATATTATAGAGCGCCAGATAATAAATCAGTTCCGGCGAATTCTCTTTATACGCCGCTGTAATGCTATCTAGGATTGCATTTGTAACGTTCTCATATGCCGCGTCGTTATTCCATAAAATATTGAAGTTTTTTCAGAAACGTGCGTGTCGTTTGCACATCAGAGAATCCCATGGTTGTACTATAGGCCATATTGCCACGTTCTAGGCCTAAATCAGCTGTGGCAAAATTCGCAAATGGATTATATACAATATCACATTTATCCGATTGAACAGCCATAAATGCTGGCGTCTCCGCACCACCACTGGTGCTAGATTTAAAGCACGCTTTGCGCCGAATCCAATTGGCGCATTCTTTAGCAATCGCTTGTTGGTTCAGCTCATTACGGAGCTTAATTTCATAATCTGCACCGTATAGACTGCGCTCGGTATTTAGGCGCGGTATATAAAACTCGCGTGCCTCATGGGGTGCCTTTTCCTTAGCGAACGCGCTGCCCGTAAAGATAAACCGAAACTCATCAATATCATCAAGCTCTTTCCTTAACGCCCGGTAGGCATACAACGAGAAACAGCCCGCCACAATTGAGATTTTGCTGCCCTTTCGTATAGTGGCGCGCAAATCGCTAATCAAGCGGTTGTCGGTATTATTAAATAGCTTCGGCTGCATATAGATATATTATAGCAGTAAAGTTAGCCACTACATAAGCTAATCGGCGGCAAGTTGTATAAGACACTATTCAGCCACCATTCCGCTAGTGCTAAAATTATATTGCAGGCTATATAAGTAACAAATTTTCGTTAGTGGCAATTATTGTCAGCCAATAACTCAACGGAAAGGAGAAGCTTATGATTGTTAAGCTAACGCTGAAGTTTCGTAAGTTTACGGTAACAATTACCATTAAGTAGTTAGCTACTTACAAACTCAGCTTTACCAAAAGTTACAGCCTGCAGCAAGCCACTAATAAAACCCCTGTACCAGCAGGGGTTTAAAGTTAATTGTTAAGCTAACTTACCTATTATGTTATCACGCAGCTACACATTATGCAATCTGCAACAAGTCACTAATAAAGCTCCTGTAGCAGCAGGGGCTTTATTGCTAATTGTCAGATTAGCTAAAACAAGCCATCGACATCGATAGACGAACTACAGGTATTACCTTTCTATTTTATCTCTACCTTAGTGCAGTCATCGGTATTATCAACGGCAAAGTCCTGGCATTGGTAGAGGGTCAGATTTTTGGTATCGTCACCCGAGATAGACATATTGACTTTACCGCCGTCGTCCTTGGCGGTCATCATGACATCGCCACTAGTCGCACCAGTTAGAACATAGCTAAACACGTCCAAACCACGGAAGGCAGCAGTATCTAAGCGCACATTGCCTTTAGCATCCAGTAGCGCCAGCGAGCCCTGCTCACTGAACACTGTGCCCTTGGCACTATCCGCACTCACCGCCTGATAGGCGAAGTCATAGCTCATAGAGTAGGCGTATTTGCCGTTGCCACTAATCTGATCCCAGCAATCTTGGTCGGCTAGCACATACTTCATATTGGGACCGCCCACTTCGTCGTAGCCCGCAATCTCACTAATACCCGATAGTTTGTCTTTCTCAATCTGCCACTTACCACCCGACTGCGACAGCAGAGTCTTCGTGCCTTGACTGGCATCCATATTCTCTAGAATCGGTCGCTTGCTTTCATTAGTGCGCTTAGCATTATATTCATCGCAGAATTTTTGCGCAGCGGTCTTCAGCTCCTTAACCTCCTGGTCACTGGTTGTTGTATCATCGGCGTGCTCGGTCGTAGTCTTAGCTTTATTATGGCGTATTATAGTTACGCTGTCGTCATCAGTATTTATTAGAACAACCGTTAGCACAACAGTTACTACTAGGATTACACCCAATATTGCCGCTAGCACCGTTGCAATGCCACCGCGTTCACCGCTGTTTCGCCAAATTTTACTCATGTTTATATTATAGCAGAGTTCAGGAATTAACCCACCCAGCACGAGCAAGCTCGTTGCTTGCCCGCCCTTAGTAGGGCGGGACT
>ERZ808242.1823-NODE-1823-length-10659-cov-5.158431_pt1 | contig 10659 bp, 10 predicted proteins | sample MGYA00521244_ERZ808242 | MGnify/ENA primary metagenome ERZ808242 (study PRJEB31516, sample SAMN03275573) | gut metagenome | biome: mammalia-associated habitat; material: feces | host: Papio cynocephalus | place: Kenya | collected 2012-07-27 ... | reverse complement strand
TTTGGCTTGACTTGGATTATAGGCACAGTTATTGGAGGCGTCAGAAAATGAAAAAGCTATTTCACTTGTTACTTATAGTCACTTTGATTGTATCGCTTTCTGCTTGCGGCAATAAAGAAACACCGCAAAACACGCAGAAGCCGTCTGCTTCAAGCAATTCTCAAAGTTCGATTTTTTCAAATGAGTCGGAGACTTCGAGTTTAAAGTCTCAATCATCAAACGGTATTGATGTTGACCTTACAAAGCTCAGCGGCACAATGGTTTATTCTGAGGTTTATAATATGATGTCATCGCCCGAAAGCTACATCGGAAAAACCGTTAAAATGAAGGGAACTTTTTATTATTATGAAGAGCCGGAAACGATGAAACAGTATTTTGCCTGTGTAATTGCCGATGCGACTGCTTGCTGTTCGCAGGGACTTGAATTTGCTTTGTCCGGCAAGCATACCTATCCGAATGATTATCCGGAGTTAAACTCAGAGATAACCGTCACCGGAACCTTTAAGGTTTATGAGGAAAATGGATTTAAGTTTTGCCGACTGACAGACGCTGCCATTGTAGAATAAAATCACTTTGCAGCGACTGTTATGCCCGCAATCCTGATCAAAAATCATATAATTTTGAATCATTTTTCTGTTAACTATAAAGAGCGCAACGCCACAGAGTTTAAAATCTCTGTGGCGTTGCGCTGCTCTCAAACGGTCGCTTTTTGAAAGCGTCCTTATGTGAGCCTGCCTTTGGCAAGGGTTTTTACTGATATTGATTATTTATTGTTGTACTGCGAAACAACCTTTTTAATTCTGTCAACAGGATCAAGCAGACTGCTTATCGAATTATCGTTGTTAAGAGTGTCAATTAAAAGAGAAATGTATTTCGCCATATTTACCGAGCAATACCATTCTCTCTTTAAAAGCTCTTCGGGCTGATAAATAAGATTGGTTGTGAAAATCTTGTCTATAAGCTTGTTTTCATAATATTCGTCAAATTTATCAAGACCGTTTACAAAAAGACCGAAGGTTGAGAATATGAAAATTCTTCCCGCGCCCATTTCCTTAAGCTTTGCGGCGATATCGAGCATTGATTCGCCTGAGGAGATCATATCGTCAACAAGAATAAGGTCCTTGCCTGTAATATCGTTTCCTAAGAATTCATGCGCTTCAATAGGATTTCTGCCGTTTACAACGACTGAATAATTTCTGCGCTTATAGAACATTCCGAGCTCCAAGCCTAAAACGGAAGAATAATAAATACATCTTCCCATTCCGCCCTCGTCGGGAGAAACTATCATTGTGTGGTCGCGGTCGAGCTTTATATCGTCAACATTCTTAAGAAGCGCCTTTATCATCTGGTAAGCTGCCTGAACATTGTCAAATCCGTCGAGCGGAATTGCATTGTTGACCCTCGGGTCATGTGCGTCAAATGTAATAATATTCTTAACACCCATTGCAACAAGCTCCTGCAGAGCCATTGCGCAGTCCATTGATTCTCTTGCGGTCCTTCGGTGCTGTCTGCCCTCATAAAGCATGGGCATGATAACGGTAATTCTTCTTGCCTTGCCGCCGAATGCCGCTATAACACGCTTTAAATCCTGAAAATGATCGTCAGGACTCATCGGCACGGTCATTCCGTACATCTCGTATGTTACATTGTAATTAAAGCAGTCGCAGATAATAAATGCGTCAAGACCTCTTGCGGTGTGGTTTAAAACCGCCTTTGCCTCGCCTGTTCCGAAACGGGGGCAGTTTGCCGTTACAACAAAGGTTTCGTCCTCAGGGATGTTTCTCCATTGCTTGAGATAATAGTCGACCTTTCCCGCAATATCCTCGCAGCCTCGCATGCTGACGATGGCAAGGTCACCGTAAGGGGTGTGTTTGAAATCTACATTTGACATAAAATACTCCATTCCTCCGTTTTCGGCAATCGGGAGCTCCCTTTTGCCGAGCGTTATTGATTTCCAAATCTATTGTAACACATTTTTTTCTACATAAAAAGACCTTTTTTAATAAAAAATCAATTATTTTGCAAAAAACCGATTGAACACACCCGATAATTTTGATATAATAATTCAGTAAAATATTATTGGAGTTGTTTTTATGTCGAAAGTTTTCCTTTTAGCTTATACACCGAGTCCCGTAAAAACCGTCGCCTGCGCGGCAAAGCTTTGCTACAGTCCGTCCGATATTGCGACCTTAAACGATGGACTTACCGAGGAAAAGGCAAAATCCTTTGTCGAAATGCTTTCAAACCTCGGGCATGAAAGCCCTATTGAGCATGTCAGCTTCACTTTCGGCATTGAGGGTGTTTCGCGCTCGCTTCTTGCTCAGATAACAAGGCACAGAATTGCCTCTTATTCGGTTAAAAGCCAGAGATATGTAAGCGAGGGCCATTTCGAATTTGTAACTCCGCCCGAAATTGCAAAAGATGAAAAGGCTCTTGAAATATTCAATAAATCAATGGCGGACGCACAGAAGGCTTATGATTCCATTACCGAGATTTTAACCGCTAAGCATAAGGAAGAGCTTTTAAAGGACGGAAAGGACGAAAAGACCGCCGCCCGTATGGCTTCGAAAAAAGCCATTGAGGACGCAAGGTTTGTTCTGCCCAATGCCTGTGAAACCAAAATGGTCGTCACTATGAACGCAAGGTCGCTGCTTAATTTCTTCCGCCACCGCTGCTGCAACCGCGCTCAGTGGGAAATAAGAGATGTTGCAAATCAGATGCTGAGCCTTGTTTATAAGGTTGCTCCCGAGCTTTTTGAAAAAGCGGGTCCGGGATGTATAAACGGCAGATGTCCCGAGGGCAAAATGTCCTGCGGAAAAGCCGAAGAAATGAAAGAATTTTATAAAGAGCTGAAAAACAATGGGTAAGCTTATAGTTATCGAGGGGCTTGACGGGAGCGGAAAATCAACCCAGCTTGAGCTTCTCCCGAAAAGCCTGAAGAAAAAGGGAATTGAATGTAAAACGGTGTCCTTCCCCGATTATGAAAGCGATTCAAGCGCGCTTGTAAAAATGTATCTTTCGGGAAAATTCGGTACAGAGCCCGAAAGCGTGAATGCTTTTGCCGCCTCTCTTTTTTATACAGTTGACAGGTATGCCTCATATAAAACCTCTTGGGGTGAATTTTATGAAAACGGCGGAACAGTTATTTCGGGAAGATATACGACCTCAAACGCAGTCCACCAGACGGCGAAGCTTGATAAATCCCAATGGGCAGATTATTTAAACTGGCTTTATGACCTTGAGTATAATAAGATAGGCATTCCTAAGCCCGATATCGTGATTTTTCTTGATATGCCGATTGAGGTATCGCAAAAGCTTATGAGCGGCAGATACAAGGGCGACGAAACAAAAAAGGATATTCATGAGTCGGATATAAAATATCTTGAAAACTGCAGAAAAGCGGCAGGCTTTGTCGCACGGCATTCGGGCTGGAAAATTATTAACTGCGCCGAAAACAATGAGCCGAGAAGCGTTGAGAGCATAGCGGAGGATATTTTAAAAGCCGTTCTTTCGGTTTTATAATGAGGTGAAATTTTTATGGTTGCTTTTTTGCTGGCAGAGGGCTTTGAAGAGACAGAGGCAATAGTCCCTATAGATATTTTAAAAAGAGCGGGCTTTGATGTTAAAACCGTAAGCATTTCCGAATCTTTGACTGTTTCGGGCAGTCACGGCATAACGGTTAAATGCGATAAATTAAGCGGGGAGCTCGATTTTTCACAGCTTGAAGCAGTTGTGCTCCCGGGCGGAATGCCGGGGACGCTTAATCTCGATAAATCGGAATTTACCGATAAGGTTTTGTCATTCGCCGTTTCAAACAATCTTGTTGTCGGCGCTATATGCGCCGCTCCCTCGGTGCTTGGCAGGAGGGGATATTTAAAGGGTAAAAAAGCGGTCTGCTTTACAGGCTTTGAAAAAGAGCTTGAGGGCGCCGAAATTTTAAACCGCCCTGCTGTGAGGGACGGGAAATTTGTTACCTCTTGGGGAGCGGGCGGAGCTTTCGAATTCGGCTTTGAGCTGATAAACGCGCTTAAATCCGAAACCGAAGCTTCTAAAAACACAGCCGCGGCAATGCGGTATAAAACAGGGGGATGATTTTATGCAGGAAAATGAAAATCTTGATTTTTTGACCGATGATTCAAGCTACGGCAAAAAAATAAAGAAAAGAAAAGGCAAAAAAACCGCGGTTTTAATTATAATTGCGGCTTTGGTAGTTATCGCCGCCGGATTTGCGGGCTTTGCCGCCGCTGATATCAAGGGAGCGGGCTTCGGCAGAGGAAAAGAAACCGAAATGACCGTTAAGCAGGGCTCTTCTTCGGTTACAATAGCTTCGGAGCTTAAAAAGACAGGCGCTGTTAAAAGCACATTTCTTTTCAGAGTTTATACACGCTTAAAGGGCTATGACTCTAAGTTTAACTACGGAACCTTTAAATTTAAAACAAATATCGGCTACGAAAAGATTTCGCAGATGCTTATAAACGGCGGAGAAAAGGTTTCTTCCGTTTCCGTTAAAATACCCGAGGGCGCAACGGTTGATGAAATCGCCGAGCTTTTAGAGAAAAAGGGCGTCTGCAAAAAAGACGACTTTATAAACGAGGTTCAAAGCGGTCAGTTTGACTATGATTTTGTAAATTCAATTCCTACAGATAAGGTTCATTACAGATTAGAGGGCTATTTATTCCCCGATACTTATGCTTTTTATAATGACCCGTCCAAAAACTGCGCGCACCTTGCGGTTGATAAAATGCTTGCAAATCTTAATTCAAAGCTGTCGGACGATATTTTAAAGAAAATTTCAGAGGGCAAATATAATCTTCATCAGGTTATGACTTTGGCTTCAATCGTTGAGCTTGAATCAGGCGGAGTTTATGATGAATCCTGCAATGTTGCGGCGGTTTTCTATAACAGGCTTGAAAGCAGTAAGTTTTCGACCCTCGGCTCCTCGCCTACAAGAAAGTATCCTTACGGCGACGGTGCCTATAACACCTATACCGCTAAGGGTCTTCCCCCCGGGCCGCTTTGCTCGCCGAGTATCAGCTCTATAAAGGCGGCTGTAAACCCCACACAGAATTTCGATTATTATTATTTCGTTACCGATAAAAGCATGAAATTCTATTACAGGAAAACTTTAGCCGAGCATAACGCAATTATTGCTAAGCTTAAAGCGGAAAACAACTGGATATATGAAGACTGAAATTAAAATACCCGAGCTTTTATGCCCCGCGGGCGACCTTATAAGGCTTAAAACCGCCGTTGATTTCGGGGCGGACGCCGTCTATTTTTCGGGCAAGGAATTCGGAATGAGAACAGCTTCCTCGAATTTTTCCTTTGATGAAATTAAAGAGGGAATAGAATATGCCCATAAATTCGGCAAAAAGGTTAATGTTACCTGCAATACAATTCCTCATGAGGATGAATTAAAAAGGCTGCCTGAATTCTTAACATTATTAAATGACCTTGGGGCGGACGCAATTATCGCCTCGGATTTAGGAACAATGAGCCTTATAAAAAAATACGCGCCCTCCTGCGAGCTTCACGCATCGGTGCAGTCGGGAACGGTCAACAGCGAGACCGCAAAGGTGCTTTATGATTTCGGCGCAAAAAGAATAGTGCTTGCGCGCGAGCTTTCATTCGATGAAATCGAAAAAATAAGGGAAGCCGTTCCGGATTCTTTAGAGCTTGAATGCTTTGTCCACGGGGCAATGTGCGTTTCCTTTTCGGCAAGATGTCTGCTTTCAAGCTATATGACAGGACGCGACGCCAACCGCGGAGACTGTGCTCAGCCCTGCCGCTGGAGCTATTCTTTAATGGAAGAAAAAAGACCGGGGCAGTATTTTGATATAACCGAGGATAAAAAAGGCACATATATATTAAATGCAAACGATATGTGCATGATAAATTATCTTGACAGGTTTTCAAAAATCGGAATTGACTGCATAAAAATCGAGGGAAGAGCCAAATCGGAATATTATGTCGCAGTCACGGCAAACGCATACCGCGGCGCGCTTGACAGTCTGAAAAACGGAACTTATAACTGGTCGGCGCCGAAGTGGACCGTAAGCGAGCTTGACACAATAAGCCACAGAGCGTATTCAACCGGCTTTTATTTAGGAAAGCCCGAAAATTCGCAGACCTATAAGGATGCGGGATATATAAGAAATTATGCCGTTGCGGCTTTTGTTATCGGCTATGAAAACGGTTGCATAACAGCGGTTTTAAAAAATAAATTCTTAAGAGGCGATATGCTTGAATGCTTAGAGGCAGGCTCCGCCCCCTTTAAGGTTCCTACCGATAATTTAGCAGACGAAAACGGCGAGCCGATTGAGAGCGCGCCTCATCCGATGATGAAGCTTAAAATTCCTTTTGAAAGGGAAATCAAAGCCGGCTCAATGCTCAGAATTAAAATTTAATATGATAAGATTAAAACCTTTCCTGCTGTCAATAATAAGACAGTAGGGAGGGCTTTTTTTATGAACGGAAAAATTTTTGCAAGGCGTTCTGTAACTGCCTTCTTTACGGTTATGCTTATGCTTTTAAGCTGTATTATGAGAGTTGCGGTAATAGCATCCTCGGATAAATATAAACAGGCTCAATTAACACAAAGCAGATATAAAATCACGGTCGGCAAAAACAGGGGAAGTATTTATGACAGAAACCGTGTTCTGCTTACTAATAATTCCGTTAAAATAATCGCGGCGGTGTCCCCTGTCCCCGAAGCGATTACAGCCGTTTCAAAGGCTCTTTCGGGCGAGAAAAAGGAAAGAGTATTAAACATTTTAAAGCAGAAAAAGCCTGCCGTGTGCGAAGTTGAAAAGGAAATTTCGGCAAAAGGGATTAAATGCTTCGCCGTGAGGGAGGATGATAAGGATAATGCCTATTTTAAGCATATTATCGGATATACCGATGCGACAGACAGAGGAGTTTCCGGATTACAGATGGCTTATGACGGTATTTTGTTTAATGAGAACGATACAAGCGCCGTTTTTTATTTAAACGGAAAAGGGGAACAGCTTACGGGAATAGAGCCCGAATTTGAAAACACCGAGAAAAATTCCGACTGCGTTATCACAACTCTCGACCTTAATATTCAAAAGGCCGCCATAGAGGCGGCAGAGGATATAACCCACGGCGCGGTAGTGGTTTGCGGAGCGAAAACGGGTGAGATTTACGCAATTTTGAGCAAGCCCGATTTCGACCTGAATAATGTTGCGTTAAGCCTAGATAAAACCGATTCGCCGCTTTTAAACCGCGCGCTTTCGGCATACAGCGTAGGCTCTGTTTTCAAGCCCTGCGTTGCCGCGGCGGCTTTTTCGGAGAATAAGGAAAATATAATCTATGAATGCGTCGGAAAAGCAAAAATAATCGACAGGGATTTTAACTGCCATAAAAGGGACGGCCACGGCGTTATGGTTTTAAAAAGCGCGCTTGAAAATTCCTGCAACACTTATTTTTATAACCTCGGATTAAGCGTCGGAAAGCAGGCGGTTTATAATACCGCCTCTGCTCTTAATTTCGGAAGACCTATAGAAATTGCCGATAATTTTTATACCGCTGAGGGAAGTCTGCCCGATTTAACCTCGCTTGATAACCCTGCGCTGCTTGCCAATTTCAGCATAGGTCAGGGATATCTGTCACTTAGTCCTGTTAATATGCTTACTTTATACTGCTGTGTTGCAAACGGCGGAACATACCTGCTACCGAGAATTGTTAAAAGCACGGTAAAAAACGGAACGGTAAAGGAATTCCCCGTCAGCGCGCCGACGAGGGTTATGTCAAAGGAAACGGCGGAATTTTTAAAAGAGGCTTTAAAGGCGGTTGTCGAAACAGGAACGGGAACCGCCGCCGGACCCGAGCTTTGCACCGCCGCGGGAAAGACCGCCACCGCTCAGACGGGAAGATACAATAATTCGGGCAAGGAAATAAATAACAGCTGGTTTTGCGGATTTTTCCCTTATGAAGAGCCCGAATATGTCGCTGTGATAATGAGCGAGGGCGGAACGACCTCGCAGACCGCCGGTGCATTTAAAAAGCTTGCGGATATCATAACGAAATCCGAGTACTCCGTTACTCCTGATTAAACCGAAAAACTCCCTTGACAAGTATATATGAATAGGTGTATAATTGTATACATCATTTCATACAGCCGATTTACTCGGTTTTTAAGGACGGAGAATTTTATGCTTGAAATTTCGGATAAAACAAACCTGCTTGAGCAGGATACATATAAATATTCCCTGCAGGATGTAAAGGACCCTAATCTTTACCGTGATTTTTACAGCTATGACGATGTTCCGAGAATTGCCTTCAATCACAGAAGAGTGCCTCTCGGAATGCCTAAGGATATATGGATAACCGATACCTCTCTCAGAGACGGTCAGCAGTCGGTTGAGCCGTATTCGGTAGAACAGATAGTCGAGCTTTATAAGTTTATGTCAAGGCTCGGCGGACCCTACGGAATTATAAGACAGACCGAATTTTTTGTCTATAGCAAAAAGGACAGAAAGGCTATTGAAAAATGTCAGGAATTGGGTCTTAAATTCCCTGAAATCACAACTTGGATAAGAGCGAATAAAGAGGATTTCAAGCTTGTAAAGGATTTAGGAATCAGAGAAACGGGAATATTGGTTTCCTGCAGCGATTATCACATCTTTAAAAAGCTTAAAATGTCGAGAAAACAGGCAATGGATATGTATCTTGCGTCCGTCGCTCAGGCATTCGAAGCAGGGGTTATGCCCAGATGCCACCTTGAGGATATCACAAGAGCCGATTTTTACGGCTTTGTCGTTCCGTTTGTAAACGAGCTTATGAAAATGTCAAGGGACGCGGGAATCCCCGTTAGAATAAGAGCCTGCGACACTATGGGTTACGGCGTGCCTTACCCAGAGGTTGCACTGCCGAGAAGCGTTCCGGGAATTGTTTACGGCTTGCAGCATTATTCCGACGTTACAAGCGATATGCTTGAATGGCACGGTCACAACGATTTTTATAAGGCCGTCGCGAATGCCTCAACCGCTTGGCTTTACGGCGCTTCGGGCGTTAACTGCTCCTTGCTCGGAATAGGCGAGAGAACAGGCAATATTCCTCTTGAAGCAATGGTTATGGAATATGCGTCGCTCAGAGGCTCGTTTGACGGAATGGACCCGACGGTAATTACCGAAATCGCGGATTATTTCAAATCCGAAATCGGATATAAAATTCCTCCGATGACACCTTTTGTAGGAAAGAATTTCAATGTCACAAGAGCGGGAATTCATGCCGACGGACTTATGAAGGACGAGGAAATTTATAATATTTTCAATACAGGAAAGATTTTAAACCGCCCCGTTTCCGTGCTTATAGGAAAGGCATCGGGACTTGCGGGAATCGCTTACTGGATAAATCAGAATTACGGTCTAAAGGGCGATGAAAAGGTTTCAAAGCAAAGCAACGAGGTTATAGAGCTTAAGGCTCTTATCGACAAGGAATATGAGGACGGCAGACAGACAACGCTTTCTACTGCCGAGCTTGAAGAAATGCTTGAAAAAGTATCAAACGGAAAATTTAAAAGGCTTTGAGGTGGAAAATAAATGTTAGAGCATAAAACCGTATCGCTTGCCGATCAGGTGTTTGAAAGACTTGAATCGGAAATTTTAAGCGGAAAATTTCAAAGAGGCGAGATCCTCACCGAAAGCAGACTTTGCACGGAGCTGGGTGTTAGCCGAACTCCGATAAGAGAGGCGTTAAGAAGGCTGAGCCAAGAGCATCTTATCGAGGAGACCGCAAAGGGCTCGCTTGTAACGGGCATCACGGAAAAGGACATTTCGGATATTTATAAGATAAGAACAAAAATTGAGGGCATGGCGGCTTATGATGCCGCGCTTAATGCAACCTCTGAGCAGATTAAGGCTATTCATGACGCGGTGGATCTGCAGGAATTCTATAACACAAAGCATGACGCGGACCATATAAGATTTATGGACAGCAGATTTCATGACGCGGTTTATAAGGCAAGCTCAAGCCCTGTTTACTTTGATGTGCTTATGCCGCTTCTTAAAAAGGCTCAGAAATACCGCCGCGCTTCTGTTGAGAGCAATTCAAGAGCCGACGCGTCGGTTAAAGAGCACCGCGATATTTGCAGGGCTATTGAGGATCATGACGCAAAAAGGGCGGCTGAGCTTACAGTAAAGCATGTTGAAAACGCATATAAACATATCGCAGAGAATTTCAAGGGAGGAAATAACTGATGGGCTACACAATTGCAGAAAAAATTATAAAGGCGCACCTTGTAAGCGGAGAAATGAAGCAGGGAAACGAAATCGCTCTTAAAATCGACCAGACCTTAACTCAGGACGCAACCGGCACCATGGCTTATCTTGAATTTGAGACTATGGGACTTGACCGTGTTAAAACCGAAAAAAGCCTTGCTTATATCGACCATAACACTTTGCAGTCGGGATTTGAAAATGCGGACGATCACCGCTATATCCAATCTGTTGCGAAAAAGCACGGAATTTATTTTTCCCGCCCCGGAAACGGAATCTGCCATCAGGTTCATCTTGAAAGATTTTCACGCCCAGGAAAAACCCTTATCGGCTCTGACAGTCACACTCCTACAGGCGGCGGAATGGGAATGCTCGCAATGGGAGCAGGCGGACTTGATGGAGCCGTTGCAATGGGCGGCGG
>ERZ808242.1820-NODE-1820-length-10685-cov-4.870649_pt1 | contig 10685 bp, 11 predicted proteins | sample MGYA00521244_ERZ808242 | MGnify/ENA primary metagenome ERZ808242 (study PRJEB31516, sample SAMN03275573) | gut metagenome | biome: mammalia-associated habitat; material: feces | host: Papio cynocephalus | place: Kenya | collected 2012-07-27 ... | reverse complement strand
CTGAAAAATTTTTAATCCCAATCTCAGCTTGAATTTTGGGTTTTTCGACAGACTGCGGCAATCTTCTTTCGAAGATTGCCGTTTCTTTTTGGTGGACCAACAGGGACTCGAACCCCGGACCGACCGGTTATGAGCCGGTTGCTCTAACCAACTGAGCTATTGGTCCGAATGACTGAAATACATCAGTCAAGCAATAATTATTATACCATAAAAGACGGTTTTGTCAATACTTAATTTTGCGTGTTTTCAAGCTTTTTATAAAGATTATTTATTTCTTTCTTAAGCGCGCTGTTTTCAGCGGACTTAAGCTCGGGGTCGGTGCTTAAAATATGCTTTGCCGACTCACCTGCCGCCTTTAAAGACGCCGTATCGGCAAAGAGGTCTGCGATTTTAAGCTCAGGCAGACCGTGCTGTCTTTTGCCCAAAAAGTCACCGGGGCCGCGCAGTCTCATATCCTCCTCGGCAATTTTAAATCCATCCGAATTTTTCTTTATGGCACCGAGCCTTTCTAAGGTTGTTTTGTTTTTTGCATCGGAAATAAGAATGCAGGTCGATTTAAATCCTCCCCTGCCTATTCTTCCTCTCAGCTGATGAAGCTGAGAAAGCCCGAAACGCTCGGCATTTTCGATAATCATAATTGCGGCGTTGGGAACATCTATTCCGACCTCGATTACAGTAGTGCAGACAAGCAAGTCTATTTCGCCGTCCTTAAACTGCCGCATGACCTTTTCTTTCTGACTCGGCTTCATTTTGCCGTGAATTAGTCCTACATTATAATCCGAAAAGGGTCCGTTTTTAACCTTTTCAAAATAATCCTGTGCGTTTACTATCCCTTCGTCCGTTTCTCCCTCTTCTACAAGCGGACAGACTATATAACCCTGTCTCCCCTCGTCAAGGTGCTTTTTAACATAATTGAACGCACGCGCTCTGATACGCGAGTCAATCAGATAGGTTTCGATTTTCTGTCTGCCCTTTGGATATTCGTCGATAATACTTATATCAAGGTCTCCGTAAATCACAAGCCCTAAGGTTCTCGGAATAGGAGTTGCGGACATAACAAGAGTATTAACAACCCTGCCCTTTTGCGCAAGAGCGGCACGCTGACCCACGCCGAAGCGGTGCTGTTCATCGGTAATAAAAAGTCCCGCGTTTAAAAACTCGGTATCGTCGGTCAACAGAGCATGTGTGCCGACGGCGACATTTATTTCTCCCGATTTAAGCTGTCCTTTCAGCTTATTTTTTTTAAGCTTCGTTACCGAGCCTGTAAGCAGGCATACAGAGATATCGGTATCCTTAAAGAATGTGTTTAGGGTTTTAAAATGCTGTTCGGCTAAAATTTCCGTTGGAGCCATCATGACTGCCTGAAAGCCGTTTTTAACGGTATTATATATAAGCGCCGCGGCAACGGCGGTCTTTCCGCTTCCGACATCGCCCTCGACAAGCCTGTTCATTTTATTTTTGCCAGACATATCCTTTACGCAGTCATTTATCGCTCTTAACTGTGCCGAGGTGAGCGAAAAAGGCAAAAGAGATAAAAATTCATTTGTATAATCTTTTTTTATGACCGGACTCTGTTCCTGCTTTTTTTGGCATTTCAAGAGCATAAGACCCGTTTGAAGGACAAACAGCTCCTCGAAAACAAGCCTTCTTTCAGCCCTTTTAAGCGCCTCAAAGTTTTTCGGAAAATGGATATTCATAAGCGCGTCGCAAAGAGGACAGAGCTTATATTTTTCTCTTATTTCAAGAGGAATCGGGTCATCGGGAAATCCGCAGGAAAATGCTGTTTTTACAAGCTTTTCCAAAGCCTTTGAGGACATTTTCTCGCTCGCCTTATAAATCGGATGTATTCCCTTTGCGCCTACAGGGCTGATTTCAGGCGAAACAAGAGCGGGCAGAAAGCTTCCGCCGTCGGTTATCTTTCCGTAAAAAAGGTACTCGCTTCCCTCATGAAGCGAGGAAGCAAGATATTTATTATTAAAAAGCGTTACCGAGCAGACGGCGGTGGAATCGGAGATATTGAACTTAAAAAGCGTCATATTTTTCCTTATATAATGCTCCGAAACAGGAGAAATAATTTTTGCCTTAATACATACCTTTTCTTCACCCATACAGTTTGCAAGCGGAACGGGAGAAGAAAAATCCTTATAATCTCTCGGATAATAACGCAAAAGGGCACCGATTGTATCGATGCCCATATTATAGAGAACTGCGGCGCGCTTTTCACCCACGCCCTTTAAAAAACGGATGTCGGAATTCAAATCAGACATAATTTTCTCACTCTACGGAAATTATAAGATAATAAATCGGCTGACCGCCCTTTATAAAGGTTATTTCGGCTTTAGAACCGAATTTTTCATTCAAAATTGCCTCTAAAACCTCTGCCTGCTCGTCGGTTACATCCTCGCCGTACATAACGGTTATAAACTCGCTGTTTTTATTCATAAGCTGACGGACTAAACGTACGGCGGCCTTATCTAGCACGGTATCTGTAAAGGAAACCTTACCGTTTGCAAGAGCCAAAAGCTCGCCTTTTTTAATCTTATGACCGTCAAAATCGGAATCGCGCGCGGCAAAGGTTATCTGACCGGTAGCGATTTTTTCGGCAGCCTTCATCATTTCGATTGCGTTGGTTTCGGAGTCTGCCGATTCGTCAAAATTAAGCATAGCGGTTACGCCCTGAGGAATTGTACGGGTATGAAGAACGAAAACCTTTCTTGTGCTTATCGGAACGGTCTGCTCGGCTGCCATTATAATATTCTTATTATTCGGAAGAACGAAAACCGTTTCGGCAGGGGTACTCTCGATAGCCTTTAAAATATCGTCGGTACTCGGATTCATGGTCTGTCCGCCGCTGACTACCGTATCAACGCCGAGGTCTTTAAAAAGCTCGGCAATTCCTTCGCCTGCGCAGACGGAAACGAAGCCGACGGGCTTTGTCATTTCGACAGGCTCGATTTTTTCGGTAAGGTCTGCATTAGTAGTCGGCTGCTGCTTTGAGCTTTCCGCATCATGCTTAGCGCGCTCATGCTGATCGCGCATATTTTCAATTTTAAGGTGAACCAGCTGACCGAAAGTAAGTCCGTTTTCAATGGCATTTCCGGGGTGGTCGGTATGAACATGAACCTTGATTATCTCATCGTCATCAACCACAACAACGCAATCGCCTATGCTTTCAAGATAAGCTCGCAGTGCCTTAGGCTCCTTTGCGCACTCAGGGTCACGGTTTACTATAAACTCGGTGCAATAGGTAAAGGTTATTTCGGTTTCAAAGCTGCCTGCGGCGCTGACATTTGTCTGCTCAGCCTCTGGTGCCGCCTCTGCGGTATTTTGAGAAGCGATAATTCCGTTACCCGAAAATACCGACATCATACCCTCAAGGATAAGTACAAATCCCTGTCCGCCCGCGTCGACAACGCCTGCTTTCTTAAGCGCGGGAAGCTGTTCGGGAGTGAATGCAAGAGCCTCTTTTGCGCCCTCTATTGCGGCAGAAAATACCTCAAGCTCGTTTTTTCCCTCGTCAAGCGCTGACTGCGCTTTTTCCGAAGCTACGCGCGCAACCGTAAGGATAGTTCCCTCGGTAGGCTTCATAACGGCCTTATATGCCGCTTCAACGCCGAGTTTAAACGCGGCTGTAATATTTTCGGCGGTTACAAATTCATCGGTGCCTATTCCTTTGGCAAAGCCGCGGAAAAGCAACGAGGTTATAACGCCGGAATTTCCTCTCGCACCGCGGAGCAGAGCCGAAGCATTCATTTTAGCTATCTCGCCTGCGGTGGCATTCTGGGTCTTTTTAAGCTCTCTTACGGAATTCGAAAGAGTCATGGACATATTTGTACCGGTATCTCCGTCCGGAACCGGGAAGACATTAAGATCGTCAACCCTTTTTCTGTTATTTGAAAGATTATTTGCGGCGGATATTATCGCGTCGCGCAGTGAATTACCGTCTAACAAAAGTGAAGCACTCCTTATAAAAGCGTTTTGAGCTTTAAATTATTCCTTTATATCGTCAACCCTTACGATGACCTTATCGACATCAATTCCGGTATTTGACTTAACAACATATCTTACCTTTTCGGTGATACTTGCGGCTATCGCGTTGATATTCATTCCGTAGCTTACGGCGATATGAAGCTCAACATCAAGACAGTCGCTGTTTCCGGTTACCTTAATACCTGTATCAAGCGAAGGATCCTTTGAAATCATTTTAAATATCTTCTGTTTATTGCCGCTCGGTGTCATACCGACTACGCCGTAGCACGAGGTAACCGCATGACCGATAAGCTTTGAGAGGTATTCCTGAGAAATCTCAATTTTTCCGTTAATTGTTTCAAAAGTTATCATAAATTAAATCCTCCCGATTTATTTTTTATATTTATACTTTTCGATTGAAAAATATATATCGCTTTCAGTAGCCTTAACGCCGCTTTCGATATCCGAATCATAGAAAAGAAGACCCTTTCTGTAGCAAACGGGAATCTGCGGCATCTTTGTTTGCAGAATACTTTCGATATCGGCGGCGGAATAAGTACCGTTATAAAATCCGTTTATAATATCCTCAACCGATATTGCAGGAGCCTGCGCCGAAGTCTGATTTTCGGGGTCAGCCTGCTGCGGCTCTCCCTCTGCATTTTGAGGCAAATCATAAACCACGCCGAACGCGGCAGATCCGCCCTGCATTACAAGCTGGGAAATATCCATATTCTTAAGAATTTTTATTTCTCCGAGATAAAGCTCAAAAGCGCCTGAGGCAAGGTCCGCGGAATAATCCGCAAAGCTCTTTTCGACTACCTTAATCTCAATCCCCGCTTCCCTTAGCTGAGCGGCTATCTGATTTGCCGCCGCTTTTCTTGAAGCGTTTTCTGAATTTACGAGAAGCGAAAGAGTAATATGTCTTCCTGCACTGTTTACTCTGTAACCGCTGTTATCTAAATTATTATAACCCATCTTGTCTAAATTCTCAACTGTTATTTGCAAATCCGAAGAAAAATTTATGGTCTGAAGAGGTTTTGCAGGCTTAAAAGACGGGTGAAGATAGCCCTTTGCAGGCTCGGCATTCGTATAATAGCTCTGTGAGCAAATTGCGCTTCTGTCTAGCGCGGAAGAAATTGCATATCTAAGATAGGAATTCTTTAATATTTCGGAATTTCCGTTTATACCTATAAAAACCAAATTGTTAAGCTGAACATCGCATTTTTTTCCGCTCATTCTGACTATATTTCCGTCGGAAAGGTCGGCATAATAAATATCGCAGGCGCCGATTTCAACATAATGGCTTTCGGACTCCGCGTCGGGTGCGTGAATAAGCCTGATTTCCTTAATTTCGCCCTTATCGCCGAAATAAGTTTCATTTAAAATAAGCTTCATATTTTCATTATCAAGCTTATATCTTCCACAGCCGACGGGAGCGAGCTTTACCCCGTCCGAATTTGCGGCATTATCCGAGCCCGATTTGAATATAGGAAAATCAAGGAGATTTGCAAAATATCTGTCATACCTTGTAAGGTTAAAAACTACAGTATCATTGCCCTGCGCCTTGATATCCTTAACCTCATAAAGCTGAGCGGAATAAGAGGCAGACGCCTTTGCGGCGTTATAGGAATATACAACATCCGAAGAAGAAACCGCGCTGCCGTCGGTAAATACTGCGGATTTTAATTTCACCGTACACTGATTGCCCGAAATCTCGGCGCTTTCCGCAAGGCAATATGCGGGCTCAAAATTTTCGCCTACCTTGACAAGCGGTTCATACAAAAGCTTACAAAGCTGTCTGTTAAGCGGTGTGGCGGCGGTGTATGGATTAAACGAATCGTTAAAATTACTGAGCAGACTTTTTTTAACCGAAATCTCACTGTCAGAAGAGGTATCTGAGCTTGCGGAATTTCCGTTATTTTTCTTTTTACAGCCGCAAAAGGAAAAAGTCATCAGCAGGGCGAGAATTAAAGATATTATTCTATATTTTTTCATCTGAGCCCTCCTTATATTTAAAAGACATTATATTGCGGCAGCGCCCCGAATTATCCGTTTCAAAAAGGCACCCGCAGATAATATTTTCACCGCTTGAAAATTCGAATTTCGACATATCGTTATTTTTCAGTCTCTTTATAATTATATCGCTTTTTACTCCGATTACGGAATTATCCGAGCCGGTCATACCGATATCGGTTATAAATCCCGTGCCGTTTTTTAAAATCTGCGCGTCGGCGGTCAGCACATGGGTATGCGTTCCGAAAACGGCTGAAACCCTGCCGTCAAGATAAAGCGCAAGAGCTTTTTTCTCGCTTGTTGCCTCTGCGTGAAAATCGACGAAAATAAATTTCGCCCCGTCCTCCTCTGCTCTTTTAACGAGGCTGTCGGCAGAGGTCATAAAATTCTCGGCAGAGCTTCTTTCCATATATGTTATTCCGCAAAGATTTATGACAGCAACGCTGAATTTTCCCTTATCAACAAGGCAGTAGCCCTTACCGAAATCAGCCTTGATATTATCGGGGCGGAGCAGAAAAGGACTGCTGTCAAGAGCTTCATAAAAATTCTTATTGCGCAGAGTATGGTTTCCTCCCGTGATAACATCCGCGCCCGCGGCAAATATCATATCGGCGCTTAAAGGGGATATTCCGTTCGCTTCATCGGAGTTTTCTCCGTTTACAATAACGAATTCGGCGCCGAATTTATTTTTTAAAACCGGCAGCATTTTTAAAAGATACCTGCAGCCGCTGCTGCCGCAGACATCGCCGATAGCAAGAGCCTTCAACGGAACATCTCCAAACAAAACTTATTTAATTATATATTATCATATTATTTCCTTATTTTCAATTATTATATTTTTGAAAATCGAAAGTGAGCAAATGAGAGATAAAACGAGAAAATAAGAGAAAACACGAGATTTAAGTTTTGTAAATTAAAAAATTGAAAATTAAGTGTTGACAAACAAAAAAGCGTGTGGTATGATAATCGGGCTGAAATGTTTTAAATTTGATTTTACGGAGGTTTTGAAAATGTCTACATTTATGGCAAAACCTGCTGAAATTCAGCGTAAATGGTATATTGTGGACGCTGCCGACAGACCGCTCGGCCGCACCGCTGTAAAGGTTGCCGATCTTCTTCGCGGAAAAGGCAAGCCTGAATTTACTCCCCATGTTGACTGCGGCGATCATGTCGTAGTTATCAACGCTGAAAAGGCAGTTTTAACAGGAAAGAAGCTTGAAAAGAAGTATTACCGCCGTCACACCGGATTTATCGGCGGACTCAAAGAGGTTCAGTATTCAACTCTTATGAATACAAAGCCTGAGCTTGCAGTTGAGCTTGCTGTTAAAGGTATGATTCCGGACACTACAATCGGCCGCAAGGCGCTTACCAGACTTCATGTCTACAAGGGCGAGAAGTTTGATCAGGTTGCTCAAAAGCCCGAAAAGCTTGAATTTTAAGAAGGGAGACAGAAACAATGTTTGAAGGAAAGCCTTATTTTTACGGCACCGGCAGAAGAAAAAGTTCTGTTGCCCGCGTTCGCGTTTATAACGGTACCGGAAAAATCACAATTAACGACCGCGATATAGACGAATATTTCGGTCTTGAAACTCTTAAGCTTATCGTTCGCCAGCCTCTTGCACTTACAGATAATATCGGCAAATATGATGTTGTCTGCCGTGTTACCGGCGGCGGTGTTACCGGTCAGGCCGGTGCTATCCGTCACGGAATTTCAAGAGCGCTTCTTCAGGCTAATGAAGAGCTCCGTCCTGCTCTTAAGAAGGCAGGCTTCCTCACTCGTGATCCGAGAATGAAGGAAAGAAAGAAGTACGGTTTAAAAGGCGCTCGCCGTGCACCGCAGTTCTCCAAGCGATAATTGTTTATCAAAGAAAATGGCTTGTTTACAGGGCTATCACTCTGTGGCAAGCCTTTTTTGATGTCCGTTTGATGTCCAAAGACTAAAAAAAATAAGTTTTTTGCGGTTTTTCTCTCAGGAGATTAACCGCTTTTTATTTGTCCGCTGGACTGTCCACGGACAAACTGCGGACTATCGGCAGAAATTCCAAAGAGCAAGCAAAAAAAGACTTACTGTTCAGTAATATTTTTCTGATTTTCAGAAATAAATTATCATTTGTGCAACAATCCACACAAATGGCATTCTGTTTGATATACTTATTATGCCGACCGCCATATCGGCAAAATAAAGTAAACGGAGGATAAACCGAAAATGAGCAAAATAGAACAAAGGAATAGCTTTTTGAAAATTAGAGCAGTTGCTACCGCACTTGATGCGCTGCTTGCAAACAATGACGGCACAGCCGATGAGAATGTCAATACACTTTCGATGCTACTTGTGGAATTGTGTAACGATTATGACAACAAAGACGAATAAGCAAAAAGGAAGAGCAGAGGCTTCAAGCCTCTGCTCTTTGCTCTATATGTCGTTTACAGCCTTGTGGAGCGTTCTTTTTTTGTTTTGCGTATAAATCACTATAAAGCAGTAAAGAGCCGTTCAGGGCGTTTCTGAACACCTTGCAGCATAAAAAAGCAACCGCCTACCGCAAAGGGTGGACAGTTGCTATGTGAATGTGACAAACTCATTATAGTACGAAGTCAGAAAAAATGCAAACATTTTCTATTCCTCTTCAATGTTCGATATTGCGTCCACCCACTCATCACTTAAAAGGTGAGTTGCTTCTTTTTCTTCTGCAAGTGCTTCAAGTCTTTTTTCAAGCAGCTGCATTTTAGGGCTTTCCCCGATTATGTCTCGCACAAACTCAGCAGCCTTTATATTACCGTTTGCAGCCATTTGAACAGCTTTCGCAATTATGAGCGTTATATTTGTTCTGTCTTTCTCCTCAATGCCGTACTGAGCCAGCAGGACCGCCTGTTCGCCGTTTGCTGGTAAGCTCAGAATGAGCTTTGCCGCCTCTTTCATTGTTCGCTTGCGTCGTCTTGCCTTACCGCTGGCAATGCCGCCCTGTCGTGCAATTTCTCTTTGTTCACTCTTTGGTCGTTTGTTCTGCGGTTTCAAGTTTTCATCATTTGCCACAGCTCCGCACCTCCTTTTTATTTTATGTAAATTCCTCCCGAGCAAGAAAACGAAAACCCAAAACAACCCGCTCAGGAGGGTACTCTGACTTCTGCGGAATTTCTCAAAACGCAAAAATCTGAGTTATTAAAGCAAGGACAGCGGCAGAGGTGTACCGCCGCCCCTGTTTTAATCAATCAATGACAGTGAACAGCTCTGCAAGCATAGCCTCAACGGTTTCAGCCTGTTCAATGATGTTGCGCTCGGTAATGAGCTGTATATAACTGTCTGTCGGAACGGAAACAGAAACACCGTGTAAAAACTCTGTTTCGGTCTGTGTTAGCTTGTTAAGAAAGATACCGCTTGCCATTTCTTCAAGCTCCGCAAGAGCCTGAGCGAATGCCTCAGCGTGATAGAGTTTTCCGAATGTCTGAGGGAATGTCGTATGTCCGTATGCATCAGTAAGCTGTTCGCCTCTCGCCGCAACCTGTTTTTCAACTACACTGTGGAAACGCTGCATAGTTTCAATATCATTTGCAAACTCCTTTAAAATCTGCGCTGCGGTCTCGTCTGTGATGTTCTCGCCCTCAATCTGAACGAACTGCAAAGCATTGTTTATGCGCACTGCATAGTCGCTGCCTTTTTCAACCTCATAAAGAGCTTTGAGGGCATCCACTTTTACGCTGGCAACAATTTTCATTGCTTTTGCGTTCAGACCTGCGGCTTTATTTTTTGCGGCAGTCAGCAAGTTGTCTTTCGTGCGGTTGTACTGTTCACGCAATCCCTCAGCCGTGTAAAGCTCGGTTTGAGCGTTTGCCAAAAGCTGACTTTTTGCAAGACGGCAACCGTCTGCAAGCTCTTGCTGTCCTTGCTGGTATTCTGTGATAAGTTGTTTAAGCTGTTCCGCTATGTTTACCTGTGTCGGCGTTTTGCCGAATATAACTGTTTTCATTGTCTGTTTGCCTCCGTTATTGCGGTTTTGCCGCTTGTTTTTGAAATGTGATTTTTTTTAAAGAGAAGTAGCAAGAGAAAAAACATATCTCTTCTTATCTTTTCCTATCTTGTCTTATCTTCTCTTATCGGCTTTTTTCGGTTTTCAAAAAAACCGTTCGGTTTTAGAAAAAGCGTTCGCTTATTGTTCGGTAGGCATTTCGCTTTTTGGCGGTCTGCCTCCCTTAGCTCCGTTTGCTGCATTTTTCCTGCACTTCTCCATATATGCCGCTTTGTCTCTGTCCATCTGCGAACGGATGAAAGAAAATGCCATTTGCAAAGCTCCTGAAAACTCAGGCAGAATGCCTGTTTCTTCATACTGGAACATAGCAAGCCACAGCTCGCCGCACTGTTCAACTGATAACAACTTCAAGTGTTCGGCATAATCAAGATAACAGGGAAATGAGCGTTTGCGCTCCATAGTCTCACCCCTCGCTTATCAGGGATGAATAGAGATGTTTTGCTGTTTTCAGAGTGTAGAAAGTGCTGCGCCCCCTCCGTTCTTCCTGTCTGATATATCGTTGCAGCTCTTCTATTGTTTCAGGTAGCCAGTAGCCGTGCATCTGGTCTGTAACAACGCAGACTCCAGCTCGGCGGATGGTCTCTATTGTCTTGCGCGCTGTTCGGTCTGATAGACCTGTAAATTTGCACAGCTCCCGAACTTGTAAGCTGTTGTCAAGCCCCTCACCCAGTAAAGATAATA
>ERZ808242.1818-NODE-1818-length-10701-cov-3.704114_pt1 | contig 10701 bp, 10 predicted proteins | sample MGYA00521244_ERZ808242 | MGnify/ENA primary metagenome ERZ808242 (study PRJEB31516, sample SAMN03275573) | gut metagenome | biome: mammalia-associated habitat; material: feces | host: Papio cynocephalus | place: Kenya | collected 2012-07-27 ... | reverse complement strand
CGCGCCCGATGCCGACCGCATCATCGTGGCCATGGGTTCCATCAACGACGTTGTCGACGAGGTCATCGACTACCTGAACGCTCACGGCGAGAAGGTTGGCGTTGTGAAGGTTCGCCTGTTCCGTCCCTTCTGCCCCGAGAAGCTGCTGGAGGCCATTCCCGCTACCGCCAAGAAGATCGCGGTTCTGGATCGTACCAAGGAGCCCGGCTCCCAGGGCGAGCCTCTGTACCAGGACGTTGTCATGGCACTGGCCAAGGCCGGTCGGAACGATGTGACCGTCATCGGCGGCCGTTACGGTCTGGGCTCCAAGGATACCCATCCCGCTTCCGTGTTCGCTGTTTACGAGGAGCTGGCGAAGGACGCTCCCAAGGAAGAGTTCACCATCGGCATTGTGGACGATGTGACCCATCTGTCCCTGGACGAGAAGGTCTCCCCCAACACCGCCGCGGCCGGCACCATTGAGTGCAAGTTCTGGGGTCTGGGCGGCGACGGCACCGTCGGCGCCAACAAGAACTCCATCAAGATCATCGGCGACCACACCGACAAGTATGTGCAGGCCTACTTCCAGTATGACTCCAAGAAGACCGGCGGCGTGACCGTGTCTCACCTGCGCTTCGGCGACAATCCCATCAAGTCCCCCTACTATATCAACAAGGCCGACTTCGTCGCCTGCCACAATCCCTCCTACATCACCAAGGGCTTCAAGATCGTCCAGGACGTCAAGCCCGGCGGCGTGTTCCTGATCAACTGCCAGTGGAACCTGGAGGAGCTGGAGCATCACCTGGATGCCGCTTCCAAGCGTTACATTGCCAACAACAACATCCAGCTGTACACCATCGATGCCATTGACCTGGCCATCAAGGTCGGTATGGGCAAGCGTACCAACACCATCCTCCAGTCCGCCTTCTTCTCCCTGGCCAAGATTATGCCCGCCGAGGAGGCCATCAAGTACATGAAGGATGCCGCCGAGCACTCCTACGCCAAGAAGGGCATGGACGTGGTCGAGAAGAACTGGAACGCCATCGACATGGGCGCCAACGCCTATAAGAAGATTGATGTTCCCGCTGCCTGGGCTACTGCCGAGGATCACAAGCCCGAGGAGGCTCTGGAGGGTCGACCCGACACTGTCAAGGTTGTCAAGAGCATCCTGCGACCCATCAGCAAGATGGACGGCTACAGCCTGCCTGTTTCCGCCTTTGAGGATGTGGTAGACGGTCAGTTCCCCCTGGGTGCCGCCGCTTACGAGAAGCGGGGCGTCGCCGTCACCGTTCCTCACTGGGACGAGACCAAGTGTATTCAGTGCAACAACTGTGCCTATGTCTGCCCCCACGCTACCATCCGTCCCTTCGCGCTGACCGAGGCGGAGGCTGCCGCCGCTCCCGCCGGTGCCCGTCTGGTGGATGTGAAGGCCGGCAAGGGCAAGGGTGTCTACAAGTTCACGATGGCCGTGTCCCCTCTGGACTGCATGGGCTGCGGCGTCTGTGTGGGCGTTTGCCCCACCAAGGCCATTACCATGGTTCCCCAGGAACAGGAGCTGCCTGAGCAGGAAGTCTGGGACTACATGGTCGCCAAGGTTTCCGAGAAGAAGGATATGCAGGACAACACCGTCAAGGGCTCTCAGTTCCACAAGCCGTTGCTGGAGTTCTCCGGCTCCTGCGCCGGCTGCGCCGAGACCAGCTACGCCCGTCTCGTGACCCAGCTGTTCGGCGATCGGATGTACATCTCCAACGCCACCGGTTGTTCCTCCATCTGGGGCGGCCCCGCCGCTACCTCTCCCTACGCCGTCAATGCGGAAGGCCACGGCCCCGCTTGGGCGAACTCCCTGTTCGAGGACAACGCCGAGCATGGTCTGGGTATTTACACCGCTCAGGCTGTCATCCGGGAATCCCTGGCAAACAAGGTGAAGGATGTCATTGCGGCTACCTCCAGCGACGAGCGCAAGGCTGTCTGCCAGGCCTGGCTGGACACCTATAACGACGGTGAGGCCAACAAGGCCGCTACTAAGGCTCTGGTTGCCAACCTGGAGGCGGATGTCTGCTGCGACACCGTAAAGGACATTCTGTCCAAGAAGAGCTACCTGTCCAAGAAGTCCGTGTGGATCTTCGGCGGCGACGGCTGGGCTTACGATATCGGCTTCGGCGGTCTGGATCATGTCCTGGCCTCCAACAAGGATGTCAATGTCTTCGTCTTTGATACCGAGGTTTACTCCAACACCGGCGGACAGGCTTCCAAGGCTTCCAACATCGGTCAGGTCGCTCAGTTCGCGGCTGCCGGTAAGGAGACCAAGAAGAAGTCTCTGTCTGAGATCGCGATGAGCTACGGCTATGTCTACGTCGCGCAGGTCGCTATGGGTGCCAACCAGGCTCAGACCCTGAAGGCAATCACCGAGGCCGAGGCCTACCATGGTCCTTCCCTGATCATCGGCTACGCACCCTGCGAGATGCACTCCATCAAGGGCGGCATGACTAACTGCCAGGCTGAGATGAAGAAGGCCGTCGAGTGCGGCTACTGGAATCTGTTCCGCTTCGATCCCTCCAAGGAGGCCGGCAAGTTCCAGCTGGACAGCAAGACGCCTAAGGGTGGTTATCAGGAGTTCCTGATGAACGAGGCTCGTTACAGCCGTCTGACCCGTGAGTTCCCCGAGCGTGCTACCGATCTGTTCGCCAAGAACGAGGCTGCCGCTAAGGAGCGTTGGGAGCATCTGAACAAGCTGGTTGAGATGTACAAGGACTGATTTCTGTTCCTCTTCCCTGACACTTTGCCCGCCCCCATTGGGGGCGGGCATTTCATAACACATGTTTTCCGTTCTATCGTCATAGAATCCGAAGAAAAGCGTCCTCCCCTATTCCCTTTCCAGACAAGGAGTTGCATTTATGAAAGTTTTACTGATCAACGGCAGTCCCAAGGCCAAGGGCAACACCGCCTATGTCCTTTCTCAGATGGCCGAGATCTTTACCAACCAGGGCATTGAGGCCCAGATTCTCCATGTGGGAAATCAGGACATCCGTGGCTGTGTAGCCTGCGGCGGCTGTTCCAAGACCGGAAAGTGTGTCTTTGATGACGCAGTCAATGAGGCAGCGGAAGCCTTCCGGGAAGCCGATGGCCTGGTACTGGCAAGCCCTGTGTACTACGCCTCGGCAAACGCCACCCTGGTGGCCTTTGCCGACCGGCTGTTCTACTCCACCGGCTTTGACAAGCGGATGAAGGTGGGGGCTTCCGTGGTGGTTGCCCGCCGGGGCGGCTGCTCTGCCACCTTCGATGAACTGAACAAGTATTTTACCATTGCGGGAATGCCCGTGGCCTCCAGCCGGTACTGGAACAGTGTCCACGGCCGTCTCCCCGGAGAAGCAGCCCAGGACTTGGAGGGCATTGCCACCGTCCGGGAGCTGGCCAAAAACATGGCGTTTCTCATGAAGTCCATCGCCCTGGGCAAGGAGAAGTTCGGCCTGCCGGAGCCGGAGCCTGCCGCTCACACCAACTTCATCCGATAAGGAGTCCGTTATGCTTTGCACCATTATCGAAATCAACGGTGACTACGCCACCGTCCGATACCAGAATACCGGCGTGACCTCCCAGGTGGCCATATTCCTGCTGCCCGACGGTGCGGACGTAGGCGACGTGCTGAAATTCGAGAACTTTGAATACGCGCGCGTATGATAAGACCCCCGCTGGCCTTTGGCCAGCGGGGGTTCCGCTTATTAGTAAGGTTCTTTACGCGCGGGCACGCCAATATACCACAAAATGTCAGTTTGCCAGAAGTTTTCGGCTCTGGTTCCTCCGGAGGCAATGTTCTTGTCCCGGCAAGAACATTGAGAAGAAGCCGGCTTAGGGGGCGCTGCCGAAAAGCCGCCCCCCTAAGTACCCCCCGGCCGCATCGCCGGAACTGCTTCAAAATGTTTCGAGTGGCTATGCTTACTTTACTCGTTTCCTCTAAGCAATTCTCTTAAATCCCGGCACAGGGTCTGGACGTTTTCTTCCTTGGTCGCCCAGCAGGTGCAGAACCGGACGGCTCTGTGTCCCTCGTCCACCCGGCACTGCTCGCTGAACACATATTTCTCCGCCAGCCTGGCAAGAGCTCCCTCCGGCAGGATCGGGAACAGCTGATTGCTCTGAACGCTTACCAGGAAAGGTACGCCCAGCTCCTCAAAAGTGCTTTTCAGCTTTTCGGCCATGGCGATGGCATGAGCGGAAATGTCAAAATACAGGTTGTCCGTCATCAGTGTGTCAAGCTGGATGCCCAGCAGCCTGCCCTTTGCCAGCATACCGCCCCGCTGCTTGATGAGATACCGGAAGTCCTCCTTCAGAGCCGGGTTTGTAATCACCACCGCTTCTCCGAAAAGCGCGCCTACCTTGGTGCCGCCAATATAGAATACGTCGCAGCAGTCGGCGATATCTTTCAGGGTCAGGTCGTTGTCCTTTGCCGCCAGGCCGTAGCCCAGTCGTGCCCCGTCCAGGAACAGGTACAGCCCCAGCTCCCGGCAGGTCTCCCCCAGGGCTTCCAGTTCTGCCTTGGTATACAGGGTGCCCAGCTCCGTGGGATTGGAAATGTACACCATTTTTGGCTGAACCGTATGCTCAAAGCTGGCGTCCTTTCGGTGAGCCAACACCGCTTCCCGCACCTGCCCGGCAGTGATTTTGCCGTCCTGGGAAGGAATGCCCAGCACCTTATGACCGGTTGCCTCCACAGCGCCGGTTTCGTGGACGTTGATGTGGCCGCTGTCGGCACACAGTACCCCCTGATGAGGCCGGAGCGCCGCCGCAATCACCGTCAGATTGGTCTGGGTGCCGCCTACCAGGAAATGTACCGCCGCATCTTCCCGGCCGCAAAGCGCGCGGATTTTTTCCGCTGCCTGGGTACAGTATTCGTCCTCCCCATAGCCGAAGGTCTGCTCCAGATTTGTCCGGGTCAGCACCTCCAGAATCTTCGGATGACAGCCCTCGGAATAGTCATTATTGAAGTAAATCATCGTTCTTCTCCTTGTCGAAAGCTGTCCCTATTTTACCGCCGGAATATGGGGATGTCAAGGCGCATAGAATCTTCCAGCAGCACAGCATCGGAGGGGAGCCTATGAAACGAGAGCTGGAGGAGCGAGCCTGTGAATTGGCTGTGTACATGATCGAAACCGGTGCCACCGTCCGAGCCACTGCCCGGCACTTCGGCATTTCCAAATCCACCGTCCACAAGGCACTGACAGAGCAGCTGCGCCTGTGCAGCTATCCCCTGTATACCCAGGTCCGGCATGTTCTGGACAAGAATAAGCAGGAGCGGCACATCCGGGGCGGCCTGGCCACCCGGCAGAAATACCTCCAGAAGTAAAAAATAAAAGGACATCCAAACGGATGTCCTTTTATTTGGTGGGCGAGGCGGGACTTGAACCCGCACGTCCGCAGTGAACACTAGAACCTGAATCTAGCGAGTCTACCAATTCCACCACTCGCCCAAATGCTCTCCGAGGGAGCCCCTCCGACGCCAGATCATTCTAGCATAGGCAATGGCATTTGTCAACAAGTTTTTTCGGAATTTGGCAATTTTTACTCCTTATAGTAGAGCATACAGTGACAATAGCCGTGGAAATTGGGATCGGCAATCTGATCCCGGAATTCCTTGCAAATACACTTATTCTCCGGGATGCGCTCTAAGCGGCAGGGGCAGTAGCCCCCTGTCCGTTTCAGTCCCTCCCGGATGGTCTTTACCATTTCCGCGTCCTCGTTCAGTCGTACTGCCATTGTGATTTCCTCCTTTATGTCTGTTCCAGGGTCATTTTACAAAATTCCGACACAACATCCCGGTATCGCCGGGAATCCGTCAGGAAGCTGATGCCGTGATCCGCCCCGGGGAACGTAAACCGGCGGATTCTCTGGGGGTTGCTTCGCTGGATGTCCCCGCTCATGCCGCAGGGCACAAACCCATCCGCCTCCCCGTGGATCAGCAAAATGGGGATTTTCGTATGCTTCACCGCCCGGACAGCGTCGGTTTCGCGGATGTCAAAGCCTCCGTAGACCCGAGCCCCGATCCACACAAAGAGCCAGGCAGCCTTCTCAGGCAGTCCCCTGTCCCTGGCAACCTTGCAGATGATCTCCTTGGGCGAGGAATAGGGGCAGTCCGCAATGATGCCTCTCACGTTCTCCGGCAGGGGCAGATCGGAGGCCATCAACACCGTGGCCGCCCCCATGGAAATGCCATAAAGCAGAATCCGCACGTCGCTTCCGAACCGCTCCACGGCATAATCCACCCAGCTGAGTACATCCCACCGCTCCAGAATGCCGAAGCTGATGGTGCGGCCGCTGCTTTTCCCATGGGCACGCTGGTCAACCAGCAGAAGGTTGTGCCCCGATTGCAGGCTCAGCTCCGCCCCGCCGGCAAAGTCCGTCAGGCAGGAGCTTCGGTAGCCATGAAAGCCAATGTCCAGCGGGGCACCGTCGGCCACATGGTAATACCTGCCGGAAAGAATCAGCCCGTCTGCGGAAGGAATGGTTACAAATTCACAGGGTCGCTCCTGAAGTGCCCGAAAAATCCGCTGAATTTCCGCACGGTACGGCTCGTATTGCCGCCCATCGCAGGCGGGCAGTTTGTCCCGCCCCTTCTTCGGCGAAAAGAAAGCATAGCGGTAGGCGTAGTAACCCCCGCCCAAAGCAGCCGCGAGAATCAGAAGGATCAGCACCAAAAACGCCATATCAAAGACTCCGAATGTATTGTAACAGCTCCGGAAAGCTCCCTCGTTGATACCGAGAAATGTCCGCCCCACTCCGGTTGATCAGGCAGTCCGTCAGCAGGAATACCCGCATTCCCAGCTTTTCCGCGATCATATCCTCAGTCACATCGTTTCCCACCATCAGGCAATCCGAAGCGTCCAGGTTCAGTTTACCCAGAATTTCCCGGTAATACTCGGGATTGGGCTTGCAGAACCGGGCATTTTCATAGGTGGTGATCAGCTCGAAGTCCTCCGGCTCCAGCCCGGCCCAGCGAATTCGGCTCTGAGTGGCAATGGCCGGGAATAAGGGATTGGTAGCAAGGATCACCCGATAACCCATAGCCCGAATTTCCCGCACGGCGGGAGCCGCCGCAGGCTGGAAGCCGCAGCTTTCCCGGCTCTTCTGAAATTCACCCCGGTAAAATTCATCGAACAGTGCACTGTCCCGCCGGGCATCTCGCTCCAGCACCTGATTAAAAACCCTCCAAAAAACATCCTCATTTTTCGCCTTGCCGTCATTTTTCATCATTGCACCGATGCCCGCCCAGAGAGCCTTGACGAATCTTTCCGGGTCATAGCCATGGGGAGCCAGAAACGCGGCCATCCTTTTCAGATAGTCCTTGACGAAGACCTCCTGATCCATGGGCAGGAGAGTGCCGTCCAAGTCAAACAGTACTGCTTTCAAGATCTTTCTCCTTTTCTTCCAGGTATTCCTCCAGAACACGGAATTGATTCACTGCGTACCGATGATGGTCAGCGCAGTCGGCCACTATCTGATTCCGATAGTTATATAGCACATCATCCAGGGTGACGGAAGGAAGTTCCGCCAATGCCGCGGATTTTCCGGGAAAGGACAGATCCGCCAGATAATGGGAGGTTTTGCAGTTATAAACAATGGGAAACACCGGTTTCCCGAAGGAAATGCCCAGAATGGTGCTGTGCAATCGGGTTCCGATCACAAAGCTGGCTCCGGACAGCACCCGCAGAATCCGCCGGGCACTTCCCCGATAGCAGCAGGCAGACAGTCGTTTTTCTTCGGGAAAACGGTTCAGAAGCTCCTGAACCGCCTGCTCATCTCCCTGCCACTGGCAGAAAGACATCAGAGTCACCGGAACCTCCCGGTCGAGGAAATAGGCAATTGCCCGCTCCAACAGGTCATAATAAGCCCGGATGACGGCAGCATCCTCCGTATTCCGGCTGACATCCATCACGGAAATGGCCACATTTTCCTCACAGGTGCCCGGATAGGGCTTTGGCACCAGAAACAGCACATCCGGGGCATACTGTACATTCGGTGCGGCGCGCATTTTGCGGTAGGAGGCGTAATCCCGGAGACACACATGTCGGTATTCCCGGAATTTTTCCGCCATCTGCTCCCAGTAGTCCTCGGAATACACCGGCCCCAGATTGGCGCCGATGATAAACCGGTTTCCTCTGCCCCCGGTACTCCGTCGGAGGGAGAAGTCCGGCTTTTCTGCGGTGGAAAAGTCGATTTCCCTGCACCCGGGAGCATGCTGCATGAAAATGGAGCCGCCGATTTTCACAAAAGCGTCACAGTGCTGGGCAATCCGCTCCAGCTTTTTCTGACGCATATGCTCCACCGTCTTTACCATTCTCTGCCGCCCCCGTTGAGAAGCCAGATTGGAAATTCTGCGCAGGCGCAGGTCAACGTTGGAAAAATGGAGAATCCGGACATTCTTGGGCAGCCTCTTGGGGACACACTTGGGATTGACCAGCAGATGAATCTCACAATCGGAAAAGTACTCGGCAAAGGCCTCCACGAACAGGTCATCGCCCAGATTGTAGCAGCTGTAAAAATCCAGCACGATTTGCTTCTTGGATGCCATGGGTCAGTCCTCCGTGACCCCCTGACCCACGGACATGATGTCGTAGGGCGTGGTCTGGTAGACAAAGTAGTTCAGCCAATTGCTGTAGAGCAGATTTCCATGACCCCGCCAGCGCACAACGGGGTGCTTGGCATCATCGTCATCCGGGTAGTAATTCACGGGTACATGGATGGGAAGACCCTGGTTTTTGTCCCGGAGATATTCCCGCTCCAGGGTGTCCGAATCATACTCCGAGTGGCCGGTGACGAAAATCTGCCGACCTTCCTTATTCATGATGATATACACCCCGGCTTCTGCAGAGGAAGCCAGAATCTTCAGCCCGGGCACCGCTGCAATGTCCTCCCGGAGGACGGTGGTGTGCCGGGAATGGGGAGCGTAAAACACGTCGTCAAAGCCCCGGAGCAGGATGGCTCGCTTGTAATCCGCGTGATGGGGATAGACCCCGAAAAGCTTCTCCGGCAGCTGCTTTTTCTGAATGCCGTAGTGATAGTAAAGTCCCGCCTGGGCACCCCAGCAGATGTGGAAGGTGGAGTGAACATGGGTCTTGCTCCACTCCATGATTTCCGTCAGCTCCTGCCAGTAGTCCACCTGCTCGAAGGGCAGATTCTCTACCGGTGCCCCGGTAATGACCATGCCGTCAAATTTCCGCTCCTTCAGTTCGTCAAAGGTCTTGTAGAAGGACAGCAGATGCTCCTCCGGGGTATTCCTGGCCCGGTGGCTGGACACCATCATCAGTTCCAGGTGCACCTGCAGGGGCGTATTGCCAAGAACCCGGCTCAGCTGGGTCTCGGTGACGATTTTCGTGGGCATCAGGTTCAGCAGCACAATTTCCAAAGGACGGATATGCTGGGTCTGAGCCCGGGTCTGCTTCATGACGAATATATTTTCTTTTTTCAGGGTCTCCGCCGCCGGGAGATCATTGGGTATCTGAATTGGCACGCTGTTTCCTCCTGATTGTACATTCTCCAAGGCCTGCATGCAGGGGGCTTCGGATGCTGATTCTCCATAAGCGTTGTCTCAAAGAATCGATTGCACTCTGTATTGTACCTTCTTCCGTGGCATTTGTCAACGAAAATAGCATTCCAGCTGATTTTCGGCTTGATTTTTCTCATCACAGCTGGTATAATACTCCGGTCTGGAGATGTACCCAAGTGGCCGAAGGGTGCGGATTCGAAATCCGCTAGGCGCCGCAAGGCGTGCGGGGGTTCAAATCCCTCCATCTCCGCCACGCTAAAAAAGCCCTGGAAATTTAATCCAGGGCTTTTTTCTTGCCTTCCATAGTGCGGTAAGGAATCATGAAGTGCTCGGCAGGCTTGCGCTGGCTCAGCCCAGCGGCACCCGCAATCTCTTTCGTGACGCGATTGGCGGCATCCCACACTTGTCCCAAATCATCACGCCCCCGCGTGGGGGGCGACGATATCATCGTCGGCCTGAACCGGGACGGGATCAAATTTCAATTCACGCCCCCGCGTGGGGGGCGACGCGTGTACTGGATTCTGAAAAACACCGGAGCCATGGATGACAAAGACTTAGCGCAGTTTGTTCAGAGAATGAAGATCGTCAAGGCTACTATGGTTGACGGCAGCGATGCCACGGCAGCAGAGGCGCACACCCTGGATGTGCCCGTAGAAGCCCGAAAGACCATGCTGGATATTCTGCGGCGGGACTTGTATGAAGATGCCCAAATGCTTGATGTTTCGGCTTTGTCTGCTGCGGCAAAAACCGCTACAGAGATTACGGCGGCATATCAGCCGCAGGATAACAAGTGTGCGGATTTTGAATACTTCCTGATTGATTTTATCCGGCAGATTTGCGCCGTGGCTGGAATCGAAAATCCAGAACCGGCGTTTACCTGGAACAAGATCATCAACCAGGCGGAAATCACAAGCATGGTGCTGTCCGCTGCTGAATTCCTGGACGATGAAACGACCCTGCGGCATTTGCCGTGGCTATTGCCGGAGGAAGTGCCGGAGATTCTGAAACGGAGGGACGAGGCAGATTTGAAGCGCATGGGCGCATTGCAAGCCCAGTTTGCGCAGAGCCAGCAGCAGGAACAGCAGCAGCCGGAGGGTTAACCTATGGCCGATTATGGGCATAAGGAGACGGATAAGCGGCTGGCGGTGATGGAAAAGCGGATTGCAAAGGTCTATTCCGACACGCTG
>ERZ808242.1817-NODE-1817-length-10704-cov-6.958682_pt1 | contig 10704 bp, 10 predicted proteins | sample MGYA00521244_ERZ808242 | MGnify/ENA primary metagenome ERZ808242 (study PRJEB31516, sample SAMN03275573) | gut metagenome | biome: mammalia-associated habitat; material: feces | host: Papio cynocephalus | place: Kenya | collected 2012-07-27 ... | reverse complement strand
GACTATCAAGGCAAAAGCGTGACCTGTGACCGTGACTTTTGCAAAAAAGTCAGTTCACAGGTCATTGTGTCCTATCTATCCTTCAAACCATGACATAGCCCTTTCCACAGTAGGTGCCATGTCATAGTACTTGTATTCCGCCAATCTACCGCCGAAGATTACCTTCTCTTCCTTATCTGCCAAAGCCTTATACTTGGCATAAAGCTGAGAGTTGGCATCGTCATTAACTGGATAATATGGCTCCATGCCGTCTTTCCACTCGGTGGAATACTCCTTCGAGATAACGGTCTTTGGATTGTCATATACCTCTTGCCCGAACATCTCGAAATGCTTGTGCTCGATGACACGGGTGTATGGCACCTCACGCTCGGTATAGTTCACCACAGCATTGCCTTGAGAGTTTGGCTTGTCGATGACCTCGGTCTCGAAACGAACGGTACGATAGTTGAGCTTGCCAAACTGATAATCGTAGAATTCATCTATCTTGCCGGTGAAAACGAGCTTGTCAGCTATCTTCTGCCATTCATCCTTCAATCGAATGGTATCGCCCGATGCGATCCCGATGCTATCAGCGAAGAAATCGATATCGGTCTTGGTCTCAATGCCTTCGAGCAAGCCATCTATCAACTTGTTGTATCCGCCCACAGGGATGCCCTGGTACTTGTCGTTGAAATAGTTGTTGTCGAAGATGAGACGCACAGGCAGACGCTTGATGATGAAGGCTGGCAGCTCGGTACACTTTCTACCCCACTGCTTCTCGGTATAGCCCTTGATGAGTCGCTCGTAGATGTCCTTGCCAATTAGCACCTGAGCTTGCTCCTCCAAGTTGCGAGGCTCCGTTACGCCATCTGCCTTCATACGAGCCACAGCCTCTTGCTTCTGCTCATCAATCTTCGCCTGAGCCTCCTCTGGGGTGGTAACACCCCACATCTGGTAGAAGGTGTTCATATTGAAAGGCAGGTTATAGAGCTTGCCCTTGTAGTTAGCCACTGGCGAATTGGTATAGCGGTTGAACTGCACGATGGAGTTCACGAACTCCCACACCTTCTTGTTGGAGGTATGGAAGATATGTGCGCCATACTTATGCACGTTGATGCCCTCGATGTTCTCGCAATAGATGTTGCCACCTAAGTGAGAACGCTTGTCGATAACCAAGCACTTCTTGCCCTGTTTCTTGGCAAGATGAGCAAATGTGGCTCCGAAAAGACCGGAACCAACTATCAGATAATCATATTGTTTCATATAAATATTCTTGGTTTAATAAAAGATTAGTTTAATCCCATTTCGGATAGCTCCATACCTCCTAGTCTGTTTTCAACGGCCATTGCATCCTCTAAATCATCTGGACTTATAGGCATAGTACATTTAAACTTTCCTGCTAATTCAAGTGATTGACCTTTAGCTTTATCAGCTTTTGGAACTTTCAGTACAAAATTTCGTTGTTTGCCATTACGATAATCTGGTGCATCCATACGAGTAGAAGTGTAAGAAACTCCCATCAAGTTTGAACATTCACTCACAACTTGAAACAACAATTGTGGAATCACATATTCAGGTTTAAACGGTTTGTTCGATTCCTTCACTTTCAGACCGCAAGCAAAAATCAATGGATAAAATAACACCAAGCTATATCGCTCCCAAAAGTTCAACTCACAGTTAGGCAGAGACAAATCAATACATTGCAAAGGCTCTTTGCTTCTAAAAAGCATTGCTGAATATTGATTATCAGCAATTCTGCTCTCCGCCAATGCAGTTTCTATACTACCAGCCAAATATAAAGAAGGATAACCCAATATGCTATAACGATAACTACCACAAATGTTTCTTAGTTCAAAAGGGGTATGGAACAATTCTTTTTGTGTACCTAAATCTCGTTCGCCTCGCACCCGATAAAGAGGACCAAGATATTGAATTTGAGGAAGAGTATTCAGCAAATGAGAATTTTTGTCAAGAAAAGCATGCTCCAATATACCATAAGCCATATTTGGCGAACCATCCAGATATGCACGTAGTGATTTCATTATTGATTTCATTAGCATTTTACATTCTTCAACCAAATCAAAATCGACCATCAGACCACCATAGTGTTTTATAAAAGCCCCCATAGAAAAATCAACAAACTCCCATGTTTTAGAGTCTATCTTTTCAAGATAATGAAGATATTGCTGAAAGAAATCATTGTAGTAGTCGAGTAAGCAACCATTATAATTAGCATAGTCAACAAACGGAGGAGCCAGGTTTGTAATTCCTCCTTCAGCTAACGCATTGGCAAAAGAATCAAAAGTTTGTCCTTTCATCCTAAGCCATTTGTCCAAATCGTCTTTACTCATTTGATGCAAAAATCTTTCAATATCAGAATCTGTCATTGCGTTATTATTTTAATATATGTCTTTTTCTCCATCCATAATGCCACACTCTGAACCATGGTTCCCATAGTGCCATTTCGGGATAACTCCCCACTAGCCTCATGATGCGTTTGAGCTTCCATATTCCATGCTTCAGCATGCCTCCATTTTTCATCTTTGCTCCACGTTGATCATATTGCCCGAAGTTTCCACTCAGCATCATTTCATTCAACAATTTTCTGCCTTCCTTTTCATTAGGCTTGCAAATTGCATATTCCTGAGGCATCGCAAAGACCTCTTTTAACACCCACATAACTGCTGCAGCAAATTTTCCGATACCAAACTTGCGTAATGCATTAATTGGCATACCATCACTGCCAGATTTTTTCCATTGCTTCAACACATAGTAATAATCCAGCAATTGCCTCAGACCCAAGCCTTCATCAAAATAATGGCTAAATAGATGCGCCATCTGATAGACCACATTCACCGATGCCGTAGGAACAGAGAACCCTCCTTGTACCTTATTATTCATACAAGCATTCTTTTGCTTGCCGAACCATTTTTGCACCAACATATTTCGATAGAGAGAAACAAGAAATCGAGGACGATAATGCACCTCTACCTCTATATCTCCATCCCAAACCATGTCTATATGGAGATAGTTTGGCTTCGCCTCTCTATTTTTACTTCCAACATAGCCGATAACTTGTTTCACCACGTTTCCACCTTTCACAGGCGATACCCAAATATCAATATCTCCAGGCTGTCTTCTGTGTCTCAATTCCTCAGGATAGTTCAGTAGATTACCTTGTCCCTTCAATACACATGACAAGAAGCCATCTCTTGCAAAAGCCTCGGTTACCTCTCTGCAAGCTTTTGTCATTACTTGATTTCTCTTTTCGATCTGCATCACTATGCCATACCATGACAACATTAAATTCTTCGGACAAGAGCCTATTTTTTCTACTGCCGAAAAGCCTATGCCAAGCAAAGCCTGACGCTTGCAGAACGTAAAGAACCTTTTCCATTCCTCAGGAGAGACTGTTAACAAGTTGCCATCTTTTACCCCGATGGCAACTTGTAATAGCTCAAAGTAATTCATTTCATGCTCGTTCTTATATACATTGGTCTCCATACATTATAAACCCAACCTACTATAGAGCACATAAGACTCTGAGGTAATATTTTGACAAGAGAAAGAACTAACTTTTTCTTCAAATTAGTCTTGTAAGGAAACAAAGACTCTTCAGCCCAAGGAGTAAGCTGACGATACTTCAAAAACAGCTTGCGATAAGGATGCTCATTTCCCTCTATCCAAGGTCGTCCTTTTACAAAAAAGCCATTAGTCAAATGAATGATGACAGGATGTTTAACTGCTTCATCAATTTCCATATCAGAATAATATCTAGTACAATGTCTTAGCCTTCTTAAATTATTATGAGTAAATGCAACCATCAATGTATAAGTATTATATTTAGGATGTACTATCTTTATCTTATTTTGAAGAACGATATTCACTACGCTCTGTTCCATAAAGAAAACATAACCGTTTTTAGAACGAACATAGTTCGCAACGATTTTCTCCATATTGTCTTTTCGCCATTTTTGGAGGTCAAATAGTAACACGCCACTATTGCAGTAACGAGACTCCATATTCATCTCAAATAATTCATAATAAGCATCAGAAAGACAATCCATTACACCCGCAGCATAATTTCCTTCAAAATCAAGATTGTAAAAATCATGCAAACTGCCTGTACAAAGAGTGTCACAATCTAAATAAAGAACTCTATCTACGCTTTCTGGTAGTAATGTACCTAAAAACAAGCGACAATAGGAGTCAAACAACCAAATAGACTTGATCTGCTTTAATCCCAATCCAAATTTCTCATTGATATTTGGCATTGGGATAAAATGAACTGTAGCATTATGATACTTTTTCTCCAACTCTCGAATCATCTGCTTATGTTCTTCTGAAATATCATGTTCTATGATATAAAAATCAAGAGCTTTTTCATCCTTATTATTGTCCATAATAGATACCATGGAAACAACAAGGACAGCAGAAAATAAATCGCTACTATGTAAAACGAAATTCATACTCTATTATTCGTAAGACAATCTATCAAATACGAAAGGCTTATAATTTAAGCCCTTCGTGTTCTCTTAAATACACTTGGGTTCCTACCACATCTGCAAACTCATCTGGTATGGCGATACGTCTCACCTTTGGATATTTTTCGATAAGCCCCTCCGCATAAAAATCATTTAGCAACTCTACGATTGCAGAGCCCATGCCACATGACTTTTGGTGTTCTTCAATAGTTATAAATCCATCTGGGTGGGATTTCAATATAGCTAAAAGTTGCTCTTTGCTGATAGGTTTAACAAAAGGAACACTATACAAGTCATACGGAAGTTTCTCTTCTTTAATTTGACGATAAGCAGCATCCAATATATTACCACAAGCTAATACTGCTGTTTTATTTACCTCCTCCGAGATAACCTTACAAATATCTCCCAAGGCCAATGTCAATTCTTTCTCTTCATGAACAACTTTTTCACCCGCTTTACCCAAACGAATATACATAGGACCATCATAAGAAGCAGACAATTTTGTAATTGCACGCGCTTCCAAAGGATCGCCTGGCGTAGCTACAACCATGTTTGGCATAACACGCAAAGCACCAATTTCCTCAGTTGCCTGATGAGTTGCCCCCAAACTACCATAAGCATACCCTGCGCCAACAGAAACAACCTTTACATTGGCATGATGGTAGGCTATATCATTACGAATTTGCTCCAGACAACGGATTGTTGGGAAATTACCGATTGAATAAAAATAAACATTGTAGCCAGTCATAGAGAGCCCTGCTGCAATACCTGCCATATTTTGCTCGGCGATACCTACATTCAAGAATCTATTAGGAAACTCTTCTGCAAATGGCTCTATCACATGGTACCCCAAATCACCAACCAATAGAAATATCTTCTCATTATGACGTGCTTCCTCAATAAGTTGATTTATAAAATTCGTTCTCATAGCAATTCCTCCTTTGCTTTCTTTAATTCCTCATCATTAGGAGCACTATAATGAAATTTTAGATTGTGCTCCATAAAACTCACACCCTTTCCTTTTATGGTATTGGCAACAATAACCGTTGGCTTTCCTTTACATGACTTAAAATTGTCAAAGGCGGCAATAATCTGCTCATAGTCATGCCCATCAATCTCTATGACATTCCAAGAAAAACTTCTTAATTTGTCACCCATAGGGTTCAAGTTAAGAACATCTTTTGTATCACCTAAAGCCTGCATCTGGTTTTTGTCAATGATAAGGCAAAGATTATCTAGCTTGTTGTGAGCAGCCATCATGATAGCCTCCCAATTACTACCTTCATCCATTTCTCCATCACCTACGATGCAGTAAACATCAAAACTTTTACCGCTTCTCTTGGCTCCAAGAGCCAATCCACTAGAAACAGGTAACCCATGCCCCAGGCTTCCTGTAGAAAGCTCCACTCCAGGAAGAGTATGAGATGCATGAGCAAAAAAATGAGTTCCGTTCTTTGCAAAATTCTCCAAAAGTTTTTGCTTGGTAAAAAATCCCATTTCTGCTAAGATCGCATAATACAAAGAACAGCAATGTCCTTTACTTAGAATAAAGCGATCTCGGTTATCATTATGCTGTAATTCTGGCGAATTATTCAAATAGTTGGCATAAAGAGTCATCAAGACATCTGCCATAGACAAGGCTCCACCAGAATGAGACTCGTTGGCATTATGAGCTAACTCCAAAGCTAAATAACGAGCAGCCTGAGCCTTTTGATGTAGTTCATTAATTTCCATAATTGTACTTTTTAAGATAAAAATTGATTGTTTCGTTCAATCGCTTTTCGAAATCAGAAGTTTTCAAATCATAAATGTTTTTTCTTAATTTTGAAGTGTCTCCCTCCATATACATGCATTGACCAAATCTATAAGGTAAAGTACCAAAGTTCAAAGCAAAGTTAGGATTTATCTTGTCACGAATCTTTGTTACCAAATCCTTTAATGACATCGGATTATCAGAACAGATATTATAAACTCCACTTTTACCATTTGCAGAAATTGCCATTTCTATAGCTTTGGCACATTCTCCAACATACAAATATGATAACTTTTGTTCTCCTGGTGTCAAGTCCATATGAGTATCCTTAGAAATACTTCTTATTAGAGTCGGAATTAACCATTTATCAGCTTCATATGGGCCGAATAGCGGAAATAGACGAAACCAATACCATTCCATTTTATTTATTTCGCAAAAGCTTCTCATAATAGTTAGGGAAGCAGCCTTCACTGCAGCATAAGCTGTTTTAGGATTAACAGGATAAGTTTCATCTATTTTTTCATGAAAATCGCCATATTCAGATTGCGAACCTGTACCAACAATTTTCTTGCAACCTGCCTTTAATGACAAATCTAAGAGCTCTTGTTGCATCGCAATATTACTTACTTGCTTTTCCCATACTACTCTATCAGCTGCAGCCACTCCATTCCATGCTAAATTAAAGACGATATAAGGCTTAAATTCTAAGAAAGCTTTTTGCCATTCATCAGTAGTATTTACCCATTGTACTCTATGCACATAATCTTCCAACGCCTCTAGGTTTGAGGTGGTTCGCTTAAGACAAAGCACCTCGTGACCATCATCCACTAAGGCTTTTACTAGATACGAACCTATAAACCCACTTGCTCCTGTTACAAATGCTCTCATATTACCCTATAAATTTTTCAATTTCCTCCACACAGAGGGCATACACATTCTCTGTCTTATATCTCTTATACCAGTCGGCGGTCAATGACGCACACTGTTTTGCATTCAATCTTGGTTTCCAGCCCAAGCGTGTCTTTGCCTTGTTGATGTTTAGCATCAAGAGATTTGCCTCATGCAATGCATGAGGGTCTGAAACATCTCTCAACTCACCAAAGCCAAAGTTCTCCACGATGGCAGAAGCTACTTCCCATACCGTCAGTACACTATCAGCCTCAGGGCCAAAGTTCCAGCCTTCACAATAGCCGGTCGGATTCTCCCACATTTTCTGAGCCAAAAGCATATAGCCTGACAAAGGTTCCAAAACATGCTCCCATGGTCGAACAGACTTAGGTGAGCGAATATCAATCACCTTCGTTGTTTCCAAAGCACGGATACAATCAGGGATAATGCGATCTTTAGCCCAGTCGCCACCTCCAATCACATTTCCGGCACGAACAGAAGCCAAACTTACGGTATGTTTCTTGCCATAATCTGTAGGATTGAAGAATGAGCGACGCCATGACTGGATAGCAACCTCGCAAGCACCTTTTGAAGAGCTATAAGGATCGTAGCCTCCAAATGGGTCTGTTTCCACATATCCCTCCAGCTGTTCGTTGTTGTCATAACACTTATCTGTAGTTATCATCACGCCAACTTTCACACTTGGAGTAGCTCGGATTGCCTCCATTACGTGGATAGTACCCATCACGTTAACCTCGTATGTCTCTACAGGAATCTCATAGCTCAAACGAACTAAAGGTTGAGCTGCTAGATGGAACACGATCTCTGGTTGAAATTCAGCGAAGATTTGTTTCATCTTCTCACCATCACGAATATCAGCTCTTATATCTGCCTTCAATTTATCACCAATGCCAGAAAGCACATAGTTGTCTTTGTCAGAATATGGGTTTAGACCTACACCCACAACCTCAGCTCCCATTTCATGAAGCCAAATGGAAAGCCAGCTACCCTTGAAACCTGTATGACCGGTTACGAGCACTCGCTTTCCTTTATAAAAATTATTATAAATGTCTATCATAGTTATATCTATTATTAATAGTTCTTCATAGGTACTTCTCTCTCCCAACGCTTCCAAGGAGCTTGGTTAGCCTTGAGTAGCTTTTCGAGCATATCACGCTCACGTACATTGTCCATACACTGCCAAAAGCCTTCGTGAATATATGACATCAATTGTCCTTCCTCCACAAGCTTGACCAATGGACCTTTCTCAAACACGCAATCATCGCCACTGAGGTAATCGAAGATTTTTGGCTCCAACACCATATATCCTGCATTAATTGGGGCACCATCCGAGATATTCTTCTCACGGAAAGACTTCACGGCATTGTCACCGCCAATGTTCAGAACGCCCTTCTCCTGTGTCATTTTTACAGCAGTAAGAGTAGCTATCTTGCCATGACTCTTATGGAACGCCAGCAATTTGTTGATATCAACATCACAAACACCATCGCCGTATGTCATGAAGAAAGACTCATTGCCCACATACTCTTGCACTCGCTTGATGCGACCACCAGTCATGGTATCATATCCTGTATCAACAACAGTAACTTTCCAAGGCTCCAAATCGCTGTGATGGATGGTCACCTCATTACCACCATTACGCCAGTCGAAGCTCACATCGCTCTGATGCAAGAAATAATTGGAGAACCACTCCTTGATATACTCCTGCTTGTAACCAGCACAAATGATAAACTCATTGTGTCCGTAATATGAATACTCTTTCATGATATGCCACAAGATAGGCATACCTCCAATCTCAATCATTGGCTTTGGCTTGAATTGAGATTCCTCACTGATTCTTGTGCCGAAGCCACCGGCAAGTAAAACTACTTTCATTGTATTATTATTTTTTAATTTATTTTCCGATATGGAGTATCTTCATAAAAAGAAAGTTAGAATTTAAGATATATAGAAACCACTCTTGTCATACAAAGCATGACAAGACTAATAATAAATTAAAATGCAATTATAAATAATGCGCTTTACGTAGATAATAGATTAAAAGGAAATTCCAAGTAAATATATCCCGATATGCAAACCAGTGTATTTGCATATCGAGATGTTTCATCAATTATATTTAGCTATAATCTGGTTGTCTAAAGCCATACGTTCGTTCATCACCTTGACTGCTACATCAGGACTCCTCGAACGTAACCATATCAAAGCATTATTTCTTGTTTATAGATATTGATGGATTCTTCCACAATAGGGTTATCAGGCATTCCCTGCAACAAGTCACTAACAACCGCACCATTTTCTTCAAAAGAAATGGTAGGGATAGAAATTTGATGCTGATGTGCCAATACATAGAGACTCTTAATAACGAAATAGGAATGCGAAGACAAGAATATCTGTAAGCCAGCCTGTGCCAACATCACCAATATCTCCATGAACTTACAAACCAACGAAGGATGCAAATTTGCCTCCGCTTCATCAATGATAACTACCGAATCACGAGTAAGGAAATGATTACCCAGAAGCAAATCCAAAATCGACAATCGCTTGATGCCCTCAGAAGTCAAAGCTATCTTGATGATGCGCTTGTCTCCATCTTGGAAAATCCACTCCTTGGAATCGTCATCAAACTCCAATCTACCACCGATAGCATCATTAAGTGTTTTACGAGCATCCGAGAATTCCTTGTAATTACGTCCCTTAGTAGTCTTACTCAAGGCTCTCGCCAAATCCACATAAGTCTTGTCAAAGCCGAAAGCCTTGTCCACCTCGTACGAACGCAATATCACATCTTGGATAGATAAGATTTCCTTGGCAGGGATAAAGATATTGTTCACTTCAGTAGGCAGAAAAGTACATTCAAGATTCTGAATTGTATTCACCGTCTTAGCACCGAAGGAAAAAGAAAGTTTCTCTTCCTTATCAGAACCCATGCAAAAAGCAAGATTAGGCTCACCTTTACGCACTAGATTACCTAACTCACGCCCTTGAAAAGTCCAATACAAGGCATCAGCCAACAGTTGCTTATGGGAACGTGGCTCGTTGCCTCGCTGATACTGCTCTACGGTTTTAAGACCAGCGTAGAGAGCCTTCAACAAGAAAGTCTTTCCCGACCCATTCCTGCCTATAATTAAGTTAATGTTTTGGAAGCCACCATAAGAGAACTTACTGATAGGACCAAAAGCTGTCAATTCTATATTTCTTATCATATCCGAATATGCTATAAATGTTTAAACATCGCAAAAGTACAAATAAAATTTGAAAAACATATTCATTTTGGAGGAAAAAACAAATAATAGCTATATTTTTTCACGTTCATAAAAGAAAGAGTCAAGACTCTATCAGAATAACGTTCGAGCTAAATTCTCTATTTTCGCAAATTTATATAGGCTATAAGCAAGAGAAAGAATACATAAAATCGTAAATATATTCATGACGCATAGCGGAATAAAATATCTTAGCAAAAGAATAACAAGTAATACTAGGAGACACAATCCATTAGTACAAAAAATGACAGTTTGAAAAATCCGCTCTTGTTTACACCAGTATTCATACTCAGCAGGAACATGCCGTATAGGCTCATAC
>ERZ808242.1813-NODE-1813-length-10738-cov-3.062623_pt1 | contig 10738 bp, 8 predicted proteins | sample MGYA00521244_ERZ808242 | MGnify/ENA primary metagenome ERZ808242 (study PRJEB31516, sample SAMN03275573) | gut metagenome | biome: mammalia-associated habitat; material: feces | host: Papio cynocephalus | place: Kenya | collected 2012-07-27 ... | reverse complement strand
GGGCAATGCCCAGAGCCAGAACCATCTGATTCTTCCACAGAGGAATGGTGTTCACCAGGGTGGTCTGAATTTTTTCCACCATAACGGTGTCGTTGTTCTGGATCATGCGGATCTGGGGAGCGGTCTGGATGGAAATGGTCCGGGTCAGCTCCAGATCATAGATCTTCTTTTCAAACCGATTGCACTTCTCCGCCAGATCCCGGGCGGCCTGGGCATCCTCCGCCAGGCCCGTCTGCTGGGCCTTGGCCTCCAGCTCCTTGAGCTTGCCCTCCCGGACCTCCTGGAGCTTCTGCTTGCCGGCCATAATATACATGGTCAGTTCCTTGAAATAGGCAAGGTTCTGCTCGTACATCTTATCCAGCACGGCGGAGTCCTTCAGCAGCCGCACCTGATGCTGCTGCAAAGCATCGCTGATTTTTTCCACGTTGACCTCGGCCTTAGCGTAGCGGCTCTTCATCAGCTCCAGCTTATCCGCCTGCTTTTTGAAGAAGCGCATAGGCGTCTTTTTGCAGCTGCGTGCCCTTCGTGTCCTCGGCTCCAATGTTGAGCAGCGCCACGCGGGGATTCTCTAAACCCAGCATCCGTTTGGCGTAGTACGAGCCCATGAAGGCAAACTGGAGCAGAAATTCAGGCGTGCATTCCGCCGTCGCGCCGCAGTCGATCAAAACCGCGCCGCCTGTTTTCGTCGGGATGACCGGGCCCATCGCGGCTCTGCGGATGCCCTTGACGCGCTTGACGATCAAGGTCGCCGCGGTAAGCAGCGCACCGGTCGAGCCTGCGGAGACGAACGCGTCGCCCACGCCGTCTTTGAGCATCGTTAAGCCCACGAGCATCGAGGAATTTTTCCGCGTCTTGAGCACCTGCGCCGGATCGTCGTGCATATCGACCACGTCGTCGGCGTTTGCAATTTCAACACCGGCCGGAAGCGTCTCGATGCCGTGGTTTTTCAGGCACTGCAAGATCGCCTCGCCGCGGCCGACGAGGATCACGTCGAGCTTTTCTTCCTTCGCCGCCTCGATCGCGCCGAGCGCGATGGCATCGGGGGCATTGTCGCCGCCCATGACGTCTACAATGATACGCATCCGGGTTCCTCCTTCTTGGGTCAAACTTCGTGCTGGCTGACCATCTTGTCGATGATGGCGAGGGCACGCTCTGCAATTGCTAAATTTTTATTGGCCTTGCCCTTGACCTTGCAGCCAAGCGGCGTCATAATGCCGAAATTGACGTTCATCGGCTGGAAATTGCCGATACTGGTGTCGCTGATGTACTGCGCCAGCGCGCCGATGGCCGTCTCCTTTGGAAAATCGGGAAGCGGCGTGCCGCTTATTTTGGCAGCCATCGAAACGGCGGCGAGATACCCCGAGGCCGTCGACTCCACATACCCCTCCACGCCCGTCATCTGCCCCGCGAACGCGACCAGCGGGTCTCTGCGGTCAGCGTAATACCGGTCTAAAAGCCGGGGGCTATCTAAAAACGTGTTGCGGTGCATCACGCCGTAGCGCACGAACTCCGCGTCGTGAAGCGCGGGGATCATCGAAAACACGCGCTTTTGCTCCGGGAACTTGAGGTGCGTCTGAAAGCCGACCAGATTGTACACAGACCCCAGCGCGTTGTCTTTTCGCAGCTGCACGACGGCATAGGGCTCTTTTCCGGTCTTCGGGTCCTTGAGCCCCACGGGCTTCATGGGGCCATAGCGAAGGGTGTCTTCTCCGCGCCGCGCCATGACCTCGACCGGCATACAGCCCTCGAAGACGTGCTTGTCCTCAAAGCCGTGCACCGGCGCTTCCTCGGCCGTTTTCAAGGCTTCGACAAAGGCGACGTATTCGTCCTTTTCCATCGCGCAGTTGACATAATCCGCATCTCCCCGGTCGTAGCGAGAAGCGAACCACGCCTTTTCCATGTCGATGGACTCGAACGTGATGAGCGGCGCGGCGGCGTCAAAAAAGCTCATGTACTTCTGGCCGCCGAAATAGTCCTGAATGGCCGCGCTCATCGCGTCGCTCGTGAGTGGCCCGGTCGCGATGATGACGGGCCCTTCGGGAACGGCTGTGGCCTCTTCCTCGACCACCGTGATCTTCGGGTGGCTGCGGATCTTTTCCGTGACCATGCCGGAAAAGCCATACCGGTCGACGGCCAGAGCGCCGCCTGCTTCGACGCGGTTTTCCTCCGCGCAGGTCAGAATCAGGCTTCCCAGCCGGCGCAGCTCCTCTTTGAGAAGGCCCACGGCGTTTTCCAACCGGTCGCCGCGCAGGGAGTTTGAGCAAACGAGCTCGGCAAAATCGGCTCTGTGGTGCGCGGGCGTCATCTTTTTGGGCTTCATTTCCAAAAGCCGCACGTCAAAGCCGCGCTCTGCCAGCTGCCAGGCGGCCTCCGAGCCAGCCAGTCCGGCTCCAATTACGGTTACGATCATGTTGCGTCTTCCTTTTTCTTCCGGCGTGAAGCGGGCTTTTTCTCGGGAGCGTCCGCCTCGGCGGCTTTTTTCGTGGTTTTCGCTGCTGCCTTTTTGGCGGTCGCTGTTTTCTTTGCAGCAGTCTTGGCCGCCGTCTTCTTTGCGGCAGGTTTTTTTGCGGCTGCCTTTTTGGCGGGCTTCTTTTCCTCCGGCGCTTCTTCGGCTGCCGCGGGCATGGGCGGAAGACCGGCCTCCTCGGGCGCAGCCTGCGTAGTATCTGTTGAGGCGGGCTTTCTGCGGTAGCCGCGCTTGTCTTCGGGCAGGAAGGCGGGGCACTCGGGATTGATGCAGAAGGGCTTCATCGCGCCCTTTCCCGCGCGCTTGAACATGGTCTGGCCGCACTGCGGGCAGTCCTGATCGGTCGGCACGTCCCACGTCATAAAGCCGCACGCCGCGCCCCTTTCGCACGCGTAGTAGGCGTAGCCGCGTTTGCTTTTGCGCTTTAAGATCGCGCTGCCGCAGCGCGGGCACCGGCCCGGCATCCGTTCCACGAGCGGCTTTGTGAACTTGCACTCGGGGTAGCCCGGGCAGGCCAGAAATCTTCCGAACCGGCCGGATTTGATGACGAGATTTCTGCCGCACAGCTCGCACTTTTCCTCCGTCACCTCTTCCGGGACCTTGAGCCGCACGTCCTTGAGCGCTTCCTCCGCTTCCTCCATCTCCTGATGGAAGCCCTTGTAGAACTCCTCCAACACGCGCTTCCAGTAAATTTTGCCCTCTTCGACCTCGTCGAGCTCGCTCTCCATTTTGGCCGTGAACTCGACGTTGATGATGTTCTGGAAGTGCTCCATCATCAGGCCGTTGACGACCTCGCCGAGCGGCGTAGGCGCCAGTCGCTTATCGGTCTTCTGGACGTATTCGCGATCCTGAATGGTCGAAACGATGGTCGCGTAGGTAGAGGGCCTTCCAACGCCCTTTTCCTCCATCGCGCGAACGAGCGTCGCCTCGGTGTACCGCGCGGGCGGCTGGGTAAAGTGCTGCTGGGGATCTGTCGATACGAGCCTCAAGCTCTCGCCCTCGGAAAGGTCGGGAAGCGGCGAGCCGACGCTCTCCTGCTCATCGTCCTGCGTTTCTTCATAGACCGCGGTGAACCCGGCGAACGCAAGCGACTGGTGCGTGGCCCGGAAGACCTGATCGCCGCAGGCCGCTTCGATGGCCGTGACGTCATAGACGGCGTTTTCCATCTGCGAGGCAATGAAGCGGTTCCAGATGAGCTTATACAGCCGGAACTGATCTTTCGTCAGGTCTTTTTCGACCAGCTCCGGATAGAGCGCGACGTTACTCGGGCGGATGGCCTCGTGACCGTCCTGCGCGTTGGCCTTGGGCTTATAGTGCCGCGCGCCGGGGTAGTACTTTTCGCCGTACCGGCTGCAGATCACGTCTCCCGCGGCGGCTAAGGCCTCTTCGGAGATACGAAGAGAGTCGGTTCTCATGTAGGTGATCAGGCCCACCGAGCCTTCTCCGCTGAGCTCCACGCCCTCATAGAGCTGCTGGGCCAGCATCATCGTGCGCTTTGTGCTCAGATTCAGCTTCTGAAACGCCTCCTGCTGAAGCGTCGAGGTCGTAAACGGCGCGGCGGGATTTTTCCGGCGCTGCGATTTTTTGACGCGCTGGACGGTAAAGGGCTTTCCGGCGATCTGCGCAAGAATGTCGTCTACGTCCTGGCGGGTATTGAGGTCCTTTTTCTTCGGGTCTCCGTAATACCGCGCGGTGAAGCCGCCGGGCTTTCCTTCGCGGTCTAATTTCGCGTCGATGGTCCAGTATTCCTGCGGGGTGAAGGCGCGAATTTCGTTTTCACGGTCAACGACCATGCGCGTTGCGACCGACTGCACACGGCCCGCGGAAAGGCCCCTGCGGATCTTTTTCCACAGTAAGGGGCTGAGCTGATAGCCGACGATGCGGTCGAGCACGCGCCTGGCCTGCTGCGCGTCGACCAGGTTCTGATCGATGGCTCTGGGGGAAGCGATGGCGTTTCGCACGACATTTTTGGTGATCTCGTTGAACGTCACGCGGTAGGTCTTGTCGTCCGGAATGCCAAGCAGATATTTTAAGTGCCACGAAATGGCCTCTCCTTCGCGGTCCGGGTCGGTTGCGAGAAAGACGTTTTTGCTCTTTTTCGCGGCGGACTGAAGGTCCTTGATGATCTCCTCTTTTCCCTTGATGGGGTAATATTCCGGTTCAAAGTCGTGTTCAATGTCCACGCTCATGGTACTCTTGCGCAGATCGCGCAGGTGGCCCATGCTGGCCTTGACCTGATAGTCCGGGCCGAGGTATTTGCCGATCGTCTTGGCCTTTGACGGAGACTCGACGATCACGAGGTTGGTTTTTGCGTTCGGCATGTGTGCCTCCAATATTACTCTTTTTCCGCAAGCTCAAAGCGCTTGCCGGGCAGGGCCTTCGCGTAGCCCTTGATCTGCAAAAGCGTCAGCGCAGAGGTGATCCGCGCGGCGGGAAGGGACGTAGCCGCAATGATCTGGTCGATGTGCCGTTCGCCCTTTGTAAGATCCAAAATCGCCGCTTTTTCATCGGGCGAAAGCGCGTCCAAAATTTCCTGTACGTCAATATAAGCCTTCGTGTTCGGCTTGTCAATGGCTTTTGTGTCGGAAGCAGGGTACAGCTTCGCATTTTTTGCGGGTTTTCTGGTTCTGGGCGGAAGCGGCGCACCGGGCTTCACGGCCGATCTTTGCTGCGCCGGTGTCAGCTGCATGGGCTTTCCGGACGGCTGGCGGGAGACGAGCTCCGGATAAAGCTGCACGTACTCGCGCATCACATCCCAGCCGTCTTCGACGACGATCGCGCCCTCGCGCAGAAGCTGGATATTGCCTTCGCACGTCGCCGTGCCGACGTTTCCGGGGATGGTAAATACGTCTCTTCCCTGCTCGAGTGCCCGGTTTGCCGTGATGAGCGCGCCCGAGCGCTTCGGGGCCTCCACGACCACCACGCCGAGAGACAGGGCGCTGATGATGCGGTTTCTGACCGGGAAATGCGAGCCCGTTGCGGGCGTCTGGGGCGGGTATTCGCTGAGCAGGCACCCATGATACGCGACGTCGTCAAACAGCGTCTTATTGTCCGGCGGATACACCACGTCCACGCCGCAGCCAAGCACGGTGATCACCGGCCGGTTCGCGCTCAGAGCGCCGACAAGGCACATGGTGTCGATGCCGGCCGCGCCGCCGGAGACGACGATGCCGCCGCATTTTGCGATCTGGTAGCCGAGCCGCTTGGCCTGCATGAGACCGTAGGCAGAGGCCTTTCTCGTGCCGACCATTGCGATGACCGGCGAGGTATCCACCGCGGGAAAGACGCCCTTATAATATAAAACGATGGGCGGATCGGAAATTGCGCGGAGGCGGCCCGGATAGCTTGCATCCTGAATGGTCATGATGTGGATGCTTTTCTGATAGCACTGCTGCAAAATGATCTCCGCGCCAACGAGGTCTTTGTTGAGCAGACTCGGCGGCACGCGGTCGTCGGGCGAGGCCTTGAGCGCGTCCTCGTCTGCCTGATAGACGGCCTCCGCCGAGCCGAAGCGCGACAAAAGCGCCATTGATTGCACATTGTTCACGCCCTCACGCGTGCTGAGCCAGATCCAGTACTTGAGCATCGGTCCATCCTCCTTTTTGTGACGGCAGCAACGCACCACGCTTCTTGTAAAATTGCGCGATGCTACCTATTCTTCTTTCATTTGCCACATGACGATGGCCGCGGCGATCGCGGCGTTGAGAGACTCGCAGTGCGGCTGCATGGGAATGATGACGCTTTGGTTCGCTTTTTCAAGAAGGCTTCCGCGCACGCCCTGCCCTTCGCTGCCGATGACGCAGACAGCGCGGGACAGATCGGCCTTTCGGATATCCACGGCGGAATCGTTCATCGCCGTGACGGTTAACATAAGATTCCTTTCCGCGCACTGCGCCAGTGCATCCAGTTCCGAAATGTGCGGCACGTCCATGCGAAACACCGCCCCCATTGAAGCGCGGACGGTTTTGAAGCTGTAGGGGTCGGCGCAGCCGTCCAAAAGCGCGGCCGGAACACCGAGCGCATCGGCCGTGCGCAGGATCGTTCCCAGATTGCCGGGGTCCTGAATGCCGTCGAGCAGCAGCGTTCCCGCTTTTAAGGAGGCCATTTTTTCTTCCGGCAGCCTGCACGTGAAGATCGCGCCCTGCGGCGTGTCGACGGTCGAAATGCTCCGGAGAACGTCCTCCGGCACGCGCACGACGCGTACCTGCTCCGGAAGGTTGCACACGTCCAGTCCTTCGAGGCAGACGACGCACAAAAGCCCCGGCCAGTATTTTGCGGCTTCCTCCAGAAGCTTCGTCCCCTCGGCGACGAACTCGCCCGTTTCGCGGCGGTAGCTGCGGGAGGTCTGAAGCTTTTTGATGTGCCGCAGCAGCGGGTTCTGCCGGCTGGTGATGTGCTGTTCTGTCATGCCTTGAATTTGGAGAGCTTGTCGTTCGTGCCCAGTACGACAAGAACGGTATGCTCCTTCAAGGCAAAATCTGCGCCGGGTGCAACGTCGATTTTTCCGTCCTCGCGGATGGCGATGATGTTGACGCCGTATTTTGCGCGGATGTTGAGCTCACGCAGCGTTTTTCCGTACCAGTTTTCCGGCGTCGGAATTTCCGCGATGCCGCAGTCCTTCGACAGCTCGATAAAATCGAGAATGCTCGACGACGTGATCGCCTGCGCAAGCTTGATGCCGGTCTCGCGTTCGGGGATGACGACGCGGTCCGCGCCTACTTTTTCCAGCGCTTTTTTGCGCAGCTCGTCGGTGGCCTTGCAGATGACCTGCGGCACGCCGAGATCTTTAAGATTCAGCGTCGCGATGATGGTCGTGGCCAGATCCGAGCCGATGGCGACTACGGCGCAGTCGCAGCTTCGAGCGCCCAAAGAGCGCAGAACCTCTTCATCCCGCGCGTCGGCCACGACTGCGCACGTGACCTTCTGCTCCATGCGCTGCACGACGTCGGGGTTCGTGTCGATGGCAAGCACTTCATTTCCGAGCTCGTAGAGCCGTTCTGCGACGCTGGTGCCGAAGCGGCCCATGCCGATGACTACATATGATTTTTTCATAAGTATACTCTCCTGTTTCGGCATATCAGCCGATCATTAGTTTTGTTTCTGCGTATTGTACGCGCTCACGTGCACGGTCTGCCATCATAAAGCCAACGCCGATGGTCATGATGCCGACGCGCCCAAAGAACATGAAGACGATGAGAATGAGCTTCGAGACTGTACAGAGTGCCGGCGTGATGCCGGTGGTGAGGCCCACGGTGCAAAGCGCCGAGATCGTTTCATAGACCGCGTTCAAAAACGTGACCTGATCGCAGACCGTCAGGACCGACGCGCCCAGAACCGCCAGCGTCAGGATCAAAAGCGCAATGGACATCGCGTTCATGATATCCTGCTGGGCGATCGAGCGTCTGAAAACGGTGACGCGCCGTTTACCGCGCATGGCGCTGATGGCAGATAAAATGACGATGCCCATCGTCACGGTCTTGACGCCGCCTGCGGTCGAGCCGGACGAGCCGCCGATGAACATCAGAACACACGAAAGAACCTTCGACGCCTCCGTAAGCGCGTCCTGATTGAAGCTTGCAAACCCCGCCGTGCGCAGCGTGACGGACTGGAAAAACGACGCCAGAAGCTTTTCGCCGGTGCTTAAATTTCCGATCGTGCCCGGATTGTTCCATTCCAGCAGCGCAAAAAGCGCCGTGCCGCCGAAAATCAGGCAGCCTGTAATGATCAGCACGAGCTTCGCGTAGACCGTAAATCTGGACAAGCGCCGCTTGTGGACGACCTCTCCCCAGACCGTAAAGCCCATGCTGCCGATGATGATGAGCGCAGCGAGGGTAAGGTTGACCGCGGCATCCGCGACATACCGCGCGGTGCTTCCGCCGTAAGCCACGTCTCCCAGAATGTCAAAGCCTGCGTTGCAGAAGGCCGAAACCGCGTGAAAAACGCCGTACCAGAGCGCCTTTCCCGCGCCAAACTCCGGCAGGAATCGGAAAAAGAGCAGCGCTGCGCCCGCGCCCTCGACGCAGAGCGTTCCAAAAATGACGTTGCGCACATAGCGCACGACGCCGCTCATCGAGCCGATGCCGAGACCCTGCGCCAGAACCATCCGCTGGCGAAGGCCGATTCGTCTTCGAAGCGCGAGAAAGAAGATGGTCGAGACCGTCATAAACCCCAGGCCGCCGAGCTGAATGAGAAGCAGAATGACGACGTGGCCGAATGTGCTCCAATACGTTCCCGTGTCGAAGGGGATGAGCCCTGTGACGCAGGTGGCAGACGTTGCGGTAAACAGCGCGTCTAAAAACCGTGTGGGCGTATGCGCTTTCGCGCACACCGGCAGGCACAATACCGCGCCGCCCGTCAAAATGAGTGCCAGAAACACCAGCGCGACGATCTGCGGCGGCCGCATCCGGCGGAAAGGTTTTTGAATTGCGGCGATGACCGCCAGCATCCGATCAGACAAAGAAAACCCTCCTGAACCATGCACCGAAGATCCGGTGCGCTTGGATACATTAAAATAAGAAACGCAAATAGGTTTTATTATTTTACCATCGTGCGGCAGGAATATCAAGCCTTCTTCCAAAAAACAGCGAAAACCCGGAGACATTGCAAAATGTCCCCGGGCAGGTTTTAGCAGTAGAAATCTTTGATTTTCTTGGCGCGAGACGGATGGCGCAGCTTGCGGATGGCCTTATTTTCGATCTGACGGATGCGCTCGCGCGTGACGCCGAAGATCTGGCCGACCTCCTCGAGCGTATGCGTCCGGCCGTCGTACATACCGAAGCGCATTTTCAGAACGTCAGCCTCGCGCTCGGTGAGCGTGCCGAGAATTTCGGCAAGGGCCTCAGCCAGAAGCGCGTTGGACGTGGCGTCCGCAGGTCCCGGCGTATTGTCGTCCTCGACGAAAGAGCCGATGGTGGTGTCTTCCTCGTCGCCGACGGGCATATCGAGCGAGAGCGTGTCTGCCGCCGTGCGGTTGGCCTCGATGATCTTCTCAATGGGAAGGTTGAGCTCGGCTGCAATTTCCTCCAGCGTCGGCTCGCGGCCCAGCTCCTGCACGAGCTTGCGGTTGCAGCGGGTCGCCTTGTTGATGACCTCTACCATATGCACCGGTACACGGATCGTCCTTGCCTGGTCGGCGATGGCTCTTGTGATGGCCTGCCGGATCCACCAGGTGGCATATGTAGAGAATTTGTTTCCCTTTGTATAGTCGAACTTGTCGACCGCGCGGATAAGACCCGTGTTTCCCTCCTGAATGAGGTCGAGAATGTGAAGCCCGCGCCCGGAATATTTTTTCGCGATCGACACGACCAGACGAAGGTTCGCCTCCGTCAGCTTGTCCTTCGCGGCCTTATCGCCCTCGCCGACGCGCTTGGCAAGCTCCATTTCCTCGTCCGCCGTTAAAAGGCGCACCTGACCGATCTCCTTGAGGTACATCCGCACCGGATCGTCGAGGTTATACTCCGCCGCCAGCTCCACAGGGTCGATGAGCTCTTCTTCCTCGTCGCCGATCGACATATCGCCTTCGGGAAGATCGAGCGGATCGTTCGCGTCGTCCAGCTCGATCTCCAGCTCGGGGCTCACGATCTGGATGCCCATGGCCTCAAAGGTATCGTAAATATGTTCTATCTTTTCAACCGGAAGATCCAGCTTCTCCAGCTGCGCGGTAAGCTCCGTTGCCTGAATGCTGCCGTCGCGCTTGGCCTTTGCAATGAGTGCGCTGACCGCAGCCATTGCGTCTTCTGTCTGGACCTTCGTATTTTTCGCGTTTGCCATCTATGCTCATCCTCGTTCCATGCTGTAAGGGCGCAAAAAGACACTTTTCGCGCAACTAAAACATTATATACCATAAAGCGCTTCTTTGGCAAGCGGTTTTCGGAAATTTATCTGTGCTTTTTTTCCGCTATCGCCTGTTCTTCTCTTTTTTCCAAAAAGCGCCGCGGTTCGGAGATCTCAGATCTCCATAATGACCGGCAGGATCATCGGATTGCGCTTGGTGGTCTTGAAGAGATAGCCGGAAAGATCGCTCTTGATGTTCGCCTTCAGTGCGCTCCAGTCGCGCGTGCCGCCGGCCAGGCAGCGGTCAATGGCGTGTGCGGCGATGACGCGCAGCTCCTCCATGAGGTTTTCGGATTCCTTGACGTAGACAAAGCCGCGCGTGATGATATCGGGGCCGGTGATGACGCTTCCGTCCTCGCTCGATAGGTTCACGACCACGACGAGCATACCGTCCTGCGCCAGATGCTTGCGGTCGCGCAGAACGACGCTTCCGACGTC
>ERZ808242.1812-NODE-1812-length-10742-cov-3.863105_pt1 | contig 10742 bp, 8 predicted proteins | sample MGYA00521244_ERZ808242 | MGnify/ENA primary metagenome ERZ808242 (study PRJEB31516, sample SAMN03275573) | gut metagenome | biome: mammalia-associated habitat; material: feces | host: Papio cynocephalus | place: Kenya | collected 2012-07-27 ... | reverse complement strand
TGCCGCATTCACCTTGGCCTCATCTTAAGCATGACACGTAAGTACCGCTCTTCCGGTGCGACAGGGCATGATCGTTCAAAGTTTGCTATATTGCGGTATGGTGACGAGTATCTAAACGGGGTATGATTCTACTGATTTCGATGGATATTAAGAAGTAAGATACCACCATCATAAAGGTTAAAAAGGGCATACAGGGTTATGTAAAACTGGCGGATTCACATAACCCTATATAACCTGTATAACCTTGGTGCTAGCGGTAGTATGCCTATAGTTTCTTACGATTTTAGCAGAATAATAACCTTTTCCAAAATCCCATTACCATGGTAATGATTCATTTTTCTTGCCCGTTCACCCCTCTCCTTTCCATGGAAAGGAGAATTGGCCGAAAGGCAATTTCATAAGAGATAAAAAGCACATCTTCTTTTACAAGAGGGTGTGCTTTTTGTGCTTGGAAAAGCAGTGCGTAGTGAGGAGTGCGTAGTGCGGAGTGATGGAAGGGGCCCACAATTCATATAGGGCCCCAATACCCCTTTTATATTTGTGGCTACTCGTTAATTAACTTTCTAGCCTGTTAAATGGCCAATAGACACGATGGAAACTTTAGGAATTAGGGAAAGTGGTTGACTGTTAACTGACAACTGACAACTGACAACTGACAACGGTCAACGGTCAACGGTCAACGGTCAACCGTCAACCGTCAACCGTCAACCGTCAACCGTCAACCGTTATCCGCCAACTGCCAATGCACCATTTCCTCTTTACATTTCCGCTCTATTTTGCTAAAATACTTCCATACAGCAAGGAAGAAAAGGAGTACCTGTGAAGCAGCGAGCCGGTGGTGGTGAGAGACTGGCAGGACGGGGAAGGCGTTTTGGAGCTGGAAATGAAAATGCAATCAAGGTGGGCTTCGCAAGAGGCCAATAAGGGTGGAACCGCGGGTTAAGAATCCCTGTAACTCGTCCCTGTAACGTTTATGTTACAGGGATTTTTTATTTGCGTAGAGGTGACTCGTGACTGGTGACTAGTGACTGGGAAATTCGAGAATGCTGCTGTGACACTAGCGAAGTATCGTATATTTCCAGTCACCCATCACGAGTCACCAGTCACCCCTTGACAAAGTAGGAGGAACTATGACTTTTCAGCAGATCGTTTTAGCGCTCCAGAAATTCTGGTCTAAGCAGGGCTGTGTGCTCGGCGAAGCTTATGATACAGAAAAAGGCGCCGGCACTATGAACCCTGCTACATTCCTGAGAACCATCGGACCGGAACCGTGGAATGTAGCCTATATGGAACCGTCTCGTCGTCCAGATGACGGCCGTTACGGGGACAACCCGAACCGTTTGTACCAGCATCACCAGTTCCAGGTGATTATGAAACCGTCTCCGAACAACATCCAGGAGACCTACCTGGAATCTTTGAAAGAACTGGGCATCGATCCGGAAGAACATGATATTCGTTTCGTAGAAGATAACTGGGAATCCCCGACACTGGGTGCCTGGGGCATCGGTTGGGAAGTTTGGCTCGACGGCATGGAAATCACCCAGTTCACCTATTTCCAGCAGGTCGGCGGCATCGATGAACATCCTGTTTCCGTAGAAATCACCTATGGGTTGGAACGTATTGCCATGTACATCCAGGAAGTGGACAATGTATACGACTTGGTTTGGACCGACGGTGTCACTTACGGCGACATCTGGCACCAGAATGAATACGAACAGTCCGTATACAGCTATGAATTGTCTGACCATGACATGCTGTTCAAGCTGTTTGACATGTATGAAGCAGAAGCCAAGAAAGTGGTCAAAGCCGGATTGGTTCTGCCTGCCTATGATTATGTATTGAAATGCTCCCATTCTTTCAACCTGCTCGATGCAGCAGGGGCTATTTCCTTGTCGGAACGTACGGAATATATTTCCCGTGTCAGAAACCTGGCTCGTATGTGCGCCAAGGCTTGGCTGAAGAAGCGCAAAGAATTGGGATTCCCTATGCTTAAAGGAGGCGAAGCCAAATGAGTAAAAATCTGCTTTTAGAAATCGGCACAGAAGAAATGCCGGCCAATATTATGTCTGGCGTAGTAGACCAGCTGAAAACTCTGGCTGCTTCCCAGTTTGAAGAACATCGTATTTCCACAGAAAACATCACGGTCTATGCGACCCCAAGACGTTTGGCAGTCATTGCCACCGGCGCCGCAGATCGCCAGCCTGACGAAGAAGTGAAGAAACGGGGCCCGTCCATCAAAGCCGCTTTTGATGCGGACGGCAACCCGACCCGTGCAGCCCAGGGCTTTGCTCGTGGACAGCACATCGACCCGGCTGACCTGGTCAAAGAAGGAGACTACACCTGGGCTTATGTGAAAAACGAAGGCAAGAAAGTAGAAGACGTATTGCCGGAATTGTTCCTGTCCCTCATCACCGGTCTGAACTTCACCCGCTCCATGCGTTGGGCCGATGAAGAAGCCCATTTCATTCGTCCGGTTCGCTGGATTGTGGCCCTTTGCGATAAGGAAATCATTCCGGTAGAATTCGCTCATGTGAAGAGTGGAAATACATCTCGCGGCCATCGTTTCCTGTGCAAACACGACGTGACCATCACAGACCCGCTGTCTTACAAAGAAACCATGAGAGACGCTTTCGTTATTGTAGACCAGGATGAACGTCGCGAACTGATTCGTACCGGCCTTCTCAAAGTGGCTGATGAACTGGGCGGTCATGTATGGCACAATGCGGACCTGCTGGAAGAAATCAACTACTTGGTAGAATACCCGACTCCGCTCTATGGCCGCATCGATGACGAATTCCTGAAACTGCCCGTACCGGCTGTGGTCACTCCGATGAGAGACCACCAGAGATACTATCCGGTAAGAAATGAAGATGGCTCTTTGATGCCTTATTTCCTGACTGTCAGAAATGGGGGAACCAAAGCGCTGGAAAACGTACAGCACGGCAATGAAAAAGTGCTGCGTGCCCGTTTGGACGATGCGAAATTCTTCTTTGAAAACGACCGCAAGAAATCCTTGGAAGGTCACAGAGATGACCTGACCCGCATCAACTACCAGGAAGGCATGGGCGATATGCGAGACAAAGCGGACCGTCTGCAGAAACTGACCGCTGCCATTGGCGCCGATTGGCATTTCACTGACGAAGAAAAGGCAGACGCTGATAGAGCGGCTTACCTTTCCAAATCTGACTTGGCAACTGGCATGGTCACCGAATTCACCGAACTGCAGGGCGAAATGGGCAAGGAATACGCTCTCTTGGATGGCGAAAAAGCCAATGTAGCCCAGGCCATTTTTGAACAGTACATGCCAAGATTTGCCGGCGATATCCTGCCGCAGCAGAACATTGGCCGTGCGCTCTCTCTGGCTGACAAACTGGATAACCTGGCTGCCACCTTCCTGCGTGGACTCATTCCAACCGGCTCCCAGGATCCATTCGCTCTTCGTCGCCAGACCATCGGCGCCGTGAATATCCTGACCGATGGACAGATTCACTGGGATATCCGCAAAGGCATTGCCGCAGCCCTGGCCCTCCTTCCCGGCGAAGAAGACGCCAAGAACACCGCCGCTTCCCAGATTGAAGACTTCTTCCGTCAGCGTATCAAAGCCATCATGCTGGACGAAGGCATTGCTTACGACATCATCGACGCCGTCCTCGCTGGTCCGGTGGATGACGTGTACGCCCTCTTCCTGAAAGCCCGCTCCATGGCAGCCAGCCATCTGAAAGACGAAGCCGACCTCCGTCAGGCTGTGACCCGTCTGTCCAACATCACCAAAGGCAAATCCGGCGGCGACGTGGACCCATCCCTCTTCCTGGAAGATGTGGAAAAGAAACTCCAGGACGCTTACGAACAGGCGGCTTCCAAAGCCCTGCCTCTCTTTGCTGCGTACCAGTATGGGGAAGCCCTGCCAGCTCTAAAAGAACTGACCCAGCCGATCAACGAATACCTGGATAACGTGATGGTCATGGTAGATGACGAAGCAGTAAAGAACAACCGCATCTCCCAGCTCCTAAAGACCCTTGCTCTCTTTAAACACTGGGGCGATTTCAGTAAGTTGGTATAATACAGATTAGCCCCTAAGGGAAAAGCACTATCTTGTGAGAATCATAACTCACAAAATAGTGCTTTTTATTGTGCATGGAAAAAATGAAATGTGGTGCAGACGGAAAATGCGAAGCCTTCCCCTGATGGGGAAGGGGGACCGCGGAGCGGTGGATAGGGGGATTGGCGGTATGAAAAGTATTAGCCTCAAATAGTATTTATCCGTATCATTAGCCCCAGAAGAGACGCCCCAGACGGAAAGGGCACTTTATTGGCTAGTTTTACTTGTCATGAGAGCGCATAACCCAAAGATCCCTCGGCTACGCCCCTCATGACGGGGAAAGGGAAGAGTTGTAGGCGAGGGAAAGCAGTCGAGGGAGATACATTCTAGTATGTTTATTTCTAGAGAAATCTCAATAGGATTCTCTCAAGCAGGCATTCTTACCGGGAGAATCCCTATCCGACCCCTAGAGGGTCACCTTCCCCAAAGGGGAAGGCAAAATGCTTGTGAGGATGCAGTCTTGTGAGGTTACATTTTTGGTACGGAAAAATGAAATACGGCACAGACGGAAAATGCGAAGCCTTCCCTTGGTAGGGAAGAGGGACCGCGGAACGGTGGATAGGGGAAATTCCGGTATGAACAGTATTAGTCTCAAATGGTGTTTATCTGCATTATTAGTCCTATGAGAGAAGCCCGGGATGCTAAGCCTCACCCTATAGGATAGTTTCACTATGAAGGAAAGAGAACAATACAAAGATCCGTAGGCAAGCTCGGGCTGACGCAGAACGGGGCGTGTCATGTAGTGGGGAGGCGTGATGCAAGAAAATATGACAAGGATAAGAATCTCATATGAGGTTAACTGGTAAGCTTTAGTCTTGCTTATGACATAAGCCGTTTTTGCAGGTCATCCTGAGCGAAGTCGAAGGATCTTTGCGTTATTCGTAAAAGGACAATGAAAGTAAAGAATTAAAATGAGCCGTAGCGTCTGGGGCGTCCACGTACAAGGCTAATGAATAAGCGGAAGGGGAATGCATGGCTTTGTATCGTGTATGTCATTATATGGTAAAATACCCTATGTTCTATTGACGAAAGAATTATATGAGTATATATTAGAAAATAAGTTAGAAAGCACGCTATCTATGTCATATGGGAGATTGGATAACATGTTTCTATATTGGGTAAATCATCCAAGGGGAGGAATCTATGATGAAAAGAAAACAAACAGTACTCACCATGGCCGTCATGGCTGCCTTACTCACTCCAATTTTCGGGGGGTATACGCTGCTGATAATTTATTGACAGATAAAGAACATTGTATTGAGCAGAACAATGTTACTGTAAATGGACAGTATGATGCAAAAAATGAAACCTTTACTTCCCAAGGAGTAGATAATAATAGTAGCCTTATCAAGGTCGAAAATACACAGGATAAGAATAATCCGGGTAAATTGACTATTCAGAATTTTGACCATCTGAAATTTTTAGGTGATAAAGATGCGACAAAACCGGCAGGTTCTACAGTATGGGCTGCAGAGGGGACAATTGTTAAGATTGGTACGGAAGCTAACAAAATAGGTACTATCCAATTTGGCACTGAAGACCAAGCACTGAATTCCGATCAAGGTATTCATGCGGCTGGCGGTGATCTGACTATCAATGCGGATACGATTACTGGCAATGTCACTGGCAATGGTTTCATGTCCCAAAGTTGGGGAAGTCATAATGGTACATTGAATGTAGAAGCTAAGGATGTCAACTTGACTGGTCAGAATGGTGGACTTGTGGCAGCGGGGATATTCCAAAATACACCTAATAACATGGCTACTAACACGATTCATGCAACAAATAACATATATCTTCATGCGGTAAAATCGAATGTTGGTGTTGTTTATTTTTATGATAGTCTAAGTGGAAAAGGAAATGCGAACATCGATATTTCTGGTGACAAAGGCGTCCAGCTTGTTAATGATAATGGTATTGGAATTTACTCTTATCTTCAAGGACAGAATAATCAAGGAGATATAGAGATTACATCTTCTGATGGTGATGTATCTATTCAGTCAACAGATCAAGCTATTTTTTCTGGTTCCTCTTATGCAAGTAGTGATGGTAAAGCTGCATCAAATATCAATTTATACGGTGCTAATATCAATTTAGTGAGTCAGAATAGGCAGGCTATTTTATTATGGTCAAATGCTTCGGCGACATTAGCGGCTAAGGACAAAGGGACGATTACGATTTCTGGTGGGAATGGTACAGCTGCTGAGGTAGGAAACAGTGCTGTAAAGGAAAATAATGCGTCTCTGGTAATTGGTAAAGATAAAGATGGTAACACCTATGATAATACCGTTATGCTTAATGGACAGATCAAAATATCTGATGGCGGTACTGTCACAGTAGCGGGTAAAACAACCACTGTGGTAGATGCATCTTCTTTAAAAGGAAATTCTCTTGTTTCTGTATCTGGCGGAACCTTCACAGCGGAAGAGGGTGCTAAACTCATTGTTAAAGGTGCCAATACAGGAACTACTTTATATGATACAAAGCAAAATATTGATTTCTGGAAGACAACTAGCTTTGACAATCCATTCCAGTGTCTTAAGGATGGCAAAGTAGAGGCTGGTATCACCGATGCCAATAAAGAAGCCATTGCTGGTTATGCGGCTTCTGGCGTAGCTGTTGCTGCTACAAAGAATAATGATGAAAAGATGACATCTTTGATTAAAAGTGGGAAGGAATCCTATAATGGGGCTCTTAGTATCGGCCAGGCTGCTGGTATCCAGCATAGCACCTATGCAGTGACCGGACTTTTCACTGACGCCCTGTCTGACCATGACAATACACCGGTCAAGGATCTTTGGGCCAAAGGTTTCCATAGCAAAGAAAACATTGATGGCCTTGGCTTTGCTGGCGGCGCCCTCTCTTTGGATACCCAGTACAATGGTACCGTCGTAGGGATGGACGTATACCAGAATGAACATACCACCGCTGGAGTAGCTCTCACCTATGCAGATGGGAATATCAGCTCTTCCAATGGAGGCGTTTATACAAAGAATGATGCCACCTATGTAGGTGCTTCCTTGTATGGTTTGAAAGACTTGGGCTCTTATCGTCTAGTCGCTGACCTCTCCTATGTAGGCGGCAGCCATGATATTACCCAGTATAATAATGGTCAGGTCATCACGGCTAAACCAGATACAGAAGCATGGACTTTGGGCGTGAAAGCCATGAAGGACTATACCGTAGGACAGGGGTTGCTCACTCCTTATGTAGGACTGCGGTATCTCCGTCTCACCACCGACAAATATACATCCAGTGCGAGTCTTTCTTACGACAAAGAAACCCAGGATCTCTGCCTCCTGCCCGTGGGAGTCGATTATTCGCTCCAGATGAACCGTGGCAGCTGGATACTCAAACCATACGCTGGCCTCAGCTATATTTGGACCATGGGCGATAGAAATGCCAACCAGACTGTGACCTATGGCACAGCCACCGATGGATTCGCCTATGATATCAGCGATGCTGGCAGCTTCCTTGGAAAATTGGGCCTGTCTGCTTCGAAAGGAGACTACTCCTTCGGTGTAGGATATACTTACCAGAATGGCAGCACCACCGATAGCCATACCTGGACCGTACAGGCTTCTTACGCTTTCTGATTCCTGTATTTCATTATCAGGAATAGGATGATTTCGCTTGTCTAAATTGACAAGATGCGGATTGTCAAAAGGGGATTATTCTGCTGTTGTCGTCATCTAACAAAATAAAAATACCGCTAGTTTCAAAGTTATAAAAAGTTATTTCAAATAAGATGGAATAACCCTTCATAACCCAGAAGCTAGCGGTATTTTTTATTTGTGAAATAACGAAATGTGCAGAATCATAACCTTTCTGCCAATCCTATAAAAGAAACATGCCTCTAGCGGAATCATCGCTTATATTTCTTCATTGCTGGAATCATGCAGAACAGGCAATAGAGAAGGGAGAGGAAGGCCAGGGCGGCGCCTACGTAGCCGATGTAGGCGATGGAAAAGTAGGTGCAAATGGAACCGCCTAGCCAGGTGCCGCTGCCGATGCCCAGGTTGTAAATGCCTGAAAGGATAGACATGGCGACCGGCGCGGTGGCACTGTCGGTGGATTGGATCACTTCCGCTTGGCCGGTGACGTTGAACGCTGTGACTGAAATGCCCCAGAGGATGGAAAGGGGAATGATGGTGTAAAGGGAGCCGCTGGCCGGAAGCAGAAGGAACAGGGACGCCATGATGAGGCCAATGGACATAGGCAGGAAGCTGTAGCGGTGGGCGTTATAGAGGTGGGAAAAGAGGTAGCTTCCCAGCAGTCCGGCGGCACCGAAAATGGTGAGAATCACCGTGACCCAGTTGTCCGGGTAATGGCCCACTTGCAGCAGGAATGGTTCGATGTAACTGTAGGTGGTGAAGTAGGCGGTGGGGATGAGAAGGCTCAGGAGGAATAAACCGGGAAGAACTGGGTTCTTGTAAATTTGGGGAAGATCGGAAATATTAAATGGCGCGTTGCCGGACACTTTAGGAAGCAAAACTGCCAAGTAGGCCAGGGCTACGAAGGATACCACGGCGAGGCAGAGGAAGGTACTGCGCCAGCCTGCTAAAAGGCCGATGGAACGGCCCAGGGGCAGTCCGAAAATCATGGCAATGGAGGTGCCGGTGACCACCATGCCCATAGCGGTGGCTTGGTATTTCTCTGGAACGATACGAACGGCCACAGGCGCTGCGATGGACCAGAAGATAGAATGGGCACAAGCCACGCCGATACGGGAGGCCAGCAAAGTGTAGTACCCAGTGGCGATGCCCGAAAGAACTTGGCAAACGGCGAAAAGGGTGATCACACCCAGCAGCAACGGCCGCAGGGGGCAGCGGGAGAAAATCATCATCAGCGGCAGCGACATGGCCATCACCACATAGGCATAGATGGTGATCAGCGAGCCAGCGCCGGATTCGGTCATTTGAAAGTCCTTGGCAATGTCTGTCAAAAGGCCGATGGGCATGAATTCAGACGTGTTGAAAATAAAAGCCGATAAAGTGATGCCCAACAGGGGCAACCATTGTCTTAAAGTCATCGTATTTCCTCTTTCTTATGATAAATACTCATTTGTGATGGGACATATTATAGCACAATTTTTTAGAAAGTACGATAAACACGGAGGAAACAGGCTATAAAATATATGAATTTCTTTTTATACGCCACTTTATACGCCAAATTCACTTATTTACCCCACTTCAAAAGGACGGAGCAATAAAGCCCCGCCCTTTTTAGTCATGTTTAGAATGGAATATCGGGAAACCATCTTTCATGCCACTTAGAAGAATCATCAACACCTTTAATGTTCCACTCTATGCTATTCTTCTTGTCATTATATCCTAATGCCGTAGAATAGTTAATTTCGTTAATGTTTAGGGCACATCTGACAAATTGACGCCCTAACTCATAAAAACTACCACCTGTATCAGAGTTCAGATTAGGTCTGTAAGGAATGGGAATATGAACGGTTATTTCACAAGGTTCGCCCTTAAATAGACGCCCCATAACATCATCCCCCGCAAATTCCCAACGTGTGCAGAAGTCGCTTGGCATATCAACGAATAGAATCTCACACCACTCACGGAGTGTGCGTGATTCTTTACTCTTGGAAGTCATTTCTTCCCCTGTCAAAAGCCAATCCAATGACACACCGCCCGCCCTTGCTATGCGTGCAAGACGTGCGTTATCAGTTGGTATAGAACCTGACCCCGATAACATTCTATTTACAGAACTTTTGTCTACAGGTGCAGACGGTTCCATAATCGCCCCTAATTTTTCTTGCGTGATTCCTAATTTTTTTATTAACTGTTTAATCCGTTTTCTAATCGCCTCATCAGAGCATTTGTCTTTTAAGTCGTCCATAATACCCCCGCCGGAAAATATGACAAACTCATCATATTGAATATGACAAAATAGGCATATCATAAACCGTTATTGTCAATGGTTTACATCATGCTTTCTTGTTACCATTATACCATACAAGGCTTGTATGAATCTAAACAACACCACTCGACAAGAGTAATTGAAATCAAAGGAGAAGTAACATGGATAACAAGAGATTACTGAATGTAGCTGAATTGCAGGAATATATCGGAATGGGGAAATCAACCGCTACCGCATGGGGTAAGGCTATCGGAGCAGAGAAGAGAATCGGACGCCGTCTGTTGTTTGATAGAGTGATCGTTGATAAAGCCATTGACGAATTGCACGCCAATGATAGTGATGAATGAGAAAGGCGGGAAAGCATATGGACGAAGTAACGCATATGGACAGAAAAGAAGAAAGAAAAGTAGGACAGATAGAAAAGTATCTCAAAGAATGCCACGCTATCGGGCGTGAAAACGTTGTTCTCACTGATACCATAGTCAAAGCCCTAGCCATCGGAGAAAGAACCGTGGTCAAGCGGGTACTAGAAGAACGTGCCAATGGAGCTTTGATTTGTTCCACCACGTCGGGGCGTGGCGGTTACTACTTGCCTGCTACCATCGAAGAGATAGAGACACAAAAGGCGATACTAGAAAATGGGTTCAAGCAAAGAGCATTGGCGGTGAGACCTTTCCGGCGGGCGTTAGCAGAATACAAAGCAGGCAAGGAAGTTATAAATGGGCGGTAAAGGTAGGAAAAAGGGACAACCTTTCCCTTCTTGGCA
>ERZ808242.1800-NODE-1800-length-10819-cov-3.879970_pt1 | contig 10819 bp, 13 predicted proteins | sample MGYA00521244_ERZ808242 | MGnify/ENA primary metagenome ERZ808242 (study PRJEB31516, sample SAMN03275573) | gut metagenome | biome: mammalia-associated habitat; material: feces | host: Papio cynocephalus | place: Kenya | collected 2012-07-27 ... | reverse complement strand
TGATCGTTCGGGGCCTTTTCGTTCAGCATCGCCAGAGAATCGGCCAGCGCCTGCTGCACCGCACGGATGGCCTGCGCCTCGCCGTCGGCTCTCAGAATGGCGGATTCCTTCTCGGCCTCGGCTCTTAAAATGGCGGCCTGCTTTTCGGCGTCTGCCTTCAAGATCGCGGCTTCCTTTTCGCCCTCGGCAACGAGGATCTGGCTGTGCTTTGCGCCTTCTGCCTGCAAGATGGCCTGCCGGCGGTCGCGTTCTGCCTTCATCTGCTTTTCCATCGAGTTCTGGATGTCCTGCGGGGGCAGGATGTTCTTGAGCTCGACGCGGTTTACCTTAATGCCCCAGGGGTCGGTCGCTTCGTCGAGGATCGAGCGCATCCGCGTGTTGATGACGTCGCGGGAGGTGAGCGTCTGGTCAAGCTCCAGATCGCCGATGATATTGCGGAGCGTCGTGGCCGTCAGGGTCTCCATCGCCATCATCGGATGCTCGACGCCGTAAGCGTACAGCTTGGGGTCGGTGATCTGGAAATAGACGACGGTGTCGATCTGCATGGTGACGTTATCCTTCGTAATGACGGGCTGCGGGGGATAGTCCAGAACCTGCTCTTTGAGGCTGACCTTCTTGGCCACGCGCTCGACGAACGGGACCTTGAAGTGGATGCCGACGGTCCAGACGCTGCTGAACGCGCCAAGCCGCTCAACGACGTAGGCTCTGGACTGCTGGACGACATAGATGTTGCGCACGATGATCACGAGCGCCAACGCTGCGATGACGAGTACGGGAAGCCATTCCATAAAATTTTCCTCCTTATTCTGTGTGTTGCAATTTCTCTTATACTTCCGCCGGAACTTCGGCGGGCTTTACATAGACCTTTGCGCCCTCGATGCGTTCGATGCGCACGCGCGTACCGGCGGGAATGGGCGCACCGTCGGTGCTCTCGGCCGTCCAGAGAACGCCGTTCATCCGGATGGCGCCGGTTTCTTCCAGATTGTTGATGGGCTCCGTGACGAGTGCGGTCTTTCCGATGAGGCGGTCGGCGTTCAGCTTCGCCGGCTTGACGTGCAGATACTTTTTGATCACCGGCCGCAAAAGTGCCAGCAAAACCGCAGACACGGCCAGGAACACCGCGATCTGCAGCAGCACCGCCGCGCCCAGGATCGCGCTCACCAGACCCGCGACTGCGCCGCCGACGAACCAGATGGATACGAGATTGACCGTCGCGGCCTCTACGGCGACGAACGCCACGATCAGGCCGAGCCAGACATAGACCATCGAAATCAACTCCTTTCTGTGTTAATAGTATACAGGATTTTTCTGCGGTTGTCATGTGCTGCGTGTAAAAAGTGCGTGAATTTACAAAGAAACAATTGCTATTTTTCTTGATTTTTACTATACTAATCTGTATCTGATGAAAAATGGGAGAATTTGCGATATGCAACCAATGACCTTCTGCGTACCGTGTCTTTTTGGACTCGAAGGACTGGTCGGAGACGAGCTCAAGCGGCTGAATCTTACCAACGTCCGCGTCGAAGACCGGCGCGTTTTCTTTGACGGCGACTTTGCCGCGATGGCGAAAGCGAACCTCTGCTGCCGGATGGGCGAGCGGGTGATGATCATGCTTTCGCAGTTTGAAGCGAAGAGCTTTGAGGATCTCTATCAGGGCGTGAAGAAAATTCCGCTGGAAAGCTTCGTGCCGAAGGACGGCGCGTTCCCGGTCAAGGGCTACAGCCTGGACAGCCAGCTGCACTCCGTGCCGGACTGTCAGGCGATCGTGAAAAAGGCGGCGGTCGATCGGCTGGGCGCGAAATATGGCCTTTCGTGGCTGCCGGAAACCGGCGCGACGTATCCGATCCGGTTTTCGATCATGAAGGACCGCTGCGAGATATTTCTCGATACCTCTGGCGTGAGCCTTCACAAGCGGGGCTACCGCGAAAACGCGAACCTTGCGCCCCTGCACGAGACGATGGCTGCGGCGATGGTGAATCTGGCGCGGTATCGCGGGCGGGACTTTTTCTGGGATCCGTTCTGCGGCTCTGGCACGATCTGCATCGAAGCGGCGCTGATCGCGCTGAACCGGGCCCCGGGCATGAACCGCTCGTTTGGAGCGCAGAAGTGGGCGTGCGTGCCGCAGGAGGTCTGGCGCGAGGCAAGAACGGAAGCGTTAGATAAGGAGTTCCGCGGCGACTACCGCATTCTGGGCACCGACATTGACCCCACCGCACTGAACATTGCACGAGACAACGCCAGAAAAGCGGGTGTGGGCAAGCTCATCGACTTCCGCGAGGCCGACGCCACGAAAATGAGCCTTCCGACAGATAAGGGCCTCATGGTCTGCAATCCCCCATACGGTGAGCGGATGCTCGAGCAGAGAAGCGCCCAGCAGCTTTACAGAGCCTTTGGCCGCCACGTGAAATTTGCCGACGGCTGGAAGAAATATATCATTTCCTCCGAGCCGGAATTCGAGCACTATTTCGGCAAGCAGGCGAATAAGAAGCGCAAGCTCTATAACGGACGCTTACAGTGCAACGTCTATATGTATTTCTGAGCGCCTGTACTTTTAAGACGAAGAATGAAGGAGAAAGTTCCTGGCATGAAGCATATTTTTATTCTCAACCCCGCCGCCGGAAAGTCGGACCAGACCCCGCGCTTTACGAAGGAGATCGAAAAAATCTGCGGCGCGAAGGGGCTCGATTTTGAAGTTTGCGTCTCCAAAGCCCCCGGCGACTGCAAGGCCATTGCCAGGCGGTTCGCCGAGACCGGACAGGAGGTGCGGCTGTATGCCTGCGGCGGAGACGGAACGCTCAATGAGGTCGTCTGCGGCATGGCAGGGTTTCCCAACGCGGCGGTGACGCATTACCCCGGCGGCTCGGGAAACGACTCGATCAAGGTTTTCTCCGACACGGCGCCGTTTTTTGATCTGGAGCGGCTTTTGGACGCGGACGAGACGCGCTTCGACCTCATTTCCTGCAACGACACCTACTGCGCGAACATTCTGTCCATCGGTCTCGACGCGAAGATCGGAACGGATATCGCGCGCTTTAAGCGTCTGCCGCTTGTCTCCGGAAAGGGCGCGTACATATTGTCCATTCTGGCGAACATTCTTTCCGGCCGCAGCGCCCATTATGTCGTTTGCGTAAACGGCGAGACGATCGACGCCGAGCAGACGCTCATTTGCGTGTGCAACGGCCGGTGGTATGGAGGCGGGTTCAATCCCGTTCCCGAGGCCGAGCCCGACGATGGGCTGCTCGACGTGCTGCTGGTCAAAAAGGTGAGCTTACTTCAGGTCGCGGCGGTCATCGGCAAGTACCAGAAGGGAAAATACGCAGACTATCCGGCTTTGATCCGGCATGAGCGGTGCACGGAGCTGACCATCCGGTGCGACGCGCCGCAGGTCGTGAACATCGACGGCGAGGCGATCCATACCGACACGCTGACGATCCGCCTTGTCCCCAAGGCCCTGCGCTTTTTCTACCCGAAGGGACTTACCTACCGAAGAGGCGAACAGGGCGGCATCGAATAATTTGGCAGAAAAACGTCTTTCGAAGGCTTCGGAGGGCGTTTTTTTCGCGGCGTTTTCATTGTTCACAAAAACGTCACAGGATTCTCGAAAAAAAGCCTTGACATTTTCGGCAATCTGGATATTATATAGGTGTTAGCACTCAGATGCAAAGAGTGCTAAGAAGAGTGTAAATCAGGCCGTATGGCCGCAAGATAAACAGGAGGTAATCTTATGAAACTGACTCCGCTGGCAGATAACGTGCTGCTCAAGAGCTTTGAGGCTGAGGAAAAGACCGCGTCGGGCATCATCCTGTCCACCGCGACGAAGGAAAAGTCCGTGGTATCCGAGGTCGTCGCTGCCGGTCCCGGCACCGATGACGTCAAGATGACCGTCAAGAAGGGTGACAAGGTCATCACCGGCAAGTTCGCCGGTCAGGAGCTCAAGCTCGACGGCGAGGACTACGTCATCTGCAAGCTTGCCGATATTCTGGCAATCGTTGACTAATACTGAAACGCTTCACAAGAAAGGAAGAATCTATTATGGCAAAACAGATCGTTTACGGCGAGGACGCACGCAAGGCGCTGCTGTCCGGCATTGACCAGCTTGCCAATACCGTCAAAGTCACTCTGGGCCCGAAGGGCCGCAATGTCGTGCTCGGCAAGAAGTACGGCGCTCCGCTGATCACCAACGACGGCGTCACGATCGCAAAGGACGTCGAGCTCGAGGACGCATTTGAAAACATGGGCGCGCAGCTCGTCCGCGAGGTCGCTACGAAGACCAACGACGTTGCCGGCGACGGCACCACGACCGCAACGCTGCTGGCGCAGGCGATCGTCCACGAGGGTCTTAAAAACGTTTCCGCCGGCGCGAACCCCATGGTCATGCGCAAGGGCATGGAAAAGGCTGTCGAGACTGCCGTTGAGACCATCAAGGCAAACTCCGAGGCCGTCAAGGGCAGCGACGATATCGCGCGTGTCGGCGCGGTGTCTTCCGGCGACGAGACCATCGGCAAGCTGATCGCCGAGGCGATGGAGAAGGTCTCCACCTCCGGCGTCATCACCATCGAAGAGTCCAAGACCGCCGAGACCGGCCTGGAAGTTGTCGAAGGTATGCAGTTTGACCGTGGCTACATCTCCCCCTACATGGTCACCGATACCGAGAAGATGGAAGCTGTCGTCGACGATCCGTATATCCTGATCACCGACAAGAAAATTTCCTCCATCCAGGAGATCCTGCCGCTGCTCGAGCAGATCGTCAAGGGCGGCCAGAAGCTGTTCATCATCGCCGAGGACGTCGAGGGCGACGCACTGTCGACGCTGCTCGTCAACCGTCTGCGCGGCAGCTTCAACTGCGTCTGCGTCAAGGCGCCGGGCTTCGGCGACCGCCGCAAGGAAATGCTCAAGGACATCGCCGTTCTCACCGGCGGCACGTATGTCTCGAGCGAGCTGAACATGAACCTGCCCGACGTGCAGCTGGCTGACCTTGGCCGCGCCCGTCAGATCAAGGTCACCAAGGACAACACCGTCATCGTCGACGGCGCTGGCGACGCCAATGAGATCAAGGCCCGTGTTGCCGAGATCAAGAACATGATCGCCGTCACCACGTCCGATTACGACAAGGAAAAGCTGCAGGAGCGTCTTGCAAAGCTGTCCGGCGGCGTAGCCGTCATCAAGGTCGGTGCGCAGACCGAGGTCGCGATGAAAGAGCAGAAGCTCCGCGTCGAGGACGCGCTGAACGCAACGCGCGCAGCAGTCGAGGAAGGCATCGTCGCCGGCGGCGGCACGGCCTTTGTCAACGCGATCCCGGCTGTGGAAAAGCTGGTCGCAAAGCTCTCCGGCGATGAGAAGACCGGCGCACAGATCATCGCCAAGGCGCTGCAGGCCCCGATCCGCCAGATCGCGGAGAACGCAGGCGTCGACGGCTCCATCGTCTTCGAGAAGATCCGCTCGAGCCGTAAGCTTGGCTATGGATACAACGCCTACAACGAGACCTACTGCGACATGATTCCGGCCGGCATCGTCGACCCGACCAAGGTCACGAGAACCGCTCTGGAAAACGCCGCGTCCATCGCCTCGTGCGTGCTGACGACCGAGTCCCTCGTCGCCGACAAGCCCGATCCTCAGGCTGACGCCGCGATGGCAGCCGCAGCCCAGGGCGGCGGCATGGGCGGCATGTATTAAGAGACACCGCAAAGCCTTGAAATTGCTTGATTTTTTGGACGCGCAAAAGCGGATCATCGCCAAACTTACGCCACTTACACCAAAAATTCAAGCGCATGATAGGGTAACAGAAATCGGCACCTGCCAAAAAGCAGGTGCCGATTTTTTGCCCGCGCTTGGCAGCAGAGGGATTCTGGTGTAAAATAGAGATGTAAATCAAAAATTGCCCCTGTGCAACATGATAATTGCTTTACAGGCGCACAATTTTCCGGTAAAACAGGAACAGGAGAACAAAAATGGAAACCAAAAACAAGCTTACATCACTACGCGTACAAAAGGGATTATCACAATCAGAGCTCGCCAAGCAGGTGCACGTCACGCGGCAGACGGTCTCCCGATGGGAGGGAGGCAAAACAGAGCCGGACGTTGACACGCTGATTGCAATTGCGAAAATATTTGGCGTGTCGCTCGATTATCTGTGCGGCGCGGACGAAGTGCTGCGTCCAGAGCGAAAGGAGGAATTGCCGGAGAAAGAAAAACGGAAGAAAAGCGTACGCGTTATTGCAGGCATTGCCGTTCTTGCTGTGCTGGTGATGATCGGCCTTACCGCGCTGTTTACAGTCGGGAAAGAAAGCCAGCAGACAGAAGCGATGACATTTGAACAGATGACCACAGAAAGCATTACAGATAACGAGATAGATACATTTGATTTTGAATGGTAAGCAGGGAGGATACATATGAAGTTGAAACGCGTATTCGGTTTGATTTTAATTGCGGTGGCTCTGCTTGGCTGCCTGACTGTGATAGCTTCGGCAGATAATACCGCGCGGGCTACGGGAGGGTTCGAATTTACGATCGAACCCGGTAAAATGAAAGAATCGAGCACGGCGATGCCGCTGGACGTAGATGATGAGGTTACGATCAAGGCTTCGTTCACGCCGTTTATTGGGCGCGTCGACGTTGGGCTGATCGATGAGAACCGACGATTCCATTATGTTACGGTCACCGGCGGCAGCATTGACATTGCAATTGCGGTTCCGGCGAAGGGCAATTATACCTTTGCGGTGCGGAACACTGGAACATCTGATGTTTCGATAGACGGATATATTAAATACTGAGCGTTTTTAAGTTCTTTCTGAAAGACTGCCGCTTTCATGAAGATCGTACGTCCATCCACCCAACAGACACAATGATGAAGAAAGGAACGATACGATGTTCGAGAATATGGAAGAGGTGATGCCTATGCGAATGATGCCTCGATATTGATGTTGTGAGACAAATCTGAAGAAATGGGGTTATATAATGAATCGCAGGAGAAATGTACGGATTGTCCCATTGCTGCTCTTGTTTTTGCAGGTGATGGCGTGCCTGTCGGGCTGTGCAAAAGAAGTTGACACACAAACGTATCTGAACTGGCTTTCGGAAGCGGACAGGAAAGCGGTCACAGATTATGTTGTGCAGGATGTCGATTTGGACGGCAGCGAAGACTTGATTTTTCTGTTCACGCGCAAACTGAACGATGGCACGATTACTTACACGAACGTTGGATTTGCGATGGGGCCGGACGGACAGACGCGTGCGATGGAATTGGCCTCCGGTTTGGGCTATGAATTCGCGAAGGACAATGTGCTGCGTGTGAAAAAGAACACGGTGTACGTTACGCTTCTCGACCCCAAAACAAATCTTGAATACCCATATGATATTACCGTCAGTCACTATACGCGCGAGGACGGAAAAACAGGACTCAGCTTTGCGGTTGCATCCGGAGATGGGAAATTGGCCAAATGAGAAAGGAGAAATAACATGAAAAAATTATTCAGTGTGCTACTTGCTGTGATCGTGCTTGTTTTGTCTGTGTGCAATGTTTTCGCTGCGGCAAACGATGATACTGAGTTTGACCAGAGCGTGGAAGGAAATGTGCTGGTTTCTGAGACGGATGATTCATTCCCTGCGGAAGAGGATGAATTGAACACGCCGACGCCGAGAATGCTGGTTTGGAATCTCAGTTCTTTCTCCTTAACGGAGCATACGCCTGCGGATTATTACTTTGAAATTGACTCGGATCAACTTGATAATAGATACTCTACAACGTCAACCACATTTACAAAGACGCTGTCTACCAGTGGAAGTCTTTCGGCGACTTTGACGGAGAGCGTGGGAGTGAGCGGGGAACTGAGCACGGTTGTCACCAAGGTAAAAGAAGAAGTTGATTACACGGCAAGCGTAACTGCGTCGTGGAGTGCGGGAGAAGCAACGAGCGCTACAAATGTAGTTCCAGCGGGAATGGTTGCTCGTGTCACCGTATATCTCAGGGGCATTCACGCGGGCGGTACGGCTACATATACAGTTCTCGATACTTCGAGAGATGTAACATGGACGGAGCAAAAAGGATTAGGCGCAATCGTGCCAGTCCGCGGCTTCAACTTCTTTTTCGAACATTTTAGCGGCTAAGAGATATAGGGACATCCAAATAGAAACCCAGATGCCCAGTGCATCTGGGTTTCGTGTCAAAAATCCAGCCGGACGATCTGCATATGCATCGCGTTGCCGGGCTTTCTGCCAGCACTTGACAATTGGAGGATTCCAGCGCACAATATACCTGACACGCATATCTGGAATCCAAATCAAACATTTGCGACCGCATGGGAGGAGTTATTATACTGATATTTGACTATGATTGCGAACCGAAAGAGATCAGCGCGGCGGCGCTGAACCGGCTTTGGGACGTTTGCTTCGCCAACAGCGATACCTTTTCTCTTTCGAGTGCACCCTGGGATGGTCTGGATGATCGATTGGAGCGGGCGTTAAAGCCGTTTCTTCTGCATCAAATGGACACGATGCGCTGGTTCTGCTACTATGTGCCGGATTACAACAAGCTGCACATGAAGATCTATCCCCTGAATGAGCAGACAAAGCAAATCCTGAGGACACACTATCTTGGCCTTTTTCTGGATGATTGGGGCAGGAAGGGGCAGGATTGGAATCCGTCTTTGGAAAATATATGCTTTTTCCGAAACGGAAAGCTCTTGCTTGGGACGGTTTCGCACGAGCACATCTGCGTGGTCTATCCGGAAGACGAGGCGCTTGCGCAGCGCTTCAAGGACGCCGTTCCCGGCTGGGAGGAATCCGACCGGTACGCGAAAGAGCAGATCACGCTGCCCAAGTTCTGATGCAGAAACAAAGCTGCCTCCACCGAACGGTGCAGGCAGCTTATTTTGCGGGCGGATCGCAAGAGGCAAACGCTTTACAAACAGGGAGTTCCTATTTATAATGTAGAAAACGCAAAAAGGGGCGGGGACGATGGAGATTTTTGAAACAAAACGCGGGCCGGTCACCATCCGGAACATTCTGCCGGAGGACGATGCCGGCATGGCGGCGCTCGTGCGCTATAACCTCAAAAGCTGCGGCCTCGATATTCCGGGGACGGCGTATTTTGACGAATCGCTTTCCTCTCTTCACGCGTTTTACGACGAAAAACCAGACCGGCGCGTCTATTACACGGTGCACGACGAAGATGGAAACCTGCTCGGCGGCGGGGGACTGGCGGAGTTTCCGGGAATCGAAAACTGCGCGGAGGTGCAGAAGTTTTATCTCGCGGACGAGGCGAAGGGACTTGGACTTGGCCGCCGGCTTTTGGAGCTCGTCGAGGCGTTCGCCCGCGAACATGGGTATGAAACGCTCTATCTCGAAACGCACACGAACCTCGCCGCCGCCGTCCGGCTCTACACGCGATACGGCTTTACGCAGATCCCGAAGCCCAACGGCGTGATGCACGGGGCCATGAACGTATTCTATATAAAACCGCTCCGCCTTTCTCCATCCTAGCGCGGCCTGCTCCGGTTGCAAGCCGGGCGCTCGTGTGATAAGATAGACCGGAAAAGATCGGAGGAACTGACGTGAAGAAACTACTTGCGCTATTGTTAGCGCTGCTGCTGGTCTTCGGCCTCACGGCCTGCGGCGGCAATGTGACGGCGGAAGACGTAAGATCCGCCGCCGAGACCGTGTCCGCCATCGCCGGCGCGCTGTCTGAACCCGAAACGGTCGAGGCAGCCCAGCCAGACGAGGATGTAGAATTCGCAGAAGAAATTCTTGTCCCCGACAAGACGGCTGCGCAAACGCCGGACGAAACGCCGGAGAAAGCCGCAGAAGAAACGCCCGCGATCGACGAAGACGGCGTCTACACGACGAAAGAAGACGTCGCGCTCTATATCCACACCTACGGCCACCTGCCGCAGAACTTCATTTCCAAAAAAGAGGCGCAGAGCCTCGGCTGGGAGGGCGGTTCGCTCGAGCCCTACGCGCCCGGCAAGTGCATCGGCGGCAGCCATTTCGGAAATTACGAAGGAATTTTGCCCGAAAAGGACGGAAGGACCTACACCGAATGCGACATTGACACGCTGGGGGCCGACAAGCGCGGGGCCAAGCGCATCGTGTTTTCAAACGACGGCCTTATTTATTACACCGAAGATCACTATGAGACGTTCGAGCTTCTCTATGGGGAGGATGGCTGATGCGGGCGGTCATTGACGGCGGCAGTCTGGATAGCCGCGAGGCGCTGCACCGGGCGCTCAAGGAGCAGCTTTCGCTTCCCGACTGGTACGGGAACAATCTCGACGCGCTGTATGACTGCCTGACGAGCCTTCCCGAGCCGGTGGAGCTCGAGATTAAGAATGCGGGAAAGCTCCGCGAGAGCCTCGGCGGCTATGTGAGCTCCCTTTGCCACGTGCTTTGTGACAGTGAAAAGGAAAACGGAAATTTAACCGTACTCTGGGAAGAATAAGAAGATCCCCGAACGAGCTTCGTTCGGGGATCTTTGCGCTTGGGGTCATGCGATGTTCCACTGCTCGGCCTGACGGCGGATGTCCGTAAAGCGCTTGTAGACGCCGTTTTGTTTGACGAGCTCTTCGTGCGTGCCGTGCTCGGCGATCGCGCCGCCGCTTTCACCGCTTCATCGCTTGCCTTGGGGTTTCCGAGGCGGATGTTCTCGAGAAGCGAGCAGTTAAACAGGAAATTGTCCTGCGTCACGAAGCTCACAGATTCCGACAGCTGCGTCAGCGGTATATCCTTCACGTTCACCCCGCCGATGGTAATTTCGCCGGAGCTCACGAGACCATCCCTAATTTTGTGTAAACCTCCAATGTGGTGTATAATAGGCACACCATACTGG
>ERZ808242.1799-NODE-1799-length-10827-cov-4.220572_pt1 | contig 10827 bp, 12 predicted proteins | sample MGYA00521244_ERZ808242 | MGnify/ENA primary metagenome ERZ808242 (study PRJEB31516, sample SAMN03275573) | gut metagenome | biome: mammalia-associated habitat; material: feces | host: Papio cynocephalus | place: Kenya | collected 2012-07-27 ... | reverse complement strand
CGTCATCTGCAGAATGGGGGTGATGTCGCAGAAGGTCTTGCCGATGTTTAAGTCTTCCAGGGCGGTGCAGTCAACCAATGGGGAATAGTCCCGGATGCAGCTGTTGTCCAGCTCCAGCCAGACCAGGTTCTTGCAGGTGCGGATAGGCTCGATGTACTGCACCTCCGTCCAGGCCAGAATCAGGTATTTGAGCTTGGGCATGTAGGTGACAAAATCGATGGTGTGCATGGTCATGTGACCCAGGTCCAGGCACACCATGTCCTCGCAGTACTTCAGGTTCACGGTGTAGTCGTCGAAGAACTGGCCTACGCCGAAATGGTTGGGCATAAAGTTGTCCTTATCCGTCCGCAGGGCGATGCTGGGGCCAAGACGCACCGTCCAGACCACTTTATACTTGTCGCGAACCCGATCCCGGTATTCGGAAAGCGCCTCGTTTTCGATTTCGCAGACCGCCAGATTTTTGGCCTTGCTGTTGCCCCAGTCCGGATTGTCGATGCCGCACAGGCCGAAAATCAGAGTTTCCGCGTTGGGCAGATATTCCATTTTCCGCTCCACGTCCGCAAGATCGGTGACGACCACCTGAGACAGATCGATTTCCGTGTCCGTACTCTGGAAGGAAGCGTCGCCGATGCGGATCTCCCAGGTGGTCTGGATGCTGGGATAACTGGTTTCCAGGGAGAACACCGTCTCCGGCTCCGCCTGGGGGTTCACCAGGTGGAGCTGTCTGAGACCGGGCAGGCAGCCCAGAAGACCCAGCTGGGCATCTGTCACATCCTCCACCGTCAGATTGGCAGCGGAGGTTTCCACCAGCTCATTGCCCAGCCGTACCAGAAAGGCGATGCCCGCCTGCTGGCAGTAGCTCTGGGTCTGGGAAAGCCCCTCGGATGTTCCGCCGCTGACGATGACGGTGGCAAGATTCGGAAGGTAGGAAAGCTTCGTCACATCCTCCCCGGTGAAGTCCGAAAGCTCCACCAGCTGGGCATCCTGGTCGTAGTCCGTTCCGCCCAGGGTGACGGTGTAGGTCAGCTCCACGTTGGGAAGGGACTGACGCAGACGCATGAGATTTTCGTAGTCCGTGCAGCCCTCGGCGTGGATGGCGGTGAGCTTCGGGAAGCAGGCCAGGGTCAGAATGTCCTCATCGGACAGCTCCGTCAGGGTGATCTCCTCCGCGTCGCTGTTGATAAGCCGCCCCTGGAAGGGCACGTTCCACAGAATATCGCAGCCGGGGATGCTCTTCTGCAAAGACTGGTACTGAGAAACGCTTAAGTCCTCTCCCCGCAGGTCAAGACTTTTTGCGTCCTTAGGATACAGGTGGAAATTCACGATGGCAAAGTTCATCAAAAGGAAGGCTGCCCCGCAGGCGGCCAGGATCAAAAGAAGCAAAATCAGGATCAGGGCGGTAAGGCCTTTGCGTTTCATCATTTCCTATCCTCCATAAACTGGCATACGCCTCCATTATGCGTCCCAGAGGGAAATAAGTCAAGGACAAATGGGAAAATTTGGCAGTATTGACAAAAGCGGCCGCCGGGCTTATACTCCGGGTAAGGGAGTGATATGATTATGGAACGGATCGCGATTGCCGCCCGGCGGGAACTGGAGCGGATCATTGATTTCTGGCGCGGCCTCCGGGACGATACCTGGGGCGGCTACTATGGGTTTATGGACGAGAATCTGAAATTAGACAAGCGGGGAGAAAAGGGCTGCATTCTCAACAGCCGGATCCTCTGGTTTTTCTCCGAGGCGGCTATGCTTACCGGCCGGGAGGATCTGCGCGGTCAGGCTGACCACGCCTACGCCTTTCTCACGGAGCACTGCCTGGACAGGGAAAACGGCGGGGTTTTCTGGAGCCTGACCTATGACGGGAAGGTGCTGGACGACACCAAGCACACCTATAATCAGGCCTTCACCATTTACGCTCTGGCCTCCTACTACCGGCTCACCGGGAACCGGGAGGCTCTGGATACGGCCTACGCGATTTTTGACCGGATCGAAACCACCTGCCGGGACGAAGAGGGGTACGTGGAAGCCTTTACCCGGAGCTGGCAGCCTGCCAGCAACGAAAAGCTCAGCGAGAACGGGGTGCTGGCGGATAAGACCATGAACACGCTCCTTCACGTCTTCGAGGGCTATTCCAATCTCTATCGCTGCGGGCAGGATGCCAAAGTAGGGGTAGCCATGGAGCGTTGTCTGTCCATTTACACGGACAAGGTCTATGACCCGGTGCTCCGCCGCCAGCGGGTATTCTTCGATGCCCGCTACAATTCCATCCTGGATCTTTACAGCTATGGCCACGACATCGAGTCCAGCTGGCTCATTGACACCGGCACCCGGCTCCTGGGCAAGGCCGACCTGACCAAGAAAATTGAGACCATCGACACGGAAATGGCCAAGGCCATCTACGAAAACGCTTACGATGCCCATTCTCTGGCTGACGAGTGCGACCGGGGCGTGAAGAATGAGACCCGGATCTGGTGGGTGCAGGCGGAAGCGGTGCTGGGCTTTGTGAACCTCTGGGAGAAGACCGGGGAGGAAAAATATGCCCGGGCGGCGGCGGACATTTTCGGCTTCATCCGGGACAAGGTCGTGGACAAGCGGCCAGGGGGCGAGTGGTTCGGCTATCTGGACAAGGAGGGCAGACCCCTGCCGGGACACCCTATCGTGGAGCCCTGGAAATGCCCCTACCACAGCGGCCGGATGTGTATGCGGCTGATCCGGAAAGACCCGGAAATTTATATTTGATGAATAAGAAGCCCGGACGGATGTCCGGGCTTTATCCTTTTCAGGCCATTTCCAGATTCAGCGTCTTGCCGCCCAGAATGTGGAAGTGCAGATGGGGCACGGTCTGACCCGCGTCGGCACCGCAGTTGCTCACCACCCGGTAGCCGTTTACCAGACCCTCGGCCTGGGCAATCTGAGGGATCACCTCAAAAATGTGAGCTACCACTGCGCTGTTGTCGGCGGTGACGCCGTTGCAGCCGGAAATGTGAGCCTTGGGGATCACCAGAATGTGGGTAGGTGCCTGGGGGTTGATGTCCCGGAAGGCGAAGACGGTTTCGTCCTCGTAGACCTTGGTGGAGGGGATGTCCCCGGCGATGATTTTACAGAACAGACAGTCAGACATTTTCATTCGCTCCTTATCACTTAGGGAACCTCTGAATAAAGCGTCGGCGGCTGGACAGCGGATCGTTTCCTCTATCCGCGCGGCTTCAAAAGTGGGAAACGTATACAGTATTCCGCCACTTTTGAACCCTTCGGCTAGAGAAAAATCTCTCGCGGCCAGTCCTTGCCGCTTTAATCAGAGGCTCCCTTATAATCCAAATACATGAATTCCGGTCATGCTGATCACGCCCATGATGATCCCGGCCAGAATTACCCCCAAAGATACAGCCACGGAGGTGCCCTTGATGCCGAAATCCAGGAAGCTGGCGGCCAGCGTCCCTGTCCAGGCACCGGTGCCGGGCAGAGGAATGCCCACAAACAGCAGCAGAGCCAGGAGCATCCCTCGCTTGCCCGCCCGCTTGGACAGCTTCTGTCCGGCGGACTCGCCCTTTTGCAGGCACCAGGTGAAGAAGTGGCCGATATACCGCTTGCCCTGACCCCATTCCAGCACCTTTCGGGCGAAGAAGTAGATCAGCGGCACGGGAAAAAGGTTCCCTATCACGCACACGGCAAGAGACGGCCAGTAGTCCAGGCCTAAACTCACCGTGGCGAAGGGAATGGCACCCCGCAGTTCGACAAGGGGTACCATGGATATCAAAAATACGGAAAGATATTTCAAAAACATAGGATTCCCCCGGCTTGATTTTCTTCATTGTAACACAGAAAAAACCGGTTTGCAACGGATTTGGAAAGAAAAATCCCTTATTTTTTCCTTAAGATAGGCTTACCGCGCCTGCTCCCGCACCAGCATGGGGGTCATCAGCTCCCGGTGGAACAGGCTCACAAACCGCTGGCATTTGACGAGAAAGGCGTAGTAGAGGTTCTTCCCGCAGCCAAACAGGGTCTCTACATTTGCCATGCCCTTGGCGAGGATCACGTCGGCTTCGTCCATGGCCTGCCTGGCCTCCTCGCTGAGAAGTGGCAGCCAGGTGCCGGGGATGAGATTGCCGTTGTCGATGATGGGGAAGGGGATCCCCACCGCCTGGGCATCCTCCCGGGTGGCGTCGTTCAGGGTGGGGCCGCCCCGGACGCAGAAGCAGATGTGAAGGTTCGGGTACAGCCGGGAAATGGTTTCGGCAAAAATCCGGTCAAAGCCGATCTCCCCGGCGTTGTCCGTCAGGTAGAGAAGCCTTTTGCCCTGAGCCAAGTCCTCCCGGAACCGGGCGACAACCGCCCCGTCCAGCTCCATGTCCTGGGCGGTGTCCAGCATTTCGGTGAAGGTCTCAAAGCTGATCTGCCCCTGCAGGGCGGAAAAATCCAGGTAATTTCCCAGAATGGCAAATTGAAGCCCCGCAAGCAGCGGGTCGGCGGCTTGCTCCACCCGCTGGCGGATGGTCTCCATGTGCGATAGCACCAGGGCGTTGGAGTCCAGCTTTTCCTGCCGGAACCGATCTAAGTCCAGGCCGTAGAGCCGGTGCAGCATTTCGTTGATTTTCGGGGTGAACCAGGTGGAGGGAACGTCTGTTGGCCCGTCCAGGTACAGCTTCATCAGCTCCCGGGCGAAGTCCATGGTCTGCGCGTCGGTTCCCAGAGGGGCGACGGTGGCGATTCCGCGCCGGAGACTGCACTGCAGGCAGTCGGCGTCCAGTGAGATACTCATGTGAAAACTCCTCAGATTATAGGTTCAAAAGATCAGCGAATCGGTTGATTCTGGCAGTGTACCCTTCCGGGGCGCCGAAGCCGTAGGCCGCCCAGATAAAGGGAACGCCTGCTTCCAGGGTGGCCTCATAATCTCCCTGGGTGTCGCCGATGTAGGCGCAGTCCGTGATGCCGTATTTTTCCATCAGGGTGCGGATGGTCTGACCCTTGGAGGTGCCGGTGTCGCCGAAGCACAGGTGCCCCTGAATGTAAGGCTCCAGCCCCAGTTTCTCAATGCACAGCTCCGGATAGCCCTGCTGACTGTTGCTGACGATGAAAAGCCGGTGGCGCTTCGCAAGCTCCGCCAGGGTCTCCCGAACGCCGGGATAGCCGATGTTACACTCGTTTTCGTGCATGTACCGGTTTTCCTCGTCCATGCACCGCTTCATCAGCGCGTATCGCTCCGGGGCGGGAATGGAGGGGAAGATCACGTCGGCGATTTCCGTCATCACCTTGCCGAAGAGCGGCCGGAACAGCTCGGCGTTTACCGCCAGGTGGGAAAGCCCCTCCTTGGCAAGTTCAATGTTATAGCCCTCGGCCACCAGCTGCCGGGAATCCCACAGGGTGCCGTCAATGTCAAAAATCAGACTTTCGTAGCGCATGAAGCCTCCAGATGATGGGCGATTCTCCGGGTAATCATATCCAGAGCCACCAGATTTTTGCCCCCCTCGGGGACGATGATGTGGGCGTACTTTTTGCTGGGCTCCACATACCGCTCGTGCATGGGCTTGACGGTCTGCTGGTACTGGGTCAGCACGCTCTCCAGAGTCCGCCCCCGTTCGTTCACGTCCCGGGTGATCCGGCGGCACAGCCGGATGTCCGCGTCGGTGTCCACGAAAATGCGGATGTCCATCAGATCCCGGAGGGCTTTGTTCTCAAAAATCAGAATGCCCTCCACGATGATGACCTTCTTCGGCACGATGCGGATGGTTTTCTCCGACCGGTTGTGGACGGTGAAGTCGTAGACCGGACAGTCGATGGCCTCCCCCCGGCGCAGCGCGTCCAGGTGCCTGGCCATCAGGTCGGTTTCCAGAGAATCCGGCTCGTCGTAGTTCAGTCTGCACCGCTGCTCGTAGGTCAGGTCGTCGTGGCGGCGGTAGTAGTTGTCGTGGCTGAGAATCGTCACCTGATTCTGAAATTGGCCGATCAGGTTGTCCATCAGGGTGGTTTTCCCGCTGCCGGTGCCGCCGGCAATGCCGATGACCAGAATGCTGTCTTTCATGTCTCTTCCTCCTGATTCAGCCGTTCCCAGGACAGCCGGAGCATGTCCGGATCCGGGGAGCTGCTGCAAATGATCGTTTCTCCGCTGCCTTCCTCCAGAAGGCCGGCCTTTTCCAGCCGCCGCCGGGTCTCCCGGGCGGTACCCTCGCCGCCGTCCAGCAGCACCACGTCTTTCCCCAGAACCCGGGAAATGGCCGCTCTGGCGAAGGGGTAGTGGGTGCAGCCCAGCACGGCCGCGTCCAGCTTTCCGATATAGGGACTCAGTGCCCGGCGCAGAACTGCCTCGGTTTCCGGCGTATCCACCTTTCCCGCCTCCACCAGCTCCACCAGCCCCGGCACGGGAATTTTGTAAATGGTGGCGTTTTCATCAAAGCGGTGAAGAAGGATATCGAACTTCTCCTCCCGGAGGGTCACTTCCGTGGCAAGCACCCCGATGCGCCCGCCGGGGAAGTGGTCGGCGGCTACTTTCAGGGCAGGCTCAATGCCGACGACGATGAAGCCGGGGTAGGCTGCCCGCAGCTCCTTCACCGCCGCCGCCGTGGCGGTGTTGCAGGCGACCACCAGAGCCTTCAGCGGGTAGTGTTTTTGCAGATATTCCACCGCCGTCAGGGTCAGCCTGCGCACCTCGTCCGTGGGTCGGGTGCCGTAGGGAGCGTTGGCGGAGTCGCCGTAGTAGACGAACCGCTCCCCGGGAAGCAGTCGCCGCAGGTGCCGCAGCACGCTGATTCCGCCCACGCCGGAGTCGAACACAGCAATATAGTCATGGGGTTGATTCATGGTTTCACCTGTTCTTCGTATGTCCACATTGTATAATAATACCGAATTGGTGGGGATCATCCCGTCACTTGAAAGATATTTTATCAAATTTTGCCCGGATTTGCAATGCCTCATTGACATTTGCGCGGAATTTTGCTATCTTGAACCCTAAAGGAACCTCTGAATCAATCGTCTGCGGCTGGATAGCGGATCTTTTCCGCCCGCTCTTCAGCATCCAAAGCAGGAAATACATACAGTATTCCTCTGCTCTGGCTGTTTTGACCGGTCAAAAAATCTCTCGCTCCCAGCTCTTGCCGATTGAATCAGAGCTTCCTTAAGCGGCACCCAGATATCGGGTGGGGGATCGGCTTTTCCTCCGGGTGATTGACCGGTGCCGCGGATTTTGGAAAGGGAGTATGTATCATGAAACAATTCTTCAAGAACTACGGTTTTCTGCTGTGCATGCTGGTGGGCATTGTCGCCGGCTGTCTGATCGGTCTGCTGTTCCCCCAGGCGGCGCCGACCCTGGAGCCGCTGGGCACCATCTTCACGAACCTGATGTTCTGCGCGGTGGTTCCCATGGTGTTCACCTCCATTGCCTCCGCCATTGCCAATATGTCCAGTGCCAAGCGAGCCGGTAAGATCATGGGCGTGACCCTGGCTACCTTCATGGTCACTGCGGGCATTGCCGCCATCATTATGTACATCATTATGCGGGTGCTGCCGGTGGTCTCCGGAAGCTATGAGGCCGCGGCGGCGGACACCGGCGAGGTTCTGGGCATCGGCGACATGATCGTCAACTTCTTTACCAAGCCCGACTTTGTGGAGCTGCTCAGCCGCCGGGCCATCCTGCCGCTGATCGTCTTCGCCGTGATCGTGGGCTTCGGCGTGCAGATGCAGGGTGGTGCCAATACCATGACTGCCAAGCTCCTGGAGGACGTGACCGGCTGTATCCTGAAGGCGGTGCAGATCATTACCTACTACGCCCCCATCGGCTTTCTGGGCTTCTTCGCCAACCTGGTCGCCACCTATGGCCCGGATCTCATCGGCGATTACAGCAAGACCCTGATCGTCTACTACGTCCTGTGCTTTGCCTACATGTTTGTTTTCTTCCCCGTTTACGCCCGGTTCGGCGGCGGCAAGGGGGCGGCCAAGGTCATGTGGAAGCACCTGTTCAAGCCCGCTGCCGTGTCCTTCGGCACCTGCTCCTCCGTGGCCACCATCCCCACCAACATGGAGGCGGCGGAAGAGTCCGGTATTAACCGGGAGGTCAGCAACATTGTGCTGCCTTTGGGTGCCACCATGCACATGGACGGCAGTGCCATGAGCGCCATTCTGAAGGTGGCGTTCCTGTTCGGCATGTTCGGCCAGGACTTCTCCACCGGCCGGGCGATCTTGGCCATCATCGTGGCCGTGTTCTCCTCCGTTGCCATGTCCGGCATTCCCGGCGGCGGCGGCACCGGTGAGCTGGCTCTGTGCACCGTGTTCTTCCCGGAGCAGCTGGCGGTGGCTTATCCCATCGCCCTGGCACTGGGCTATATGGTGGATCCCCCCGCGACCATGGTCAACGCCGCCGGCGACTATGTGGCAAGCTTCATCGTCTCCCGGTATGTGGACGGCAAGGACTGGCTCCAGAAGCATCTGAACAAGAAGGAGAACGAGGTTCCTTCCGAAAAGTAAAGCTTTTTTCCCACTGAAAAACAGGGAAATCTGCGATAGAATCTGTAGGGGCGACGATTCGTCGCCTGCGGGCGGCCAATGGCCGCCCCTACATTCAGACAACGCAGAAAATGCAAAATAGATGGGCACTCCCGTTTGGGAGTGCCCTTTTGCGTATCAGCAGCCGCAGCCGCAGTTATTGTTGTTGTCGCAGCCGCAGCCGTTGTTCCAGCCGATGGTCAGACCGCTGTTGCAGCACAGCAGGATCAGAATGACGATCCACCACCAGTTGTTGTTCAGGCAGCCGCACAGACCGTTGTTGTTATTGCAATTGCACATAGAAGTACCTCCCGAAATTTTGAATGACCTGAGCTTCACCGCTCATTCCATGTTATTCCGGGGATGCTTTTTTGTTACAGTGCCCGCAGGGCATCCACCAGGGCGGTTTTCCCGGCGGTCTTCTCGTCCTTGATTTTGATGACCCGGGCGGGGCACCCGGCCACCACCGTATTGGGAGCCACGTCGCCCACCACCACGGCTCCGGCGGCCACCACCGCGTCATGGCCGATCCGGCAGCCCTCAATGACCACGGCGTTGGCACCGATGAGCACATTGTCCTCCACGACGACGGGGGTCGCGGAGGCAGGCTCCACCACCCCGGCCAGTACCGCCCCGGCTCCCACATGGCAGTTCTTGCCCACGGTGGCCCGGCCTCCCAGAACGGCACCCATGTCGATCATGGTACCCTGGCCGACGATAGCCCCGATGTTGATGACGGCACCCATCATGATGACGGCGTTTTTGCCGATTTCCACCTGCTCCCGGAGGATGGCGCCGGGCTCGATCCGGGCGGGGATGTCCTTCGTGTCCAGTAAGGGAATGGCGGAATTGCGGCAATTGTTCTCAATTTCCAGGTGGGAAAATTCGTTTGCTTCCAGCACGGGCTTTACGTCCTTCCAGTCGCCGAAGACGATCTTGCAGCCTTCTCCGGCGGGAAACTCCCGGCAGTTCGGGAAGGCCACCGGGGTCTTCTCCCAGACGTAGACCTTCACCGGGGTCTTCTTCTCCGAGGTGCGGATATATTCAATGATCTGCTGTGCGTTCATAGGTTTTACTCCCTTCACTTTTTGGGTATTTTATCATCCCAAGGGGAAAATGACAAGGAGGAAAATTGACAGGGGGCGGCTGGCCGTTTATAATGGCTCCAAAAGGAGGGTGTGCCTATGAAACTGCGCGACGATCGCCGGGCACTGCACGAAATCCCGGAGCTGGACAGAAGCCTGCCGGAGACCTTTGCCTATTTGGAAAATGCCCTGGCGGGCTTGAACTGCCGGCTGTTCTCCCCGGCGGCGGGAAGCCTGTGCGCCTGGTTTGACTTTGGAAAAGAGGACGCCATCGCCTTCCGGGCGGACTGCGACGGCCTGCCCATCGCCGAAAAAACCGGGAAACCCTACGCCTCCCGACACCCGGGACGGATGCACGCCTGCGGCCACGACGGCCATATGGCAATTGTCCTGGAGCTTGCCCGGCGGCTCAGCGAAAAACGGGTGCTTCCTCACAATGTGCTGCTGGTATTTCAGAGCGGGGAGGAGACCACCGGCGGAGCCAGGGATATCTGCGAAACCGGCGTGTTCCGGGAATACCGGGTGCAGGCCATTTTCGGCCTGCATCTGTGGCCGGGGCTGGAGGCCGGGGCCATTGCCAGCCGTCCCCGGGAGCTGATGGCTCGCTCCAGCGAGGTGAACGTGGACATCTACGGAAAATCCGCCCACATCGCCAAGGCGGCGGAGGGCGTTAACGCGCTGGAGGCAGGCACGGAATTCTACCGGAAGGCCATGGAAATGGAGCAAAAGCTGCCCCCCAATATCTATCGGCTGCTGAAATTCGGAAAATTTGAAAGCGGCACCGTCCGCAACGCCCTGTCTGCCCATACCCGGATGGAAGGATCGCTGCGGGCCTTCCAGGACGAGATTTTCGAGAGTCTTGCCCAAGGACTCCGGGATATCGGCAGGGAGCTGGAAGCCAAATACGGCTGCGCCGTGGACATTCATTTCAGCGACGGCTACCCGGCGGTGATGAACCCGGAGAACCTGGCCCAGCGGGTAGGAAGGATATGTCCCTTCCGGCTGCTGGAATCTCCCAGCATGACCGCCGAGGATTTTTCCTGGTATCAGAAGACCCTGCCCGGCATGTTCTTCTTCTTAGGGCTGGGAGACGTGCCCGCCCTGCATACGGATACCTTCGACTTTGACGAGGGAATTTTGAAAGCCGGTGCCGACTTTTTTGAAACCCTGGCAGAACGCTTTCAATAAAACTGCCCACAGCAACCCGAAAGATTTTGAAGCAGTTCGTTAGGGCGGCCGGGGGGTACTTAGGGGGGCGGCTTTTCGGCAG